>BNJV01000741.1_pt1 | contig 49431 bp, 87 predicted proteins | sample 8540591 | NCBI WGS metagenome assembly BNJV01 (sample SAMD00202457, study PRJDB9452) | human saliva metagenome | host: Homo sapiens | reverse complement strand
TTTCTTATCGCGACCTTTACGTTCAAAGCGTACTACGCCTTCAACTTCTTTAGCGAACAAAGTATCGTCTCCACCACGACCAACGTTTACACCTGATAGATGTGTGTACCACGTTGACGGTAAAAGGATTGATCCACCAGTTACAGTTTCTGTCCGTCAGCTGCTTTAGCTCCAAGACGTTTAGCTTGTGAATCGCGTCCGTTTGATGTAGAACCTCCACCTTTTTGTGGGCGAAAAAGTTGCAAGTTGCTAAGAGTCATTAACATAATGTTTTCCTCCGTGTTAGTTTTCGTGATAACTTGATTTTGGACGAACTCAGAAGAGTTCTCCGATAAGTTTGCTATAACCTAAGAAAAATGATCTCGAAGAATAAGCTCATGTCTCTCTGGTGTGAAGGAAGCATCAGTGCTGAATTTCAACCATCAGATAACCACCTCATTTCTCGTCTAATTCTAAGATTGTCTCGTAGCCTCCGCAACTTTCAATGGAATTGATGAAGCTTTATGGCAAGCGTAGAACTCGATGCACACACGACATCTAGGCCGTATTCTGCCACCTCGGCGTGTCCAGCAATCTCCGCACCCTCAGCCTCGCCATCTTCGGCTCTCTCAAAAGACTGCTTTGCTATCATGTGTTCTCCTTAAAAATTGCGTTGATTGCGTTGATGACAACTTTGTATATGGCTGACGGTGACCTTGTTTACGATGGCTACCTTTTTAGGTTTGTACTTGTATGTAACAACTTTTCTTTTGTTTTCCTTGTTTTTCAACAGTTCCAACAACAGTAGCTCCAGAAACAAGTGGAGTTCCAACAACAGTGTTTTTCACCACTCAACAAGAACAACTTCGTTAAAGAGTAACTTCTGACCAGCTTCAACGTTCAATTTTTCTCAACGTGAGATAGCTTGACCAACTTCAACTTTAACTTGTTTTCCGCCAGTTTTGATAATTGCGTATGTGCTCATCATGCACCTCCCATGAATTTTAGTGGGTTTCCCCCGTATTTTTGTGAAGACTCGCCTAGCATCGTGGGACGAACCACTTATACTTGAAAATCAAGCAACGATGTTCGTGCGGTTGCACAGGAATGTGCATAGTCAACTCTAAAAGTATAACATGTTTCTAATTTTGACAAGTATTTTTCAATCTAAAATGATGTGTTTTCTGGTACTGCAGAGAAGATAAAAAGCATACTTAGATATGCTCATCATGATTGAATGCCTAAAATCGTTTTCTCAGTGAAAATTGTCAAGTAAGCCGAGAACACTACTCCAAAAACAAAAACTACTAAGCAAGCTTTACTAAAGATAAGACCTTCTAGTAAAAAGGTGTATGTTTGGTCCTGACATATTCTCCAAAAGCAAGCATAGTCCGTTTGATATTTCCTGTCATAAATGCATTGTTGTAGGCAATACCAGAAACCTGACCAAAAGCCGTTGTTACAAGTCCCATACAAAAGGCAAGAGGCGGTACAATGTAGATATTGTCAACCGTTAAGGGAACAAAGCCAATTATTAAGGACAAGATAGCAAGTGGAATTAATGATAAAATCGGTTTTTACCACACGTAATTTTTTTCCTTATAGACAGTCAATAGAAAGACGCCCATCATGAAGGAAAGCAAGGTCATGACTTTTGTACTTGCATCTGACACATTATCTTGAATGATTCCAACGGAAAGAAATACAACGTTCCCCGTTTGCCCAGCAACCAAGGTATTCCCTCTTACAATAAACGTATAGGCATCTACATAACCTGCACAGAAAGTCAAAAAAAGCGCCAATCTTTTTGAATGACGAGAAATTTTTCTCATAGGTAATAATCTCATACTAATCTCCTAAAATATACTGTGACTATTGTACCATTTTTTCTAGAAATTTCGAAGCATCAAAGCAAAAGAATTATCTCAAGGTAACGAGTTGACTCTTTCTATGTTATAATGAAATCAATCATTACTTGTGGAAAAGGAGTAACTATGCTAAAACTTGGTATCATAGGAACTAGTTCAATCAGCCATCATTTTCTAGAGGCTGCCCATACTAGCGGGAAATTTCAACTGGGTGCAGTTTATTCAAGAAAAATAGAAACTGCAAAAAAGTTTGTTGAACAGTATCAGGGCGTTAAGCTATTTGATCAGCTAAATGATTTCTTGAATGATTCATTCGATGTGGTATACATTGTTAGTCCAAATTCCCTGCATTTTAGTCAGGCAAAGATGGCCTTATCTGCTGGGAAACATGTTATCCTTGAAAAACCAGCTGTCACTCAACCACAAGAATGGCAGGAATTAGTTCAAACGGCTAAAGATAATAAATGTTTTATCTTTGAAGCAGCACGTAACTACCACGAAGATGCTTTTGCCACAATTAAAGACTTTCTTGCAGACAAGCAAATTCTTGGTGCAGATTTTAACTATGCTAAATACTCTTCTAAGATGCCTAACCTCCTTGCTGGCGATACTCCTAATGTTTTCTCAGACCGTTTTGCAGGTGGTGCACTTATGGATCTTGGTATTTATCCGATTTATGCAGCTGTTCGCTTATTTGGAAAACCGACTCATGCAACCTATCAAGCTCAGAAACTAGATAATAGCATTGATTTAAATGGGGATGGTATTCTCCCCTATCCTAACTATCAAGTACACATCAAAGCAGGAAAAGAATATCACTCTAATCTTCCTTGTGAGATTTATACGACTGATGGAACATTGACTCATCACAATCGAGCATATTCAATCAGCTATTTTCACAGACCATCAAGGAAAAGAACTTCAACTTCCTATCCAGCAAGCTCCTCACAATATGACTGAGGAAGTCACTAATTTTGCAAACATGATTAAACAAGCAGACCCAACTCTCTACCAATCTTGGATTGATGATGCGACACACGTCCACAACCTACTTTACACTATGCGCCAGGATGCTGGCATTAGATTTGAGGCAGAAAAATGAAAAGCAAACTACCTACCGAATGGCAAGAATTGATTGACCAACTGGGATTCCAAGAATTTACTCCCATTCAGACTCAACTTTTTGAACCTATAACAGAAGGTGAAAACCTACTTGGAGTCAGTCCAACTGGTACAGGGAAGACTTTAGCCTATCTCCTACCTAGTTTACTTAAACTCCAAAAGAAAAAAGCCCAGCAACTGTTGATTTTAGCTCCTAACACTGAACTTGCTGGCCAAATTTTCGATGTTACCAAAACTTGGGGCGAAGCTATCGGCTTAACCGCTCAGCTATTCCTTTCAGGTTCAAGTCAGAAACGTCAGATTGAACGTCTTAAAAAAGGACCAGAAATTCTGATTGGAACACCTGGTCGTATCTTTGAACTCATCAAATTGAAAAAAATCAAGATGATGAATGTAGAAACCATCATTCTGGATGAATTAGACCAACTGCTAGATGATTCTCAGATTCATTTTGTTGAAAAGATTACCCACTACGCTCCTCGTGACCACCAACTCATCTATATGAGTGCGACTACCAAATTTGACCAAGATAAGATTGCACCTAGCACGCGCACCATTGATCTATCAGACCAAAAGTTAGACAACATCCAACACTTCTACATGCAAGTAGACCAACGTCACAGAGTAGATATGCTTCGGAAACTAGCACACGTCGATGATTTCCGCGGCCTCGTATTCTTTAATAGCTTGTCAGACCTTGGAAGCGCTGAAGAAAAATTGCAATATCGCGATGTTTTAGCAGTTTCACTTGCGAGCGATGTCAACGTTAAATTTAGAAAAGTTATCTTAGAAAAGTTCAAAGATAATCAACTGACACTACTTCTTGCGACAGACCTTCTAGCTCGTGGTATCGACATTGATAGCCTGGAATGCGTGGTAAACTTTGATGTCCCTAGAGATATGGAAACTTACACTCACCGCGCTGGACGTACTGGACGTATGGGCAAAGAAGGCTATGTGATTACTCTTGTAACCCATCCAGAAGACCTCAAAAAACTGAAGAAATTTGCAAGTATACGGGAGATCGTCTTAAAAAATCAAGAACTCTATATCAAATAAGGTTGGCTTTTGCCAACCTTATTCTTATCCCCAAGTAATTTCTAAACGGTAATCCGCAAATGGAACTCCTTCTTTGTTTTGCAACTGATAGGCTAGCTCAATCTTCTCTACACCAACTTCATAGTGGCTAGTTTGAATGATAAACTCCTGCATACCCATAGGTGTTGGAATATAGGCTAAACTATCGGAATCCTTCAGAAAACGCATGATAGTCTTGGGATTTGAGAAGCGCGTCATGACGAGCTCTTCTTTCTGAAACTTAATCACAACCTTTTCTTGCTCTTCATTGTAGAAAAGGAGATAAGAAAAATCTCCCTTTTCACGTAGTTCTACATCATAAAGTTGGTCGATTACTTCCAATTGTTCATCGAACTGGATAGTATTTCTCATTCTAATCTTCACAAGAGTTCCTCTTTCTTCTCACTTATCCCTACTATTTTACCAAAAAGGCAAGGAATTTGCTATAATGGTCTTATGAATGAAAAAGTATTTCGTGACCCTGTTCACAACTATATCCACGTTAACAATCAAGTCATTTATGACTTGATCAATACCAAAGAATTTCAACGGCTCCGTCGTATCAAACAGTTAGGGACATCTAGCTATACCTTCCATGGCGGAGAGCATAGTCGTTTTTCTCACTGTTTGGGTGTCTATGAAATTGCCCGTCTAATCACTGAAATTTTCGAAGAAAAATACCCTGAAGAATGGGATTCCAATGAGTCTCTCTTAACCATGACTGCAGCGCTTCTCCACGACCTTGGACATGGTGCCTACTCTCATACTTTTGAGAATCTCTTTGATACTGACCATGAGGCAATTACTCAGGAAATAATCCAAAGCCCTGAGACAGAGATTCACCAGGTTCTTTTGCAGGTCGCACCAGATTTTCCTAAAAAGGTTGCTAGCGTTATCGACCACACTTATCCCAACAAACAGGTGGTTCAGCTGATTTCTAGTCAGATCGATGCGGATCGCATGGACTATCTCCTGCGCGACTCCTACTTCACCGGTGCTTTTTATGGCCAGTTCGATCTGACACGGATTCTTCGTGTCATTCGCCCTGTTGAAAATGGTATCGCCTTTCAACGTAATGGAATGCACGCTATCGAGGATTATGTCCTCAGCCGTTACCAGATGTATATGCAGGTTTATTTCCACCCAGCTACACGGGCCATGGAGGTTCTTCTGCAAAATCTTTTGAAACGTGCCAAAGAACTCTATCCAGAAAACAAGGACTTCTTTGCACTAACATCACCCCATCTACTACCATTCTTTGAGAAAAACGTTAGCTTGTCTGACTATCTTGCTCTAGACGATGGTGTCATGAATACCTACTTCCAGCTCTGGATGACTAGTACAGACAAGATATTGGCTGACCTGTCCCAACGTTTCATCAATCGGAAGGTCTTTAAATCTATTACTTTTTCTCAGGAAGACCAAAATCAACTTGAAATCATGCGAGGTTTAGTAGAGGAAATTGGTTTTGATCCCAACTACTACACTGCTATTCATAAGAATTTTGACCTTCCATACGATATTTACCGACCAGAGTCCGAAAAATCCAAGAACGCAAATTGAGATTGTGCAGAAAAAAATGGTGAGTTAGCTGAACTTTTCTAGTCTTTCACCTATCGTCCAATCTCTTGCAGGAAGTCGTCATGGTGACAACCGTTTCTACTTCCCTAAAGAAATGCTCAATCCAAACAATATTTTTGCTTCTACCATTCAACAATTTTCACATTTGATTGAAAATGATCATTTCGCTCCAGATAAGAAATAAAAGAGGAAATTTATGAGTATTAAACTAATCGCCGTCGATATCGATGGTACCCTAGTCAATAGCAAGAAAGAAATTACCCCAGAAGTCTTTGTAGCTATCCAAGATGCCAAACAAGCTGGTGTTATAGTTGTGATTGCAACAGGTCGTCCTATTGCTGGTGTTGCTAAACTTCTTGACGACTTACAGTTGAGAGATGAAGGCGACTATGTTGTAACCTTCAACGGTGCCCTTGTTCAAGAAACTGCTACAGGACATGAGATTATCAGTGAATCCTTGTCCCTACGAAGACTATCTAGATATGGAATTTCTCAGTCGAAAACCAGGCGTTCACATGCATGCCATCACTAAGGATGGTATCTATACAGCCAATCGCAATATCGGAAAAATATACCGTACACGAATCAACCCTCGTCAGCATGCCAATTTTTCTATCGTACACCAGAAGAAATGGCTGACAAGGAAATCGTCAAGTGTATGTTTATCGATGAACCAGAAATTCTCGATGTTGCTATTGAAAAAATCCCAGCGGAATTTTTATGAACGTTACTCTATCAATAAGTCTGCACCATTCTACCTCGAACTTCTCAAAAAGGTGTAGATAAGGGCTCAGCTATTACACATCTGGCTGAAAAAAACTAGGATTAACAAAAAGATGAGACTATGGCTATCGGAGATGAAGAAAATGACCGTGCTATGCTCGAAGTCGTTGGAAATCCAGTTGTTATGGAAAAATGGAAATCCAGAACTCAAAAAAATCGCCAAATACATCACCAAAAACAAATGATGAATCTGGTGTAGCCCATGCTATTCGTACTTGGGTCTTGTAAATTTATTAGAATATAAAAAGCACCTCAGAAGTTAGAGATAAAAAAACTAACTCCTGGGGTGTTTTAACTTATGGATTATTCTTCCTCATCAAACATAAGTGCGTCTAATTCTTCCTTTTCAGCCGCAATCTCTTCATAGGTAGTAATAATATTATTTAATATTTTTAAGGTGATAACACCAGTCGAATCTTTCATAGTAACCATGGTTCCAATGCCACTCAAGTCATGAATAAGAACCCTTACTTTTTTTAATTCGTCCAAATCTAGAATATCCACATCCATAACTGAATCATGATTTTTTATTCTTGATTGAATTAAGGAAAGAGTCAAGGATGAAAAGTTTCTTAACAACTTATAGGTCGCTGACTTATCCCCTATAGAATCAATATAAATGGCTAACATCGTCCTTACTCCTTTACTCACACTTTAGCACTCTGAATATTCTACCTTCAATCTCATATCATTGTGTTATAAGACTTTATAAACAGCATTAGCATAGTAACTCCTACTGTAAATCTTTGATAAATGCCACAACTTGACTGTTTGCTATTCTCACATAATATCCACCGCTATTATTAACAAGTTTATCCCCTTCATATTTATCAATCTTTACAGCATAAAGACCGCTAGGTAAGGGTTGATTGTAAAAGAATTCCTTCATTTGCGATTCGAGATCTTTAAGATAAGCATCATATAACTGATCCTTCTTGTCTTCTGGAGTATAGTATCGAAATTGAAATTCTGGTATAAAAATATCTTTTTGGAAAAGCTTTTGAGCATCCATGGGATACATCCCTTGTAATGCTTGTCCATTTTTTTGATTTTCCTCTAAGATTTCATCATAAAGATTCATGTTACCAGAATTACTGTTAAATTGAAAACTGATTCCTTCATACTTCAAATATGTCATTTTTGGGTCTGTTATTGAATTCTCCAATGTTTTTAAAAATTCGCTGGTGCCTGGACTAATCTCAATCCCTAGATAGGCTAGTTCTGGAAAAGTTCGATAAATTTTTTTGTTTTGTTTATAATCTACTTCCGCATCAGTCTTTCTATACGTTTCTTTTTCAGAAGGACGAGTATAGTATTCAAAACGAGAATTAACCTGATAGGTTTTACCATCTATATTTTCAGTGTATGTTCCATGAATTACAAATCCACCAACGCTTGTATAGTTTTTTTCATATTTTTCTAACTCAAACTGACCTGTAAGACCATAGTTCTCATAAGAGCGATGTACAGCTTGCTCAAGTTCATTCCGACTTGCATGGGCAAATAGACCCCACATATCCATCATGGCAATAATAGGACTCAGTACTATGAACATTGCAAATAGTATAACTATGGATAAACAGCCGATTAATAAGCCTTTTTTCATCTCTTTCTCCTAAACATGTTATGTCTATTATAACACGCCATCGATATCTTATGAGTGGTTCAAAATTTGATCAAAGAAAAACACTCAAAATCCAGTGTCCGCAAGGACGTGCCGGTTCGACCCCGGCCGCCGGTATAGTATTAAAGACAAGGTTTTCGGACCTTGTCTTTTTCTTTTATTTGTTGAATTTGTAACGCTGAGTTACTTAAAATTACTAGTTTTATAACAAATCATCTAATTTATCCGCTAATTTTTGTTGCTTGCTTGGATACAAATGAGAGTATGTATCTATTGTTGTAGTTATAGAAGCATGTCCTAATCTTTCTTTTACGACAAGATAATCTTCTCCTTGGTTTATTAGTAGGGAAGCATGTGAATGCCTGAAGTCATGAATTCTTATTTTTTTTTAAAGAATTATCTCTTTGTAATATTTTTTTATATTGCTTTTTCGATTGAATCTTTAGTTATCGTAATCGGGCTATTTTGAAATATCTGTAGATCATCTAGGTTGGTTGTAAATTCTTTTAATCTTTTCATGCTGTGTTTGCTTCCATTCTTCTAGTGTCTCCACTAGTTTGGTGTTCATGATGATTCTTCGAGTTCCAGCCTTTTGTCTTTGTACTACTAATGTGTTCTTCACCTTTTTTTAACGTATACTGATTTACTTACATGGATTGTATTTGTAGAAAACTCTATATCCTTCCACGTTAGAGCAAGAGCTTCTCCGAGTCTTAGACCAGTAAAAGAATAGAACTAGTGAATAGTAACTTTTATATTGTATTCATCGTCGTTAAATAGTGTTAAGAAAGTGCTTGAAATTCTTTTACTGTCCAGAAATTTAATTTTTGCTTTTTCTATTTGGGTAATTTTTCAGTAATCCTACGGGATGTTCCTTGTAAATATCCCTTTCTTAATCCAACATCTAAAATTTTCTTTAGTAAAGATTATAATTTTATTAATAGTGTTTGGACTTAGCTTCTTTTCTGAGTTTTTGAGTATTTTTTTATCTCTTAGATGTTCTCTGAATTGATAGATATCTTCATAAGTTAATTTAGATACATCATCAACTTTTTTTCAAAATAGCTTTTTATATGCCTGTTATAATTGTTTTCTTGTGTATCTATATAGCTTTGTTTTTCTGTTATTTATTTCTATCTTCTTCTTTTAAGAGATCATAAAGGATAGCAATTGATATTTTTTTGAGTTGAAACTTTTTTTTCTTTAAGTTCTACACTTCGTAAGTATTGTTCGGCTTCCAATGCTTCTTTTTTTTAGTTTTTAAATCCTTTTTCTTACAATTCTACGTTGTTTTTAAAGATATTGGATTTATACCATTGGAAACATCGACAATCCAAGTTCCGTCTCTACTTTTACGTAAAAGCCATAAGTTACGCTTCTTTCTGGAGTTCAATTCCTAATAGTTCTTCAGCGACACTGGCTGGAATTGTACCAATCCGTTTGTTATCGTAGATGTTAAAACCACGATTCACTAATAGTAATTTGCCAGTATGGATAATCTTTCTTGCAGTTCCTGGAGCAAATCCAAGTTCGATAAGGTCATCTTTTTGTTACAGTTTTTAATCATGTGATCTCCTTTTCTAAATTAGATTAAGTAAGGGAGGGATTAACTCCCTTGTCTATTCTTTTATTTTTGTTTTACATCTACTAAATGGATAGCATCCGCCTTGTAATACATTGTCGTGCTAATCATAGTAGCTTGTAAATTGTCAAATGTAACTGGTACTTCATCCATTGCTTGGATATAGTCATTATCAACTAATGGCATCTGGATTGTCTACTGAGACTTGGGTTGATTTCTTTTTGAATTGTCCATCCTTGATTGTTACATTGTATTTCCAACCAATGATTTTATCGGTATTAAAACGTCTTTCGCTACCATCTCGGTTTTTGATAATTTCTCCGTTTGCATCTGCTCGGACTTCCGTTTCAAATTTTGGAATAACTTCATCCAATTCAAATTTTGTTCCAATGTTATTAAAATTCCAGTCATTTTGTGAAAGCATTTTTGCCATAATTAATTTCTCCTTTTGATATTTTCTTTGATTGTAGGGATCAAATCCTCTCTTTTAAAGAGAATTGCCCTTTCTATTAATCCACTTGCTAAATCTGGTGGATATTCCATATTGTTGAGTGCGAGATAGTTAGTCTTCTCATACTCATGCAGTAAGTTATTGTCGTATAGAAATTTATACGCTTTTAGAATAGCTCCAGAACCTTTATAGGTAAACCATTCTAATTTTTGTTCTAGTTCTGTTTTTGGTTTTGAAATAATGATAGAGACAGGTTTTGAGTGACCTAAAAACTTTTCCCAAGATCTCAAAGGTTTTGAGAAAGTGACTATCACTATAGAACCTCACTTTTTTTCTTTGAGATATCCCTTGGTAAAGTTGAGAAGATCTATTTCTGAATGCAACCATTCTTGAATGAAGTAGTGAGCTTTTTCTTTCCTAAGTTCTAACTCAGTTCTTATCCAATTTTCTATATACCGCTTGCTGATACCGAGCTTCTCAGCTCGTTCTAAGCGTTTATCGTAAATTCTAAGTCTTTCATCATCATTGGGTTTTCTCAAATATAAGGTCTGACCGATTGTTTCATCTCCGTAGGTATTGTAGTAGGTGCTTTTTTTCCATATATAAAGCGTTTCTTCTGACAAATCTTTAGAAGCTGATTAGGAGTGAAATAGGGTGTTTCATTAAAATCATCTATTGCAATATCAATTCGTCTTACTGAAAATTGATTGTAATTGTAGTAGAGGTTGTTCAGAAACTGTCTTTCGGACAGACTATTTGGATCTAATACCATATCTCTATAGAACTCGAGTGCCTGTCCTGACATGACAAGCATGTAGGACGACTCTTTCGCTCCATAGTAGATACGGATATTCCCATAATGAAGCTGGCTATCATAGTTATAGTATTTAAGGCTCCCTTTATTCTCAATAAATAGGTCATAGTCAAGAAATAGAATGTCTTCGATTATTTCTCTTGGCGAAAATTCAGTCTTATCAAACTGAATTTGAATCCAGTCAAATACAGAACGTAAATGTTCATTTTTTGCCATAGATTTTGATTCAACTTTTTGCCTAATTTTGCCACCCTTAAAATCTCCGAAACCCTTGGAAATACTGAATTCTTTCGATGGTACACCTAACTTGCAGAGGGTGGTGTTACTACACACCCTATCGGTCAAAAATGGTCCGTCCGCATCTACGCTCATTTTCGGCTTTCTGCCTCATGGCTCAGCCGAAAACTCGCTATTAGCCGAACCTATTTTTTGACCTCTTGTTAACAAACCCTAGTAAGCCGGTTTGCATCGACTCTTCAATATCTTGGATTTTCTTTTTTAGATTGGCATTCTCAATTTGTATCAGTCGTATTTCTCGCTTAAATTCCTGTTTTAAGGCGCTCAGTTCATCGTAGAGCTCATTTATTACTTGGTTTAGGGATTCTTGCTCATTGTCTGCTAGACTCCCAAATACGGCTTGTATAGCCTCTTTGAGACCTATTTCAAGTTTTAGGTTAGCTAACTTTTGAAATTGTCTAAGGTCTTCGTCTGTAAAGTCATAGGAAACTGTATAACTTAATTGATGAGTTCTTGGATTTCTACTGATAGGAATTTTAATTTTCTTAAATTCCTTGCCACTTATCTCTTTAATCAGTTGAATCCAATTTTTAAGAGTAGAGGTAGAGTTTAGGCCAGAAATTTGATTGACTAACTCTTTATTGGTCATCTTTTTGTGAAACCTCCGAAATTTTCTTGTGCAACTGAAGAGTTTTCTGTGGTATAATTGTTACATAATATGTTTTGATCTTGGAACGAACGGCACATTTGTTTCAAGATTTTTTTATTTTGTCGAATCTTACCTCCTTTATTAAAATTTTTTAAATCGACTACTAATTACATACGCTTTTACCTCCTTTTATGCTATAATATTCTCAATGGAATATTTAATCTCAAAATAAATATTCCTTATGGAATAATTCTATTTTATACCGTTTAGAATATTTTTGTCAAGTAAAAATATACGATTAAGAATATTTATAGGAGACTTATGTATACAAAGGATTATAAATTTTCAGATAGATTAAAAACTCTCAGAAAATCAAAAAAATTAACTCAAGTACAAATATCGGAATTAATTGGAGTTCAGCAAGGGACATATTCTCGTTGGGAGAATGGAACGTTAGAACCGGGGTTAGAATTAGTTGTAAAATTAGCAAATATCTTTGGTACTACTACAGATTATTTGCTGGGACAAAAACCTTATTCAATTATCAGTAGTTTACCTCTAGAACAATTAGATCTTACCAACATTGCAAACTTTTCAAAGGATGAGTTTGATATTTTGAAACATTCAATAGCAGTTTCGGTGGCAAGAAATAAAATAAAGGCAACAGAACTAAAAGATAGAGTTATAGAAAAAAATCAGTTGTCAGAAAAAGATGCAGAACTTTTGAATAAGATTTTTGAAGAAGTTAAAACTTATTGGGAAAACTAGAAGGACGCTAGTCTTCAAAATTTCCTCCCAAAATTTGTCTAAAACATTGACAGAATTCTATATAAAGAGGTTTATGATTATTTTAATGCAGATTGATGGTTTATTTGATTAAGTTTCAATAGGTAAAGATTAGTATATTCTTGTTGAGTGATTTTATTTTATGAAGGGTGTTTATAGTTGAAAGGGGGAAATAGATGGTCTCTAAACTTGATACAGCTTGGGACTTGTTTTTGGAGGGAAAAACATCAGAAGCTAAAAAGTTGGTTGAACAAGATTTTTCCATTGATACCTGTACAGATTTTAGTCTTTTAAATCTGATGGGATATTTATTGTTAGCAGAAAAAGACTATGCCTCGTGTACCCATATCTTTGAGAAATACATTTTATTAGCTAAACAAAATGAAGATAAAGAACATGAACATATTGGCTTACATCAATTAGCTATGATCTACAGAGATCAGGGTGATTTTCATAAGGCTTTAAAACTCATTGAAGATGAAGAGAAGATAGTTGAAGAGCATTTTCCAAATGATAATCTAAAGAAAGCTGTGAATAACTACGAACAAGGCTATGTGAGATTTAAATTAAACAACCTTGATGAAGCTCTTACATTCATGAATCTGTCATTGGAACAATCTTTAGAGACAGATGATGTGATTTCTCAAGCTTGTAGCTATAGAGGGTTAGGGGAAATCTATTTAGCATTGAAAGATACGGAATTATCCAACAGACATTTCAAACGAGCTATAGAACTTTTCGAAAGTGTTGGAGAATTTGAAGGGATAAAGGAAATTGAGGAATTGATTAATGAATGATTTGACATTTAGATTTTGCCATTAGTTTGTTTTTGCTTTGAAACTATGTTAGTCTAAGTTGTTAGTGTTAAAAAAAGACAAGGTTTTTTATCCTTGTCTTTTCGTTTTAGTATTGCTTTTGTTTCAATGTCAATAAGGATGATTAAAAGGCTGGGACAGTAGTCTCAGCCTTTTAATTGAAGATAAAATCTTCTTAGAAACTTTCCTTAGGAGAGTACATAACAGAAGGTTAGGGACTCTGAAGCTAAGTTTTGAGTATTTTTTTATTTGACAAATATAAGTAGACGGTGTATACTTTATAAAAGTAGACAACGTATACTTCGATAAGGAAAGGTGGTCAAATGAAACGGAATACGGAAGAACTGAAAGAAAAGTTAATTTCGGTCGGCATTGAAGAAATCAGAACTAACGGGATTGACCGGATGTCTATGCGTACAATAGCTCAAAAATGTGGGGTGACTCATGGAGCTCCCTATAAGCATTTTGGAAGTAAAGATAAATATATTCAAGTTGTTATGGAACACTTATCAATGTTCTTTTTGAAAAATATGATACTTGGGATTGATACTTCCATAGATGCAAGAACTCAACTAACTCTGATGGGCTGTAACTTTGTAAGGTTTGCCCAAGAGGAAACCTATCTATTTGAAGCATTATTTATCAAATTTCCATATAACTATATGGAGTTATCCCAGGAAACTATTTCAGTCAACTCCTCTTTACCAGGATTTGAACATTTTAAGTCGGTAGCGTTAAGACTTAAAGATGAGGAAAATCTTTCTAGTAGTGACGCAGAAATATTGATCAATTTTTGGAGTTTTATTGCTGGTTTGGCTCTATTGGTAAGGAGTCCTGTTGGAGAAAACTTTAAAGAAAATGATGTTCAAAAGACCGTCAGAACGATGCTTGATATTTATATAAAAGGAGATAGCTGATGAATGTTTTAATAATCTATTCACATCCGAATGAAACAAGTTATAATGCATCAATCCTTCAAACTGTGCAAAAGCATTTAGCACCAGAGCATAGAGTTAAATAATAGACTTATATAAAGAAAACTTTGACCCGGTTTTACGTTTTGATGAAATGCATAAAAGGAGAGATTTACAGCATAATGAAGACATGAAACCATATAGAGATTTATTGATTTGGGCAGATCAGTTGATTTTTATTTTCCCTACTTGGTGGAGTGGAATGCCAGCTATTTTAAAAGGTTTTATTGATCGTGTTTTTGTTGCAGGTTTTGCTTATCAGAATGGACCTCGAGGTCCGGTGGGGCAACTAGATGGAAAAGCGTGGATCATTACGACGCATAATACGCCAAAAATTTTTCTTCCTTTTTCTCAAGACTACGCAAAGGTTCTAAAATCTCAAATCTTGAAACCCTGTGGTATTAAACCGGTTAAAATGACACAAGTTACACGAGTGGAGTATATGAGTGATCGTCAACGGAAAGAAGAACTCGAAAAAATCGCACAGATAGCCAAAAGGATATAAAAACGTGCGTTATAAGTCATGACAGAGCATACAGAATATGAGCTGACAGGAAAAGGGAAATCGCTGATGCCGATTTTAAAGGACTTGAATCAATGGGGGAAAGAATGGTTGCATTAAATTTTCTTCTTCTTTTTGTCACTTTCATCTTGCCACTTAGGTTCTCATTTTGACCGCTTATCCCAAAAGGCCGTTTTTTAAACGGCTTTTTTGCTAGACTGATACTGTCAAAAAGGAGAGAGAACATGATATTACCAGCTAAAAACATCAGTAAACGGTATGGAAATCATCTAGTGGTTGATCATATTCACCTACAGTTTGAAAAGGGAACGTTTAATGCGATTCTAGGACCAAATGGGGCAAGGAAATCAACGACTGAGAAATAAGATTATTGACTCACTGTTTATGGAAGTAGTTATTTAAGAGAGAAAGATGAGTTACCAAAAAGTTACTAAAATTTAAAAAATGAGTCTATTTTGCAAGATTCAAAAGTTCTAAAACCCTATTAAATCAAGGTTATAAGATTTAAAAAATGGGTTCATAGAACTCAAAATCCAGTGTCCGCAAGGACGTGCCGGTTCGACCCCGGCCGCCGGTATAGTAATAAAGACAAGGTTTTTCGGACCTTGTTTTTTTATTTTTCTTTCATTTTTTTCTCTCGCAGTTACTTAAAAATTACTTATTTTTTTCTAAGTTTTATTTTTAAACCTCAATGTTCAATATTTCTTTACTATATATTTACTAAATCTTAGTTTATTTCTTTTATAAATTTAACTATAATAGGTCTATACCATTTACAAATTACACAGAAAGGTTTATAATGTAATTGACATAATAAATATTAGAAAAATGAATTACGGAGGTTATCATTATGCCTAAATATATTAAAGCGGATCAATTTTTCTATCCTCATGGTGTGCGCCGTGGTGGTTTTCTTGAACTAGTTGATGGAAAATTTGGTAAGCATGTGGATCAAGTATCTGAGGACGCAGAAATTATTGACTATACTGGTTATAGTATTGCTCCTGGTCTTGTTGATACACATATTCATGGATTTGGTGGGGTTGATGTTATGGACAATAACATCGAAGGTACTCTTCATACAATGAGTGAAGGTCTTCTTAGCACAGGTGTTACTAGTTTCCTACCAACTACTCTAACATCATCATACGAACAATTATTAGCTGTTACTGAAAATATTGGTGCGCGCTACAAAGAGGCTTCTGGTGCTAAAATTCGTGGGATTTACTTTGAAGGTCCATACTTTACTGAGGAATTTAAGGGAGCTCAAAACCCTGCTTACATGAAAGATCCTCGCCTGGATGAATTTCGTGCTTGGCAGAAGGCTGCTAATGGTCTTCTAAATAAAATTGCCCTTGCACCTGAACGTGAAGGTGTTGAGGACTTTGTACGTACGGTTACTGGTGAGGGTGTTACTGTTGCTTTAGGTCACTCAAATGCAACTTTTGATCAGGCTAAGAAGGCTGTTGACGCTGGTGCAAGTGTTTGGGTTCATGCTTATAATGGTATGCGTGGGTTAACTCACCGTGAGCTTGGTATGGTTGGTGCTATGTATGAATTGCCACATACTTATGCTGAATTGATATGCGATGGGCATCACGTTGATCCTAAGGCTTGTGACATTCTACTTAAACAAAAAGGTACTGAAAATATTGCTCTTATCACTGACTGTATGACAGCGGGTGGTTTGCAAGATGGTGACTACATGCTAGGAGAATTCCCAGTTGTGGTTTCAAATGGTACTGCACGTCTCAAATCTACTGGGAACTTGGCAGGTTCTATTCTCAAACTTAAAGACGGTTTGAAATGTTGTTGAATGGGGCATTGCAAATCCACATGAAGCAGTTATGATGGCCAGTCTCAACCCAGCAAAATCAGTTCATATTGATGACGTTTGTGGACAAATCCGTGAAGGCTACGATGCTGACTTTATCGTTCTTGATAAGGATTTGGAATTGGTAGCAACTTACCTTGATGGTGAAAAACGTTATCAAGCATAATCTCTAAAGTAGAAACTAGTTTAGTTTCTACTTTTTTTAATTTAGTTTGTTAATTTCTTCACATATTACTTGATTTTTCTTTATGGAAAGGCTTACAATTATGATATAAACAATACAAATAAAAAAACGGAGGTAAGCTTTATGAAAGCCTATACTTATGTTAAACCAGGACTTGCTTCATTTGTTGATGTTGACAAACCAGTTATTCGCAAGCCAACTGACGCTATTGTGCGTATTGTAAAAACTACTATTTGTGGAACAGATCTTCATATTATCAAAGGAGATGTCCCTGCATGTAAGAGTGGAACTATCCTTGGCCATGAAGGAATCGGGATTGTAGAGGAAGTTGGAGCAGGCGTTTCAAACTTCAAAAAAGGCGATAAGGTTTTGATTTCTTGTGTTTGTGCCTGTGGTAAATGCTACTACTGTAAAAAGGGAATCTATGCCCACTGTGAAGACGAAGGAGGTTGGATTTTTGGACATTTGATTGACGGTATGCAAGCAGAATATCTTCGTGTTCCTCATGCTGATAATACTCTCTATCACACTCCAGCTGATTTGTCTGATGAAGCCTTGGTTATGTTATCTGATATCCTACCAACTGGTTATGAAATTGGTGTCTTAAAAGGTAAAGTAGAGCCTGGTTGTAGTGTGGCAATCGTTGGTTCAGGTCCAGTTGGCTTAGCAGCTCTATTGACTGCTCAATTCTATTCACCTGCTAAATTGATAATGGTAGATCTAGATGATCACCGTTTAGATACAGCAGTTTCCTTTGGTGCTACTCATAAGATTAATTCTTCAGCCCCTGAAAAAGCAATTCAAGAAATTTATGATTTAACAGATGGTAGAGGTGTGGATGTTGCTATAGAAGCTGTTGGTATTCCTGAAACGTTTGATCTCTGCCAAAAGATTATCGGTGTAGATGGAACAGTAGCCAACTGTGGTGTACATGGTAAACCAGTTCAGTTTGATTTGGACACTCTTTGGATTCGTAACATTAATGTTACTACTGGATTGGTTTCTACCAATACAACTCCTCAGCTTTTGAAAGCTTTAGAAAGCCATAAAATTGAACCAGAAAAATTAGTAACTCATTACTTCAAACTAAGTGAAATTGAAAAGGCCTATGAAGTATTTGGTAAGGCTGCAGATCATCATGCGATTAAGGTTATCATTGAAAACGATATTTCAGAAGGTTAATCGAATTTGAATCCAGTTATTCTTTTTAGAATAGCTGGATTTTTGAAAAATATTAGATAATTCGTGAAAGCAAGCAAATTTCTTTCATTGTTCTTAAAATTTCGCTATAATATACGATATAAAGGAAATGAAACTATGTATCGAGTTATAGAAATGTACGGGGATTTTGAACCTTGGTGGTTCATAGAAGGATGGGAAGAAGACGTCATTAGTAGTAAGAAATTTGAAAATTACTATGATGCCTTGAAGTATTATAAATCTTGCTGGTTTGAACTGGAAAAGAAAATTCCACTATATAAAAGTCGAGGAGACTTAATGACCATATTTTGGAATCCGGAGGATAAGCGTTGGTGTGAGGAATGTGATGACTTTCTGCAGCAATATCATTCCTTGGCTTTACTGGAAGATGGTCAAGTTATACCAGATGAAAAATTCAGACCGGGTTATGAAAAACAAACTGGTTTAGAAATCCACCGGACGTGTCGCATCAAAAAAGATGGAACAACTTTTTAATAAAGTTGTTCTTTTTTGTATTTTCTTCGAATAATAAACTGAGGAGGGAATATGGTACAAGCACTTGCACAAGAATTGATTAGTCTCGCAAAAAAGGGATGGAGCTCAGGATATTTATTTTATTCCCAAGGACAAGGTTTATGAGTTGCATATGCGAATAGGTGATGAAAGGCGTTTGATTAATAGCTATGACTTTTGAAAAGTTGGGCGCAGTGATTAGTCACTTTTAAAGTTTATTGCGGGGATGAACGTTGGCGAAAAAGCGTCGTAGTCAGCTGGGTTCCTGTGATTATCAGCATGATGGCAAGGTTTCTTCACTACGCTTATCGACGGTAGGAGATTATCGTGGTCATGAGAGCTTTAGTTATTCGCCTTTTTGCACGATGAAGAACAAGAGTTGCGCTTCTGGTTTCAAGACCTTAAGGAACTAGAAAAGGGCTTTAGGCAACGCGGCCTTTATCTATTTGCAGGACCTGTAGGAAGTGGCAAAACTACCTTAATGCATGAATTAGCTAAGTCATTGTTTAAGGGACAGCAGGTCATGTCCATTGAGGACCCAGTCGAGATTAAGCAAGAAGAGATGCTGCAATTACAACTCAATGAAGCTATTGGACTGAGTTATGAAAACTTGATAAAACTTTCTTTGCGCCACCGCCCAGATCTTTTAATCATTGGAGAAATTCGGGATAGTGAAACAGCCCGTGCTGTTGTAAGAGCTAGCTTAACGGGAGCTACAGTGTTTTCGACCATACATGCAAAGAGTATTCGTGGGGTCTATGAGCGTCTTTTAGAACTGGGTGTCAGTGAAGATGAACTCGCAGTTGTTTTACAAGGTATTTGCTACCAGAGACTAATCGGGGGAGGAGGAATTATTGATTTTGCAAACCAAAATTATTCAGCACACCAGGCAGAAAAGTGGAATAAGCAAATTGATCAGCTTCTTAAAGACGGACATATCACTGCCCTTCAAGCTGAAACGGAGAAAATTAGCTACCAGTAAGCAGAAGAAGATTATCATTCTCTTTAATAATTTATTTTCGAGTGGTTTTCACTTGGTAGAAATCATTTCCTTTCTTGATAGAAGTCTTTTGTTGGAGAAGGAATATGTTTCACAGATGCGCCTAGGACTATCGAAAGGAAAATCTTTCTCGGAAATGATGGGGAATTTAGGTTTCGAGTGCGATTGTCACTCAACTTTCATTGGCTGAAGTTCATGGAAATCTCCATTTGAGTTTGGGGAAAATTGAAGAATATTTGGATAATCTTGCTAAGGTCAAGAAGAAGTTAATTGAAGTTGCGACCTACCCACTTATTTTACTAGCTTTTTTACTGTTAATTATGCTAGGATTGCGGAATTATCTCTTGCCCCAACTGGATAGTAGTAACATAGCTACCTTAGTGATTAGTAACCTGCCACAAATTTTTTTCTTGGGCTTGTTTTTAGCACTTGGTTTAGTATCTTTAACTGGTCTAGTTTTTTTACAGAAAGTCTGCGAAAATTCAAATATTCTCTTATCTGGCTAGAATCCCTTTTTAGGTGTGTTTGTTCAGTATTATCTAACTGCCTATTATGCTCGGGAATGGGGAAAATATGATTGGACAAGGTTTAGAGTTGGCACAGATTTTCCAGATGATGCAGGAGCAAGGGAATCCTCTTTTTAAGGAAATCGGTTTGGATTTATCACAGTCATTACAAAATGGGCATGAATTTTCTAAGGTTGTTCAGACCTATCCCTTCTTTAGAAAAGAGTTGGGATTAATCATTGAATATGGAGAGGTTAAATCCAAGTTGGGAAGCGAATTGGAAATCTATGCGGAAAAAACCTGGGAATCCTTCTTTACTCGAGTTAATCGGACCATGAACCTTGTTCAACCACTGGTCTTTATTTTTGTAGCCCTGCTAATCGTTTTATTGTATGCAGCTATGTTGCTACCAATGTATCAAAATATGGAGGTAAATTTTTAGATGAAAAAAATGATGATGAAATTAAAAGAAACGAAGGCAAAAGCTTTCACTCTGGTAGAAATGTTAGTGGTGTTGCTTATCATTAGCGTCCTACTTTTGCTGTTTGTGCCAAATCTTACTAAGCAAAAGGATGCAGTCAATGATAAGGGGAAAGCAGCTGTCGTCAAGGTGGTAGAAAGCCAAGCAGAACTGTATAGTCTGGATAAAAATGAAGATGCTAGTCTAGGTAAATTACAGGCAGATGGACGTATCACTGCTGAGCAAGCAAAAGCCTATAAGGAATATCATGCAAAACAAAAGACAAGTCAAACAGTTTCGGATTAGGGCTTTTACTATGCTAGAAAGTTTATTGGTCTTAGGAATAGTCAGCCTATTAGCCTTGGGTTTGTCAAGTTCAGTTCAATCAACTTTTGCAGCTGTGGAAGAACAGATTTTCTTTATGGAGTTTGAGGAACTTTATCGAGAAACCCAGAAGCGAAGTCTGGCTAGTCAGCAAAAGATCAACTTAATGCTAGAAGAGAGAAGTATTGGGAATGGCTATCAGAAATTAGCCATCCCTAAAGGAATTCAATTGCAGTCCAATCAGTCAATTACCTTTGATAAGGCTGGAGGGAATTCTTCTCTGGCGAGCGTGAGATTTCAAACGCGAAAAGAAACGATTCGTTATCAATTATATTTAGGAAATGGAAAGATTAAACGTATTCAAGAAGCAAAAAATTAAGGCGGTTATTTTACTGGAAGCAGTGATTTCACTAGCCATTTTTGCCAGTATAGCAACCCTCTTACTGGGACAAATTCAAGAAAGTAGAAAAAGAGAACTAGAACTTCTAAAACAGGAAGAAGTTTTGCGAGTGGCTCGTATGGCTTTGCAGACTGGACAAAAGCAGTTGACTGTCAATGGCCTTACGGTTCATGTTGTCTCGAATGAGCGAGGTTTGGAGGTATACCATGGAACGGAGAAATTACTGGCGATTCAAGACAAGTAGGGTCAGAGCTTTTACACTTTTAGAATCCTTGGTTGCCCTTATCGTTATTAGTGGTAGCTTGCTTCTTTTTCAAGCTATGAGCCGACTATTGGTTTCAGAGGTTCGCTACCAGCAGAGAAGTGAGCAAAAAGAATGGCTCTTATTTGTGGATCAGCTAGAAGCAGAGCTGAATCGAACCCAATTTGAAAAAGTGGAGAATGATAGGCTTTACCTCAGACAGGAAGGTAAACCCATTTCCATGGGTAAATCAAAGTCAAATGATTTCCGGAAAACAGATGCTAGTGGACGTGGCTATCAACCCATGGTATACGGTCTAAAATCAGCTCGAATTCAAGAAAAAGGGCAGGAGCTGCACTTTCATTTTCAGTTTGAAAAGGGACTAGAGAGGGAATTTATCTATCGTGTTGAAAAAGAAAAAAGTTAGAGCAGGAGTTCTCCTATACGCTATCACTATTGCTGGAATTTTTAGTCTTTTGTTGCAGTTTTATCTAAATCGGCAACTAGCACATCATCAGGATTATGCCTTAAATAAAGAAAAACTTCTTGCATTTGCTATGGCTAAGAGAACCTATGAAAAAGCCTCTTCTGAAAATGGAGAGCAGTCATTTAATGTAGGGAAGTCAACTTATCGAAATGACGAAAACTTCTTCACAACGACTATTGACACAGGAAAAAATAAGTTTGAATTTCACTTTTCTCCTTTAAAAAAGACCGGTCAAAAGTCTGAGAAAACAGAAAACAAGTCCAAAGAAGGAAATGAGGAGAAAACAGAAGAAGGGAGCAAAAAAGAGACTGCTAGATCTTCCAAATTAGCACCTTCAAAGAACGGCACAGAGTAGTTTGGACGAGGTTTTTGCCTGAAATCATGCTATAATAGATACATATGGAGGACCAAAAATGGTAAGTGTAAAATTGTATCTAGTGCGACATGGGAAAACAATGTTTAATACGATTGGGCGTGCTCAAGGCTGGAGTGATACTCCTTTAACAGCTGAAGGTGAGCGAGGTATTCACGAATTGGGAATTGGCTTGCGTGAGTCTGGCTTAAAGTTTGAGCGTGCTTACTCGAGTGACTCAGGACGTACCATCCAGACTATGGGAATTATCCTTGAGGAACTTGGGTTAACAGGGCAAATTCCTTATCGTATGGATAAGCGAATCCGTGAGTGGTGCTTTGGTAGCTTTGATGGTGCTTATGATGGGGACCTATTTATGGGCATCATTCCTCGTATCTTTAATGTCGATCATGTGCATCGTTTGTCCTATGCGGAGCTAGCTGAAGGTTTGGTAGAAGTGGATACAGCAGGCTGGGCTGAGGGCTGGGAAAAACTAAGTGGTCGTATCTGGGAAGGCTTTGAAGCCATTGCTAAGGAAATGGAAGCCAATGGTGGAGGAAATGCTCTCGTTGTCAGTCATGGAATGACAATTGGAACTATTGTTTACCTCATTAACGGCATGCATCCACATGGTCTTGATAACGGAAGTGTGACGATTCTAGAGTACGAAGATGGTCAGTTCTCAGTTCAGATTGTTGGGGACTGTAGCTACCGTGAAATTGGACGAGCTCAATTAGACGAGCAAGCTAGTTCAGAACAATAAAATTCAGTACTAAATGAAAACGACTAATAGAATGCTAATGTCATAATTCACAAGCTTGCGAGAGCTGAGTGCTTTGACAATAGCATTCTTTTTTGTTAGAATAGTATCAACATGAAAGCATAAGAAGGGACTGACAGAACTGTCGTCCCCTTTTGTCTATCTTATAAGGGGGAAATATGCTGTTTCAGAAAATAAAAGCCTATAAATGGCAGGCCCTGGCTTCCTTGGTTATGACAGGTCTAATGGTAACGAGTTCACTCTTGCAACCACGTTATTTGCAGGAGGTTTTAGAGGCCCTACTAACAGGTGATAATGAAGCTATTTATACTATCGGTTTTTGGTTGATTCTTGTTGCCTTGATTGGTTTGGTCGCAGGTGGGATCAATGTAGTATTAGCAGCTTACATTGCTCAAGGAGTTTCGTCTGACTTACGTGAAGATGCCTTTCGTAAGATTCAAACTTTTTCATACGCCAATATTGAGAAGTTTAATGCAGGGAACCTCGTTGTGCGTATGACCAACGATATCAACCAGATTCAAACGTCGTTATGATGACCTTCCAAATCCTCTTTCGACTACCGATTTTATTTATTGGTTCCTTTATATTAGCCGTTGTCACTCTACCTTCGTTGTGGTGGGTGCTGGTTCTTATGGTCGTTTTGATCGTTGCCATGACAGGTCTTATGATGGGGATGATGGGGCCGCGCTTTGCAAAATTCCAGACCTTATTGGAGCGTATCAATGCCATTGCCAAAGAAAAATTTACGTGGTGTGCGCGTGGTTAAGTCTTTTGTTCGAGAAAAAGACCAGTTTGCTAAAGTTTACGCAGGTATCAGATGAATTGCTGGGAGAAAACCTTTATATCGGCTACGCCTTTTTCTATCGTTCAACCTGTAATGATGATGATTTCATACGGGGCTGTCTTTCTTTCAATCTGGCTTGTAGCAGGTATGGCAGAGTCAGATCCGTCAGTAGTTGGTTCCATTGCTTCCTTTGTAAACTACCTGAGTCAGATTATATTTACTATCGTTATGGTTGGATTTTTTTGGGGAACTCAGTTACTCGTGCCATGATTTCCTTCGTCGTATTCGTGAAATCCTTGATACAGAACCAGCTATGACCTTCAAGGATGTGGAAGATGAAGAATTGGAAGGAAGTCTCAGCTTTTGAAAATGTTACCTTTCACCTATCCAAATGATGAAGAACCTATCCTAAAAGATGTATCCTTTGATATTGCGGCTGGTGAGATGGTTGGGGTTGTCGGAGCAACAGGTGCAGGGAAATCGACCTTGGCTCAGTTGATTCCACGACTTTTTGATCCCCAAGAAGGTTCTATCAAAGATTGGTGGAAAGGACATTCGGACAGTTAGTGAAGGGACGCTTCGTAAGACAGTTTCTATCGTCCTACAAAGAGCCATTCTCTTTTAGTGGGAACCATCGCTGATAATCTCAGACAAGGAAAGGGAGATGCGACAGTTTCAGAACTGGAACGTGCAGCTCGTATCGCCCAAGCGAGTGAATTTATTAGCCGTATGGACTTGGCCTTTGAGAGTCCGGTTGAAGAGCGTGGGACCAACTTTTCTGGTGGACAAAAACAAAGAATGTCCATTGCGCGTGGGGTTGTTAGCAATCCTAAAATCTTGATATTTGATGATTCTACTTCGGCACTGGATGCCAAGTCAGAACGCTTGGTTCAAGAAGCTCTCAACAAGGATTTGAAGGGAACAACCACTATTATCATCGCGCAAAAGATTAGCTCTGTTGTTCATGCGGATAAAATTTTAGTACTTGATCAAGGTCGATTGATTGGTCAGGGAAGACATGCTGACTTGGTTGCGACAAACGCAGTTTATCGTGAAATTTACGAAACGCAAAAAAAGGAAAGGAGGAGTAGGATGAAGACATTTTCGAATTTTTTTGGAACTATTTTTAAAGTTTATAAGATATCCTTTATCGTTGTTATTGCTATGATTATCATTGCGACGATAGCACAAGCCCTCTTTCCAGTATTTGCAGGTCAAACAGTAACGGAATTAGCTAATTTGGTTATTGCCTATCAAAACGGAAATCCAGATATGGTTTGGCAGGGTCTCTTGGGGCTCTTAATCAATCTTGCCTATGTTTTTGATTGTGCTCGTGGTGTCGAGTCTTATCTATATGGTTTTGATGAGCCGTATTATTGCTGAATCGACAAATGAGATGCGTAAGGGACTTTTTTTGGCAAGCTTTCTCGCTTGACTGTTTCCTTCTTTGACCGCCATCAAGATGGTGATATCCTGTCACGTTTTCACCAGTGATTTGGATAACATCCTACAGGCTTTTCAACGAAAGTCTGGTGTCTGTTATGACCAATATTGCTCTTTATATTGGTTTGTTGATTGTCATGTTCGCAAAAAAATGTGACCTTGGCTTTGATTACGATTGCTAGCACTCCGATAGCTGTCATCATGTTGATTGTCATTTTGAAATTGGCAAGAAAAATATACCAATCTCCAACAGAAAAGAAGTTGGGAAGCTCAATGCTTATATGGATGAGAGTATTTCTGGGTCAGAAAAGCCGTTATCGTTCAAGGGTATTCAAGAAGATGTGATTGCAGGTTTTGTTGAGCAAAATGAACGGGTTCGAAAAGGCCACTTTCAAGGGCAGAATGTTTTCAGGAATTCTCTTTTCCTGTCATGAACGGAATGAGTTTGGTCAATACAGCTATTGTTATTTTTTTGTCGGTTCAGCTGTCTTACTGAATGATAAGAACATCGAGACAGCAACTGCTCTGGGTTTGATTGTCATGTTTACCCAGTTTTCTCAACAGTATTACCAGCCCATAATCCAATTGGCAGCTAGTTGGGGAAGTTTGCAACTTGCCTTTTACAGGTGCTGACCGTATCCAAGAAATGTTTGATGCAGAAGAAGAAAGTTCGTCCCTCAAAGATGCTCCAGATTTTCACAGAATTACGAGAGGGTGTGGAGATTCGAAACGTAGACTTCTCATACCTTCCAGGTAAACCGATTCTGAAAAGATGTCAGCATTTCAGCTCCAAAAGGGAAAGATGATTGCGGTTGTTGGGTCCAACAGGATCAGGGAAAAACGACCATCATGAACTTAATCAATCGTTTTTTTATGATGTGGATGCGGAAGTATCAGTTTTGATGGTAGAGATATCCGAGAGTTTGATTTAGATAGTTTGCGAAGCAAGGTGGGAATTGTCTTGCAGGATTCAGTTTTATTTAGCGGAACCATCCGAGACAATATTCGATTTGGTGTACCAGATGCCAGTCAAGAAATGGTCGAAGCAGCTGCTAAGGCTACACATATCCACGAATATATCGAAAGTCTGCCAGAAAAGTATGACACTTTGATTAATGATGACCAGAGCGTCTTCTCAACCGGTCAGAAAGCAGTTGATTTCCATCGCTCGAACCCTTGATGACAGATCCCCAGGTCTTAATCTTTGGATGAGGCAACATCAAACGTGGATACTGTAACAGAAAGCAAGATTCAAAATGCCATGGAAGCTATTGTGGCAGGAAGAACTAGTTTTGTGATTGCTCATCGTTTGAAAACCATTCTCAATGCCGATCAGATTATCGTTCTCAAAGATGGTCAAGTCATTGAACAAGGAAATCACCATGAATTACTCAAACTTGGAGATTTTTACTCCGAACTGTACCATAATCAATTTGTCTTTGAATAAGCCAAAAGTTGTCCTAGTTTTGGGCAGCTTTTTCTGATAAAAAAAATTTATCACGGACTTAAAAAATACATATTAGACAGGTGGAAGGAAGGATGATAAGATAAGATTATCAATAGAAATGAAAGGAAATCAGTAATGGCAAGAACGGTTGTTGGAGTTGCAGCGAATCTATGTCCTGTAGACGCAGAAGGTAAAAATATTCATTCATCGGTCTCTTGTAAATTTGCTGAGAGTATTCGTCAGGTTGGCGGACTTCCTTTGGTGATTCCGGTTGGTGATGAGTCAGTTGTCCATGATTACGTAGAAATGATTGATAAACTCATCTTGACTGGAGGACAAAATGTTCATCCTCAGTTTTATGGTGAGGAAAAAACAATTGATAGCGACGACTATAACCTAGCTCGTGATGAGTTTGAGCTAGCTCTCCTAAAAGAGGCTCTTCGTCAGAATAAGCCAATTTTAGCCATTTGCCGTGGTGTTCAGCTGGTCAACGTTGCCTTTGGTGGAACGCTCCATCAAGAAATTGACGGACACTGGCAAGGCCTACCTTTTGGGACTTCACATTCTATTGAGACAGTGGATGGCAGTGTAGTGTCTAAATTATTTGGTAAAGAAAGTCAGGTTAATTCAGTGCATCGTCAGAGCATTAAAGATCTGGCACCCAATTTCCGTGTGACGGCTGTGGATCCACGTGATCAAACTGTTGAAGCAATCGAATCTATCGACGAACACCGTATTATTGGTCTCCAGTGGCATCCAGAATTCTTGGTCAATGAAGAAGATGGCAACTTAGAATTATTTGAGTATTTATTGAATGAATTATAACGACTAGAAATTTAGTCGTTTTTTTATTCATTATTTACGAATCTTTATAGAATTGTATTTTTTTACGCAAACGTTTGAATTGTGATAAAAAATTGGAAAATTTTTAGTATAAAAAAACTTGAAAAAAATTGTTAGTAAGCGTTATGATAGAGAAGAAGAAATATTGGAGGAATACTATGTCACATATTAAATTTGATTATTCAAAAGTATTAGACAAATTTGTTGCACCACATGAAGTGGAATACATGCAAGCACAAGTTACAGCAGCAGACGAATTGATCCGTAAAGGAACTGGTGCTGGTAGCGACTTCTTGGGTTGGTTGGACCTTCCTGAAAACTACGACCGCGAAGAATTTGACCGCATCTTGAAAGCTGCTGAACAAATCAAAGCAGACAGCGATGTTTTGGTTGTTATCGGTATCGGTGGATCTTACCTTGGTGCTAAAGCAGCCATTGACTTCTTGAACCACCACTTTTGCAAACTTGCAAACAAAAGAAGAACGTAAAGCACCACAAATCCTTTACGCTGGAAACTCAATCTCATCTACTTACCTTGCTGACTTGGTAGAGTACGTTTCAGATAAAGATTTCTCAGTAAACGTGATTTCTAAATCAGGTACAACAACTGAACCAGCGATTGCTTTCCGTGTCTTCAAAGAACTTTTGGTTAAGAAATACGGACAAGAAGAAGCTAACAAACGTATCTACGCAACAACTGACCGCCAAAAAGGTGCTGTTAAGGTTGAAGCAGATGCTAACGGTTGGGAAACATTTGTGGTTCCAGATGACATCGGTGGACGTTTCTCAGTATTGACAGCAGTTGGATTGCTTCCAATCGCTGCGTCAGGTGCAGACATCAAAGCCCTTATGGAAGGTGCCAACGCAGCTCGTAAAGACTACACTTCAGACAAGATTGCTGAAAATGAAGCTTACCAATATGCAGCTGTTCGTAACATCCTTTACCGTAAAGGTTATGCAACTGAAATCTTGGTAAACTACGAGCCATCCCTTCAATACTTCTCAGAATGGTGGAAACAATTGGCTGGTGAGTCAGAAGGGAAAGACCAAAAAGGGATTTACCCAACTTCAGCTAACTTCTCAACAGACTTGCACTCATTGGGTCAATTTATCCAAGAAGGAACTCGTATCATGTTTGAAACAGTTGTCCGCGTTGACAAACCTCGTAAGAACGTGATCATCCCTACTTTGGAAGAAGACCTTGACGGACTTGGCTACCTTCAAGGAAAAGACGTTGACTTTGTAAACAAAAAAGCAACTGACGGTGTTCTTCTTGCCCACACTGACGGTGACGTACCAAACATGTACGTGACTCTTCCTGAGCAAGATGCCTTCACTCTTGGTTACACAATCTACTTCTTCGAATTGGCCATCGCCCTTTCAGGTTACTTGAATGCCATCAACCCATTTGACCAACCAGGTGTTGAAGCTTACAAACGTAACATGTTTGCCCTTCTTGGTAAACCAGGATTTGAAGAATTGAGCAAAGAACTCAACGCTCGTCTATAATAGAATAAAAAGAGTGGTTTTACCACTCTTTTTGCTTTTTCTCGAAAAGAGAAATTGGACTCTGGCGAGACTTGTGATATAATATAGAGAGCAAAAAGGCAGATGCCTAGAGACTTTATAGGAGAAGATATGTCAAAAGATATTCGTGTGCGTTATGCACCAAGTCCAACAGGACTATTACACATCGGTAATGCCCGTACAGCATTGTTTAACTACTTTGTATGCACGCCACCATGGTGGAACTTTTTATCATCCGTATCGAAGATACTGACCGCAAACGTCATGTCGAAGACGGAGAACGTTCACAGCTTGAAAACCTTCGTTGGTTAGGCATGGACTGGGATGAAAGTCCAGAGACTCATGAAAAACTACCGCCAGTCTGAGCGTTTGGAACTCTATCAAAAAAATACATCGACCAACTCTTGGCTGAAGGAAAAAGCCTACAAATCTTACGTTACAGAAGAAGAGTTGGCAGCGGAACGTGAACGCCAAGAAGCAGCTGGTGAAACACCTCGTTACATCAACGAATACCTTGGCATGAGCGAGGAAGAAAAAAAGCAGCTTATATTGCTGAACGTGAAGCGGCAGGCATCATCCCAACTGTTCGTTTGGCAGTTAATGAGTCTGGTATTTACAAGTGGCATGATATGGTCAAAGGTGATATCGAGTTTGAAGGTGGCAATATCGGTGGGTGACTGGGTTATCCAAAAAGAAAGATGGCTACCCAACTTACAACTTTGCCGTTGTCATCGATGACCACGATATGCAAATCTCTCACGTTATCCGTGGAGATGACCACATTGCTAATACACCAAAACAGCTCATGGTTTATGAAGCGCTTGGATGGGAAGCACCTGAGTTTGGTCACATGACCTTGATCATCAACTCTGAAACTGGTAAGAAGTTGTCTAAACGTGATACTAATACCCTTCAATTTATCGAAGATTACCGCAAGAAGGGTTACCTTCCAGAAGCAGTCTTTAACTTCATCGCTCTTCTTGGATGGAATCCCTGGTGGCGAAGACGAAATCTTTCTCGTGAAGAACTCATTAAACTCTTTGATGAAAAACCGTCTCAGCAAGTCTCCAGCAGCCTTTCGACCAGAAGAAAACTGGACTGGATGAGCAATGACTACATTAAGAATGCGGATCTTGAGACTATCTTTGAAATGGCAAAACCATTCCTTGAAGAAGCAGGACGTTTGACAGACAAGGCTGAGAAATTGGTGGAACTCTACAAACCACAAATGAAGTCAGTGGACGAAATCGTTCCATTGACAGACCTGTTTCTTCTCAGACTTCCCAGAATTGACAGAAGCTGAGCGAGAAGTCATGGCTGGGTGAAACTGTGCCAACTGTACTTGAAGCCTTTCAAAGCAAAACTTGAAGCTATGTCAGACGAAGAGTTTGTGGTAGAAAAATATCTTCCCACAAATCAAAGCAGTTCAAAAAGGAAACTGGTATCAAAGGGAAAAAAATCTCTTCATGCCAATCCGTATCGCTGTTTCAGGTGAGATGCATGGACCAGAACTGCCAGAAACCATCTACTTGCTTGGACGTGAAAAAAATCCATCCAACACATCGAAAAAAATGTTGGCAGAAATTGCAGAAATAGCATATAAAAAAAGAACTCAAATATAGAGTTCTTTTTTTATATGTATACTAATTTGAAAATGCAAAGATTTTAGTGTACAATATGAATTGACAGGGCAAGGAAATAAGTTAGTGAGATGGTATTTTTACAACTAGACTCGGCATAGTCTAACATTATTCCTAATGTTGGTCAGTCTACTTATTTTTTCTTTGCGTTTTGCTGAATAGAAGCAGAAATTCTTTTATTTATGCAGTTACCATCCCTTACAATGACTTTGTTTTCGATCACCAGAGTTTCTCTACAAAGATTTTGGTCCAATTTGTCCAGCTTTTTAGAGAAGTATATCTACTCTTTCTTCTCCAAAAATAGAAAGAAATCGACTTTGCTCTGTTACCTTGCGTTAAGCAAGGTTTTTTTGTGGAATAGTACTGGGAAATTTACGATTTCGTTTTGGAGTGGTATAATATTAACTATCCTGATGAATAGAGGAACTCGAATGAAAGAATTTAACAAATCAATAAAATTAGAGCATGTGGCTTATGATATCCGTGGTCCAGTTTTGGAAGAAGCTATGCGCATGCGCGCAAACGGAGAAAAAATTCTTCGTTTGAATACAGGGAACCCAGCTGAGTTTGGCTTTACAGCTCCAGATGAGGTTATCCACGACTTGATTATGAATGCCCGTGATAGTGAAGGCTATTCAGATTCAAAAGGTATCTTTTCAGCTCGTAAGGCCATCATGCAGTATTGCCAACTAAAGAAATTCCCCAATGTGGATATTGATGATATCTACCTTGGAAATGGGGTTAGTGAGCTAATCGTTATGTCTATGCAAGGTCTCTTGGACAACGGCGATGAAGTATTGGTTCCTATGCCTGACTATCCTCTTTGGACTGCTGCAGTTAGCTTGGCTGGAGGAAATGCCGTTCATTACGTCTGTGATGAAGAAGCGGAATGGTATCCAGACCTAGATGATATCAAGTCTAAGATTAGTTCAAATACCAAGGCCATTGTTTTAATCAATCCGAATAACCCAACGGGGGCTCTCTATCCTAAAGAACTCTTACTAGATATCATCGAGATTGCTCGTCAAAATGACTTGATTATCTTTGCGGATGAAATTTACGACCGTATGGTTATGGATGGCAATGTCCACACACCAGTCGCAAGTTTGGCTCCAGACCTTTTCTGTGTCAGCATGAATGGTCTGTCTAAATCTCACCGTATCGCTGGTTTCCGTGTTGGTTGGATGGTCTTGTCTGGACCTAAACATCATGTAAAGGGCTACATTGAAGGTCTCAACATGCTTTCAAACATGCGTCTCTGTTCGAACGTCCTTGCTCAGCAGGTGGTTCAAACTTCACTAGGTGGTCACCAGTCAGTGGATGAGTTGCTTCTTCCTGGTGGTCGTATCTATGAGCAAAGAAACTTTATTTATAATGCCATTCAAGATATCCCTGGTTTATCAGCTGTTAAGCCAAAAGCGGGTCTTTATATCTTCCCTAAAATCGACCGCAATATGTACCGTATCGATGACGATGAACAATTTGTCCTTAATTTCTTGAAACAAGAAAAAAAGTGCTTTTGGTACATGGACGTGGCTTTAACTGGAAAGAACCAGATCACTTCCGTATCGTTTATCTACCACGTGTCGATGAGTTGGCCCAAATACAGGAAAAGATGACTCGCTTCTTGAAGCAGTATCGTAGATAAGGCTTTCATAGCAAAAAAGCTGGAAACATTTGTCAGAGCTATTGACAAATACGTAAGAATCAGATAGAATAGTAAAGTATGTTTAGTAACTGATCACTTTATAGCCGGCTAAACGAATACAAAATCTATGAGGAGGTATTCATCGTGAAACGTACTTATCAACCAAGTAAACTTCGTCGTGCGCGCAAACACGGATTCCGTAACCGTATGTCAACTAAAAACGGTCGTCGCGTATTGGCAGCTCGTCGTCGTAAAGGACGCAAAGTTTTGGCTGCATAATCCAAACAAATGAAACAAAGAAGTCAGTAGGAACTCGAGCCTACTGATTTTTCTTTTATTTAAAAGATAGAATTTTCTAAAGTTATTGATTGAGAATAAACATTTTACAAGACGTCTTGAAAAAATAACATATAGAAAAAGCTCAAAATCAGGAGGTGCTTTCTCTGATTTTGAGCTTTTCTTTATTCTTTCAAATGATATGAATAGCTAGCAACAACGACATCTTCGTGCCATCTGAGAGCATATTTTAATTTAAGGCTCATTTGATTGTGGAGGATATTTTGCCAAGGTTTGTTAGGGATAAATTGGGGTACTAGAACTGTAACCGTGTAGTTCTTTTTCTTGGCTTCTTGAGAAATCTTTCGTACATATCGAACTGTAGGTGTGATAATATCGCGATAGCTGCTATTAATGTTTTTAAGAGTAATATTTGGGAAGTAGTCGGCAAATTCTTGGAGGATTTCTTGGTCTTTTTCCTCAGTTTCCTTGGTGGAAATGTGCATGGCTAAAACTTCATCTCCTATGCTTTGAGCGTAATTAATCGCTCCAACACTGACTCGAGTAACATTTCCTACTAAGACAAGAACGACATTGCCGTCGTAGGTTTTCTTTTGAATCCCTTCATAAAGCCGAAGTTGTTTGGCCACTTTTTGGTAATGACTGTGGATGGACAAAAAGAGGAAGGTTAGGACCAGGATAATTGGGAAGAATGGCCAGATATCCCCAAGTCTGAAGAAGAGTAGAATAAGGACAATGGCGTAACAAATGATAGCGCCGAGGATGTTAGCAAAGGCAGATTTTAAGAAATGAGAGCCTTTTTCTTTTTTCCAGTGGCGAATCATACCTGTTTGAGAAAGTGCAAAAGGAACGAAAACTCCGATAGTATAGAGAGGAATCAAGCGTTCTGTATTTCCGTTAAAAAAATGAGCAGAAGAATCATAGCACCAAAAGGCTAAGGTTAAAATACCGTTTGAATAACCCAAGCGGTCTCCCTTTTTCCATAAAGAGATGGGGCATGTACTTGTTCTTAGCCATATTGTAAGCCAACATTGGAAAGGCAGAAAAACCAGTATTTGCAGCAACGGCTAGGATTAGGGCAGTTGAGAATTGGAAGAGATAATAAACAATCTGACCGAGAGCAGAATCCCCTAAAATCCCTTTAGCCATTTGTGAGAGGATTGTTTCTCCGTGTTGAGGAGTAATCCCCATCCAGTAGTTTAGGAAGGTAATTCCTGCAAAGAGAAATCCAAGAATCAGAGACATGATGGTCAGTGTTTGAGCTGCGTTCTTTTCTTTTAGGGGTCTTGAAAAAAATGGGAACAGCATTTGAGATAGCTTCAACCCCGGTTAATGAAGCTGAACCGCTGGTGAAAGGCTCTTAAAAATCAGGACAATTGAGAGGCTTGGGACGGTTTGACCAATTGCAGAAGTTGCATGATAGCTTAGAGAACCTGTCAATAGTTGGAAGATACCAAACAATAAGAGGAAGACCGTACTAAAGATAAAGAGGTAGACAGGGATCATCAGAGAACTAGCAGATTCCTTCAAGCCTCGCAGATTCAAAAGCATGAGCAAACATACTAGAAAAATGGAGATGTGGAGGTTGTAGGGATGGAGAGCAGGAAGTGCGGCTGTGATCGCATCAGCACCTGCAGCCACGGATACAGCTACTGTCAGCATGTAGTCAACAAGTAGACTTCCCCCAGCAATCAAACCTAACTCAGGGGAGAGGTTTTCTCGAGTAACCATATAGGCACCTCCACCTTGAGGGTAGGCATGGATGATTTGTCGGTAAGAAATGGTTAGACTAGCAAGTAGCAAGAGGACAAAAATGCCGATAGGGAGACTCCACCAAATAGCAAGCGGAGATAGGCTAGCCAAGACAAGGACGACCTGCTCAGGTCCATAGGCGATAGATGAAAGGGCATCGCTTGAGAGCATTGCAAGTGCCTGTGTTTTTCCAAGAAGTCCTCCTTCACCCTCAGTTAAGGATTTTAGAGGACGACCGATAAAGGTATATTTAAGTTTTGTAAACATTTTCTTTCCTTTTTTGAAATTTTCAACAAGAGCTATTATACTGCTATGAAAAAATACCGTCAAGGGAAAATCATTGATTTCAAAATATTTTTTTCCTATAAGGATGCGACTAGTTTTTTGGTATAATAGAAAGTAGAAAAAACGAGGAAATATAAATGATTTTTGATACTCATACACATTTAAATATAGAGGAATTTTTGGGACGTGAAGAAGAAGAGCTTGCCTTAGCATCGGAAATGGGTGTAACTCGGATGAATATTGTTGGTTTTGACAAACCGACGATTGAGCGTGCCTTGGAATTGGTGGAAGAATATGACCAACTCTATGCGACGATTGGTTGGCATCCAACAGAAGCAGGGACTTATACAGAAGACGTTGAGAAACTACCTATTGGACAAGCTAAAACATCCTAAAGTGGTAGCCTTGGGTGAAATTGGTTTGGACTATCACTGGATGACAGCCCCTAAAAGAAGTGCAGAGCAAGGTTTTTCCGTCGTCAGATTCAGCTATCTAAAGGAAATGGACTTACCTTTTGTAGTTCATACACGTGATGCGCTCGAAGATACCTATGAAATTATCAAAGAGTGAGGGAGTCGGTCCCTCGTGGTGGGCATCATGCATTCCTTTCTCTGGTTCTCTGGAATGGGCTGAAAAGTTTGTGGAGCTAGGTATGACCATTTCCTTTTTCTGGAGTGGTGACCTTTAAAAAAGCGACAGACATTCAGGACGCTGCTAAAGAGTTACCTTTGGATAAGATTTTGGTAGAAACAGATGCCCTTACTTTAGCCCCTGTACCCAAAGCGTGGTCGCGAAAACAAGACAGCTTACACGCGCTATGTAGTGGACTTTTATCGCGGACTTGCGTGGCATGACAGACAGAAGAATTGGCAGCTGTGACAAGTGCTAATGCAGAAGGCATCTTTGGATTGGAACATAAATCATGAAAGAGAAAAATTTCCCAAGTCATCGTAGTCGAAGGGCGTGATGATACAGCCAAATCTCAAACGTTATTTTGATGTGGAGACCTATGAAACACGAGGTTCCGCAATCAAATGAACAGGATATAGAACGCATCCAACGTCTACACCAACGTCATGGGGTGATTGTCTTTACAGATCCTGACTATAATGGGGAGCGCATCCGTCGAGATGATTATGACGACCATTCCGACAGTGCAAACACGCCTTTTCTCAAACGTGGTGAGGCAGTTCCCCTAAGTCCAAAGACCAAGGGGACGTTCTCTAGGAATCGAGCATGCCAGTTACGAAGACTTGAAAACAGCGCTAGAACAAGTGACAGAACAGTTTGAAGTAGAAAAGTGACTTTTGATATTAGCCGTAGTGACTTGATTCGATTGGGACTTTTTGACTGGGAGCAGATAGTCGAAAACGCAGAGAATATCTAGGAGAAAGCCTTGCGTATCGGTTATTCAAATGGGCAAGCAACTACTCAAAGCGTTTGGAGTTGTTTGGCATTAGTTTAGCTGAAGTTGAAGATACCATGAAATCAGTTATGAGAATTGAGAAACTCCCCAAAATGCGAGGGAATGATGACGCAATAGAAGTAAGTCATATACGGTTTAATCAGGCTTGGTAGCAAGCATTAGAAAAAGTGACTCCATAGGATTTGTTATGAGTGGAGATAATGAGGATAAAGTTTATGGGAATCTTTCGATTTTTTTAAAAAAAGACAGAAACAACTGAAAAGCAACTAAAACAAAAAAAACAGTAGAAGTCAATTGACGAAAAACATGCTTTGCGGGGAGTTCTAGAACTATTTCCGATAAAGGAGACGAATGAGTTATTGATTATTGGGAGCTTAGAGGGCGGACTCAAGGTTGGGGATTGTCTGCAATTTTGCAATCCCGATCAAGGTATGGACGCTCTTGGTTCTGTAGTCGTGAAAAAACTCATTAATCAAAATAAGGATGTAGATGTTCTCACGGATGAATCTCTAGCTCATTTGGTCATCGATATGGAAACTTCCTTTGGTTAAATCTTAAAAAAAGGGAAGTGTTCTCTATAGTTATGGTGTCGATGAGGAACAACGGCTATCAAGCTATACAGATGCTCTTTATAACGCGTTTGTAATTGTCCAAAAAGGTCAAATGTCCAATGAAGACTATCAAGCCGCTAGTCTTGATGATAGCATAGAAATATTGCGCCTCTTTTTATGGGAGTGCCGTCAAAATCAGAAAACTGAAAGTGAAGAAAGCTATCAAGCTAACACTCGAAAGCTAGAACGCCTAGCAGAAATCGTCAAGGACAAGTTGTTAGCAGCAGATTCGATTTACGCGGTCTTTTCAGAAAAAACGGGGGAAGCGTATCTTTTCTCAACGACCTATGATAAAGGTGAAGAGGGCTATCTCTGTTCAGATCCCGATGATCATGCTATATACGCCGCGTTGGTATCACCAATTTAAGGAAACCATTGATCGTCGACCAAATTCAGTTGTGAAACTGATTGAAAATACAGCAGATAAAAAAGGAATTGAGAATTTTCTTGGGACAGCCTTTTACTTAAATGGAGCTTTGGGAGCAGCCTTTAATACCAAGGAAGTCAGCATTAGTGCTTCTGTTTTGGTTCAGAAACCAGATTTTTCGAACCTACCAGAGATACAAGTTCCTGTTATGAATCCTGATATTGTAAGATGGATGCTGTTGATGGGACAGATGGATAAGCCTACAACAGATGACGAAGAAGTAATATATAAGCTCTATTATAAATTCTTCTCAGCAGCCATGCCAAAAGCCAAACTCCTCATTCCTTTAAATGCTACTTCGGGATTCCCCGATAAGAGTCAGGGAAGCCAACTCCTTTGTATTGAAAGAAGACGCTAAGTTCAGCATCCCAGTCAGAGAAGGAAAAAGATGGGCGCAATTCTGTGCCAGTATTTACTGATTGGAAACGTCTGCGAATGGTCTTTGATGAAAAAGTGGAATGGCATGATTGAAGAAGCTGGTGGCATGATTGAAGGCTTTGACTATGCCATAAATCCAACGGAGTATTATGAAGCGGGTGCCTATGTTAGCCTAACAGCTTTTAAGGAAATGCAAAAGTTTAGTGAGGAACTAGAAGGCAGAGATAAAGATTAGAGAGTTTCTTTCATTGGGAAACTATATAGTTTTTATCTACATCTTACCTGAACCACTACCCTTTTTTTCAAAAGATTTTTGAAAAGGAAATGGAATGGCGAATAGAAGTTATATTTACTTAAAAAACGGAGATGAAGCTCGTATCTTAACAGAGGGAATTTACACGATACCTTATTTTTGGCAATTGTTTTGGGATGAAGAAGATTTAAAAGCTCCTATTGCTCTCTGGGAAACAGCAGAAGAACTTGAAGAAGATGAAGAACAAGCAGAAAGATTTTACCAAGAGCAGAATGTAGATATCTTGCTTCCTATTGAAAAATTCCAGCAAAACGCCCTCCAAAATCGGTCTTTTTTAGAAGAAAATGCTTCTCAGACCTTACAATTATATGATGCCTTTGTTCGTTATATTCTTGCAAACGTAAAAGATGGTGATGTGCTCGGATTTGATGTCTTAGATGTTGTTTTTATGGACCAAGTGTCTGTTGTTTCTGATAAACTGTTAAAAAATATACGAGCTATTCGGGAAAATCAACCCAAAGATTTAGATTTTTCTTTGACAGAAAAGAACTTAATTGGTCTTGCTATGGGCTTTCCTGATTATTATGCTTCAGAATTATTGCCAGAAGACAATATTCTAGATTCGGTTGCCTATCAGGATGAACTGAAGAAAATGAACCCCCAAGAAGATAAGAAAGCGATCGATATGACTGGAGCCGATTCACAAGGGAACAAGTCTCGTGTTCTTTTAGTGTTTTGGATTTTGTTGGCACTAGGAATTATGTGGGTTTTATATATTGTTTTTAGCTAATAAATAGAAAAGAGAATACATGAGAATTGCAGATTATAGCGTGACCAAGGCAGTGCTGGAGCGTCACGGATTTACCTTTAAAAAATCCTTCGGTCAAAACTTTTTGACCGATACCAACATCCTTCAAAAAATTGTGGATACGGCAGAGATCGATAAGCAGGTCAATGTCATCGAAATTGGTCCTGGGATTGGGGCATTTACTGAGTTCTTGGCGGAAAATGCCGCAGAAGTCATGGCCTTTGAGATCGATGACCGCTTGGTTCCTATTTTGGCGGATACCTTACGGGATTTTGATAATGTCACAGTTGTCAACCAAGACATCCTCAAGGTAGACCTCAACCAGTACATCGCAGAGTTTAAAAAAATCCAGACCTTCCGATCAAGGTGGTGGCTAACCTTCCGTATTACATCACAACTCCCTATCCTCATGCACTTGATCGAATCAAGATTCCTTTCCAAGAATTTGTGGTCATGATGCAAAAAGAGGTGGCAGACCGCATCTCGGCTGAGCCCAACACCAAGGCTTATGGTTCTTTATCCATTGCAGTCCAATACTATATGACTGCTAAGGTAGCCTTTTATCGTGCCTCGCACCGTCTTTGTGCCAGCACCAAATGTAGACTCAGCTATCCTGAAAAATGGTACGTCGCCCAGAACCGGCTGTAGCAGTGAAAGATGAGAACTTCTTCTTTAAGGTTTCCAAGGCTAGTTTCACACATCGTCGTAAGACCTTGTGGAATAATCTGACAGGTTACTTTGGAAAGACTGAAGAAGTCAAGGATAAATTGACTAAGGCTTTGGACCAGGCCGGACTATCCCCAAGTGTACGCGGTGAAGCTCTTGGCTTAGAAGAATTTGCTAGTCTAGCAGATGCGCTTAAAGGACAAGGACTCTAGGATGCAGGGACAAATCATTAAAGCTTTGGCCGGCTTCTACTATGTAAGAGAGTGAAGGTCAGGTCTATCAAACACGCGCGCGTGGAAATTTTCGTAAAAAGGGTCATACGCCCTATGTTGGAGATTGGGTAGATTTTTCTGCGGAGGAAAATTCCGAAGGTTATATTCTCAAGATTCACGAACGAAAAAATAGTCTGGTTCGCCCACCCATTGTCAATATTGACCAAGCTGTGGTTATCATGTCGGTTAAAGAACCTGATTTTAATAGCAACTTATTGGATCGGTTCTTGGTCCTTTTGGAGCACAAGGGCATTCACCCTATTGTCTATATTTCCAAAATGGACTTACTGGAGGATAGCGAAGAGCTGGATTTTTACGAGAAAACCTATGGTGCCATTGGTTACGACTTTGTGACAAGTAAGGAAGAGCTCTTACCTCTGTTGACAGACAAAGTGACGGTCTTTATGGGGCAAACGGGTGTTGGAAAGTCAACCCTCCTCAATAAAATCGCACCGGATCTTAATCTTGAGACAGGAGAAATCTCTGATAGTCTAGGTCGCGGTCGCCATACTACTCGAGCTGTTAGTTTTTACAATCTCAATGGTGGTAAAATCGCAGATACCCCAGGATTTCATCGCTAGATTATGAAGTGACAATAGCAGAAGACCTGAATCAGGCTTTTCCAGAGATTGCTAGTGTCAGTCGCGATTGTAAGTTTCGTACTTGTACTCATACCCATGAGCCATCTTGCGCTGTAAAACCAGCTGTTAAAGAAGGTACCATTGCGAACTTCCGTTTTGACAACTACATTCAATTTCTTAGTGAGATAGAAAATCGCAGAGAAACCTATAAAAAAGTCAGCAAAAAAATTCCAAAATAAGGAGAAACCTATGTCTCAATACAAGATTGCTCCGTCAATTCTGGCAGCAGATTATGCCAACTTTGAACGTGAAATTAAACGCCTAGAAGCAACTGGGGCAGAATACGCCCATATCGATATCATGGATGGTCACTTTGTACCTCAGATCAGCTTTTGGTGCAGGTGTAGTCGAAAGTCTTCGACCTCATAGTAAGATGGTCTTTGACTGCCACTTGATGGTATCAAATCCCGAACATCATTTAGAAGACTTTGCGCGTGCAGGTGCAGACATCATCAGCATCCATGCAGAAGCAACACCTCATATTCATGGGGCACTTCAAAAGATTCGATCTTTGGGAGTGAAGCCTTCTGTTGTCATTAACCCTGGAACACCTGTTGAGGCGATTAAACATGTGCTTCATTTGGTTGACCAAGTATTAGTCATGACCGTTAACCCTGGATTTGGTGGGCAAGCTTTTCTGCCTGAAACCATGGATAAGATTCGTGAGTTAGTGGCACTTCGTGAGGAGAAGGGCTTGAACTTTGAAATCGAAGTTGATGGTGGGATTGATGATAAAACTATTGCTCAAGCCAAAGAAGCTGGTGCAACAGTCTTTGTAGCAGGGTCCTATGTCTTTAAGGGAGATGTCAATGAACGAGTGCAAGCTCTCAGAAAACAACTGGACTAAAGTTGCAGTTTTTGCAGGCGGAGACCGCGGTCACTATCGGACAGATTTTGACTGCTTTGTCGGTGTGGATCGAGGCTCACTTTGGGTACTGGAGGAAAAACTTCCTCTTGCTTTAGCCGTTGGGGATTTTGATTCTGTGACTGTAGAAGAACGTCAGTTGATTCAAAAAAACGTGCCCAGCATTTTGTTCAAGCCCAGCCAGAAAAAGATGATACCGATCTGGAACTAGCACTTTTAACGATTTTTTTGAAAAAGAATCCTCAAGCTCAGGTGACTATTTTTTTGGTGCCCTAGGTGGTCGCATTGATCATATGTTGGCTAATGTCTTTCTGCCTAGCAATCCCTAAATTGGCGCCCTATATGCGTCAGATAGAGATTGAGGATGGGCAAAAACTTTGATTAGCTATTGTCCAGAAGGGACCAGTCAGCTAGAACCACGTTCAGACTATGATTATCTTGCTTTTATGCCTGTGAGGGATAGTCAGTTGACTATTATCGGAGCCAAGTATGAACTAACTGAGGAGAATTTTTTCTTTAAGAAAGTTTATGCTTCTAACGAATATATAGATAGGGAAGTTTCGGTAACATGCCCGGATGGCTATGTGGTCGTACTGCATAGTAAGGACAGGAGATAGGATGGAGATTGTATTACTACTGTTATTAATTGCTAACCTGGCTGGCCTCTTTCTCATTTGGCAAAGGCAGGACAAGCAGGAGCAATATTTGACCAAGAGTTTAGAAGACCAGGCAGATAATCTCTCAGACCAGTTAGATTATCGATTTGAACAAGCACGACAAGCTAGTCAGTTGGACCAAAAAAATCTAGAAGTGGCTGTTAGCGACCGTTTGCAGGAGGTGCGGATTGAATTGCACCAAGGTCTGACTCAGGTTCGGCAGGAGATGAATGAGAACCTCCTCCAAACCAGAGATAAGACTGACCAACGCCTCCAAGCCTTGCAGGAATCAAATGACCAACGCTTAGAACAAATGCGCCAAACGGTCGAGGAAAAGTTAGAAAAGACTTTGCAAACACGCTTGCAGGCCTCTTTTGAGACAGTTTCCAAGCAACTAGAATCTGTCAATCGCGGCCTAGGGTGAAATGCAGACGGTTGCGCGAGATGTCGGTGCGCTTAATAAGGTCTTATCTGGAACCAAAAACCCGAGGAATTCTGGGTGAATTACAACTGGGGACAGATTATTGAAGATATCATGACACCTGCCCAGTATGAACGAGAATTTGCAACGGTTGAAAAATTCGAGTGAGCGAGTCGAGTACGCCATCAAGTTGCCTGGGCAAGGCGACCAAGAATATGTTTATCTACCGATTGACTCTAAGTTTCCATTGGCGGATTATTACCGTCTAGAAGAAGCCTATGAATCAGGTGACAAGGAAGAGATCGAGCGTTGCCGTAAGTCTCTCTTAACGAGTGTTAAGCGTTTTGCAAAGGATATCAAGAGTAAGTATCTGGCGCCACCTCGAACAACCAATTTTGGAGTATTGTTTGTCCCGACAGAAGGTCTCTATTCAGAGATTGTTCGCAATCCGATTTTTCTTTGATGATTTGAGACGGGAGGAGCAGATTATCGTTGCAGGGACCAAGTACCTTGTCAGCCCTTCTTAACTCTCTATCAGTTGGCTTCAAAACTCTCAATATCCAAAAAGAGTGCCGACCATATCAGCAAGACTCTTGCCAGTGTCAAGACCGAGTTTGGCAAGTTTGGGGGATTTTGGTCAAGGCACAAAAAAACATCTCCAACATGCCTCTGGCAATATTGATGATTTATTAAACCGTCGTACTACAGCTATCGAGCGAACGCTCCGTCACATTGAGTTATCAGAAGGTGAGCCTGCGCTTGATCTACTCCAGTTCCAAGAAGATGAGGAAGAATATGAAGATTAGTCACATGAAGAAAGATGAGCTTTTTGAGGGCTTTTACCTAATCAAGTCAGCTGACCTAAGACAGACACGTGCTGGGAAGAATTACCTGGCTTTCACTTTCCAAGATGACAGTGGGGAAATCGAAGGAAAACTCTGGGATGCCCAACCTCATAATGTTGAGGCCTTTACGGCAGGGAAAGGTTGTTCACATGCAAGGTCGTCGTGAAGTGTACAACAATACGCCTCAGGTAAATCAAATCACTCTACGCTTACCTCAGCCTGGCGAACCAAATGACCCAGCAGATTTTAAGGTAAAATCACCAGTTGATGTTAAGGAAATCCGTGAGTATATGGCGCAGATGATTTTCAAAATCGAAAATCCTATCTGGCAACGAATCGTTCGAGCTCTCTATACCAAATATGATAAAGAATTTTATTCTTATCCAGCTGCAAAAACCAACCATCATGCCTTTGAAACAGGGCTTGCTTATCATACAGCGACTATGGTGCGTTTAGCAGAGGCAATTGCAGATGTCTACCCACAGCTTAATAAGAGCTTGCTCTACGCGGGAATAATGCTTCATGACCTGGCTAAGGTTATCGAGTTGACAGGTCCCGACCAGACAGAGTACACAGTCAGAGGCAATCTTATCGGCCATATTGCCTTGATTGATAGTGAGATTACTAAAGCGGTAATGGAACTTGGGCATTGATGACACTCGAGAAGAAGTGGTGCTTCTTCGCCATGTGATTCTCAGCCACCATGGATTACTCGAGTATGGTAGTCCTGTTCGTCCTCGTGTGATGGAAGCTGAAATTATTCATATGATTGATAATTTGGATGCGAGTATGATGATGATGTCAACAGCTCTCGCTCTTGTTGATGAGGGTGAAATGACCAATAAAGTCTTTGCTATGGACAATCGTTCCTTCTACAAGCCAAAAATTAGACTAGAAACTAAAAAAATGAGCTTTATTTAGACAATAAAGTTCGTTTTTTTGCTTTAGTGTGATATAATGAGAAAAAAAGACTAATTAAAAAAAGAATGGTGAATAACTAATGAAATTAAGAAGAAGTGATCGGATGGTTGTTATTTCCAATTATTTGATTAACAATCCATACAAATTAACCAGTCTCAATACCTTTCGCGGAAAAGTATGAATCTGCCAAATCTTCTATTTCAGAAGATATTGTCATCATTAAGCGCGCCTTTGAAGAAATTGAAATCGGGCCATATTCAAACGGTGACAGGTGCTGGTGGTGGGGTTATTTTTCACACCATCTATCTCTACCCTTGAGTCCAAAAACAATCATCGAAAGAGCTTCGCGATAAACTTTCAGAGAGTGACCGTATTCTTCCAGGTGGCTACATTTATTTGTCTGATCTCCTTAGTACTCCAGCTATTTTTGAAAAAAATATCGGTCGCATTATTGCTAAGAGCTTTATGGACCAAAAAGATTGATGCTGTTATGACGGTAGCGACCAAAGGGGTTCCGCTTGCAAATGCAGTAGCAAATGTTCTCAACGTACCTTTTGTCATTGTCCGTCGTGACTTGAAAATCACTGAAGGGTTCAACTGTGAGTGTCAACTATGTTTCAGGTTCTAGTGACCGTATCGAAAAAAATGTTCCTTTCAAAACGTAGCCTTAAAGCAGGGAAGTCGTGTCTTGATTGTTGATGACTTCTTGAAGGGTGGAGGAACCATTAACGGGATGATTAGCCTTTTTAACAGAGTTTGATTCAGAGTTGGCTGGTGTAGCTGTCTTTGCTGATAATGCTCAGGAAGATCGTGAACAACAGTTTGACTACAAATCACTCTTGAAAGTTACCAAATATTGATGTGAAGAACCAACAAATTGCTGTTGAAGTTGGGAAATATCTTTCGACACAGAAAAAAATAAGAATGAACTTAAAGATACTAAAAGGTTGGAACTTTCGTCCCAGCCTTTCTTTGATAATGAATATGAAGGAGTCCCTATGAAAGACACCATTTATTAAACGTGAAGCCTTAGAAAAAGATTGTTGAAGAGTTTCCAACTCCATTCCATCTCTACGATGAAAAAAAGGGATTCGCGAGAAAGCACGCGCAGTAAACAAAGCCTTTTTCTTGGAATAAAGGGCTTTAAAGAATACTTTTCGCAGTTAAGGCGACTCCAACTCCCAGCTATCTTGAAAATCTTACAAGAAGAAGGATGTGGAGTGGATTGTTCTAGTTATGTAGAACTCTTGATGAGTCATAAGCTTGGGTTTACAGGGGTCGGATATGATGTTTCTCATCCAATAATACTCCAGATCAAGAGTATGCTTATGCCCGTGAATTAGGGTGCGACGATTAATTTGGATGCCTTTTGAAGATATCGACCATTTAGAGCGTGCAGCAGGAATTCCCAGAAATCATCTCTTGCCGTTACAATCCTGGTGGCGTATTTGAACTAGGGAACGGACATTATGGATAATCCTGGTGAAGCTAAGTTCAGGGATGACTAAAGGAACAGCTCTTTTGAAGCCTTTGCTATCTTGAAAGAAAAGGGAGCTAAAACCTTTTGGGATTCATTCCTTCCTAGCTTCCAATACTGTTACTCATCTCTATTATCCAGAATTAGCACGTCAGCTTTTTGAATTGGCTGTAGAAATCAAGGAAAAGTTAGGTATTTCGCTGGACTTCATCAATCTTTCTGGAGGAATCGGGGTCAACTATCGTCCGAGACCAGGAGCCAAATGATATTGCTTTGATTGGTGAGGGGAGTTCGTCAGGTTTATGAAGAAGTTCTTACGCCAGCAGGTCTTGGTCAAGTTAAGATTTTTACAGAACTAGGACGCTTTATGTTGGCGCCTCATGGCATTCTAGTGACTAAAGTAACCCATAAAAAGAAAACCTACCGAACTTATCTCGGAGTAGATGCATCAGCTGTCAATCTTATGAGACCGGCTATGTATGGAGCTTATCACCATATCACTAATATGATGAATCCTGACGGTCAGACGGAAGTCGTTGATGTTGTTGGCTCTCTTTGTGAAAACAACGATAAGTTTGCAGTTAATCGTGAACTACCTCAAACAGAAATTGGTGATTTGTTAGTCATTCATGATACAGGTGCGCATGGCTTCTCTATGGGTTACCAGTACAATGCCAAACTTCGTTCAGCAGAGATTCTCTATACAGAGGATGGTGGTGCTCGACTAATCCGCAGAGCAGAGCGACCTGAGGACTATTTTGCAACTCTCTATGGATTCGACTTTGACAAGGATTAGAAGAATTTTTGAAAATCATGAAAGTTGAAAGTGAAAAACAGTTTGTTTTCTAAAAAATAGACAAAATCTGTGGTTTTTCTTTTCAGGCATGATATAATAAAGCTATAAAACGGTTTCAAGGAAGGTGACGTGATGTCTGAAGAAACAATTGACTATGGACAAGTGACAGGAATGGTGCATTCGACAGAGAGTTTTGGGGCGGTAGATGGCCCTGGAATTCGTTTTATTGTCTTTTTGCAAGGGCTGTCAGATGCGTTGCCAATATTGCCATAACCCCGATACATGGGCTATGGAAACCAATAAATCTCGTGTACGAACAGTAGATGATGTTCTAGAAGAAGCGCTTCGTTATCGTGGTTTCTGGGGAGACAAGGGAGGTATCACAGTCAGCGGAGGAGAAGCCCTCTTGCAGATTGATTTCTTGATTGCTCTCTTTTACAAAGGCAAAAGAAAAAGGTATCCACTGTACCTTGGATACTTGTGCCCTTCCATTCCGTAACAAACCACGCTATCTAGAAAAATTCAACAAAGTTGATGGCCGTGACAGACTTGGTTCTCCTTGATATCAAGGAAATCAACGAAGCACAACACAAGATTGTAACCAGTCAAACCAATAAAAAAACATCTTGGCTTGTGCTCAGTACTTGTCAGAAATCGGTAAACCTGTTTGGATTCGTCACGTTCTTGTACCTGGATTGACAGACCGCGATGAAGATTTGATTGAACTTGGTAAGTTTGTAAAAACTCTCAAAAACGTTGATAAGTTTGAAATCTTACCTTACCACACCATGGGTGAGTTCAAATGGCGTGAACTTGGGATTCCGTATTCACTTGAAGGGGTTAAACCTCCAACAGCAGATCGTGTCAAGAATGCTAAGGAATTGATGGATACAGAAAGCTATCAAGATTACATGAAACGTGTTCATGGATAAAAAAATAAGCCTGATGGGAACATCGGGCTTTTTAAGTTTACACAAATAAATATAGATAAGACTAAATTAAACAAAAATAAAAATTTTTATGATTTATATGACAATACAGATTTTATAAAGATTTAAAAATTCTGAAAAAAATCCGAAAAATTATTGGTTAATATATACTTGTTTAAAATGATGACAACAAATTGAATAGGAGAAAGTCTATGGAACAAAAGTATTACCATTAAAAATCTATGTAAGTCATATGGTCAAACTCAAATTTTTAAAAGATATTTCTTTTTGAAGCAAAAAGCAGGTAGAGTGACTGCTTTCCTAGGGTCCAAATGGAGCTGGTAAAAAGTTCAACCTTACGTATCTTTATTAGGATTAGACAAAAGCAACATCTGGTCTTACCAAAATTGGAGATCAAACTTATAAAGGAATTAAAATTTCCTCTAAAGACTGTAGGAGCTTCATTTGACAGTGTCAGGTTCTCCTGATGATCGGACTGTTTATCAACATTTGAAAATTGTTGCTGCTAGTAATGGGATATCCAGTCAGCGAATTGAGCAAGTCTTGGATATGGTGGATATTAGCCATAAGAAAAAAATCTAAAATTGGGAAATTATCATTAGGAGAAGGACAACGCTTTGGGGAATTGCAACAGCTTTATTAGGGAAATCCTCAGTATCTGATATTGGATGAACCGACAAATGGGTTGGATCCAAGAGGAATTCGTTGGTTTAGAGAGTTTATAAAAAAACAGGCTCAAGAAGGGAAGACAGTCTTACTATCATCTCATATATTATCGGAAGTGGAAGCAGTGACAGATGATGTGGTCATCATAAATAAAGGCAAAGTTCTTATAAAAGGGACTTTACAAGAAGTGATGAAAAATCTTTCTTCACTGGAGGAAGTCTTCTTTAGATTAACAGAGGGAGGAAAGTGACATGGCACTTATTTACTCTCTTCATTCTGAAATATTGAAATTACTTTATAAGAGAGCTACTCATGTTGTACTATTCTTGATACTAGTATTTCAAACGTTTTTAGCAAATATTGGTGCATCACAAATTGTTTCAGTTGGTATCCATGCTACCCCAGAGACAACCCCAGAGTTAGTAGAAGCTATTCCCCCTATTGAATTTTTAGGTTTTGATGTTACTTTAGTTGGCGTTTTTTTTATGATTATCTTAGGATCAATCTACGGAGCTGAAGAGTATAAAGGTTCTGCTATTCGCACAAGCCTCCTCTCTAATACGAGTAGAAGTACTTTCCTAGTTTCAAAAACATTGGTTTGGCTGGTATTTTCTTTTGTCATTTCCTTCCTATCAATATTTCTGACGATTAACATGACACATTATGTTTTAGGACAAGATGGTTTATTGATTTTTTCACTAAATGGGACAGTTTGGTTCTATATGTTTTTGGACAGTATAGCTTGGACATTGTTGGGGACTTTTTAGCCTATATTCTGGCTTTTAACATTTAAAAAAAGCCCTTGTTCCCCTATTGTTTTTGCTTCCTCAAGTCTACAATTTAGGAACATTCTTAGCCAATCATATATCAATTGCGAAAATTTCTTCCAGTTTCATTGAGCTATGGACTGATTGCTACATCTCCTCAAATGTTAGAACAGAATAGTTTACAAAAATATTTTGCTTTTTACTTTGTTGGAATTTGTCATTCTTAGCTTTGGCAATTTACCGCGTACTTCAGTCAGATATTGGAGGAGGAGAATGAGTTGAAAGAGCAATTTAAAAGTGAGTATCTCAAGTTTATTATGAATCCTTGGCATTGGTTGATTATAGGTGCTCTATTACTTTGTGTTCCGCCGATGGTTATTTTTTTAAATAGTAAACCAGATCAGTTGACCCTACACTTTGTTTTGGAACAGCTACTGCAAAGTCTCTATTTAGGACAGGCAGGTTTTATTAGTCTAGCTGTACTATTCATAGGTCAAGAATTTACAGGTTCTAGCCTTCGTACAAGTTTTCTTACATGTCCAAATCGTTTAAAATTTATAATCTGTAAACTAGCTATTCTATTATGTATGGAAATTGTATTATTGCTTGCTGTAATATCAGTATGTATACTAATCTGCTCAAGGATACTACAATATCAATCTTTTTGAGTAATATTAAACATGTTCTAACAATTCTATTTCCAGCTTTGTATTTCTATTCTAACCTTCGCTCTTTTAAGTGGTATTTTTTTGTATTTATTTTCCGATCTTTT
>BNJV01002732.1_pt1 | contig 49440 bp, 71 predicted proteins | sample 8540591 | NCBI WGS metagenome assembly BNJV01 (sample SAMD00202457, study PRJDB9452) | human saliva metagenome | host: Homo sapiens | reverse complement strand
TTATTGAATCAAACTCAATGCTTGTATTTTTGATAATAGTTTTCATTCATTATCTTACTAGCCGTGACTAAAGTAAAGAAAAGCAAAAGTGCGGTCAGATTTTTAGGTGTTTTTAAATTCTTCTACTTTGTTAAGTCGTAACTCCAATCCAACAACTTAAAGATTTCTTCGGTTTCTACGCCATGATCTAACACAATCGTTAGCCAATGGGTTTTGTTCATATGGTAAGCTGGTAAGAAATTAGGTGATTGCTGTAAGATGCTTACCATATCGGGTGGACATTTGAGATTGATGAAATCTGTTGTGCCTTCTTCTTGTAAATCCAATCTAATCTTCGTAATTTTGCCGATAAGTGCATACCATTTTCCTTTACCATTGGCCATGACGCAAGATTGCATATTCTGGAAATTTCGACCAAAGATATTCTGGCTGCGTAGCATATTGTTTGGCAGCATAATCAAATATTTGTTGTACTTGATTCAAGTTTTGCTCCTTGAATAATGAGTTGGTTTGTCATCGTTCTTAGAATAAACAAAGACCGCCTGAAAATTGAATTTCAGGCAGCTTTTTAGACTTAAGTTACCAAATATTACCATTTAAAGTGCAGTCATTTTTGGATATTTTTAATTACTCAGTTACATAGAAAACTTGTTTTTCAAATTCATGTTTTCCAATTTTTACAGTAAGTACATATTTACCGGTAGGGTCCCATCGACCAAATTCCCAGCAATTTGTTACATATTTCCCATTTTCTAACGGTTTGGCAGTATAAGTAATGCTGTGAGTTTTTTTATTAGGGGATGATGTTATTTGCCCATTAGGCGCCTCGTTGAACTCCATTTGACTTTTAGCCTGCGCTTTGAATGTTTCCGTCACATTGACTTTTTTTCTGAAATGTCCTGTTGCAATCCAACATACTTTCTCATTTTTATTAGAACGAGAAATTTCTTTTTTATGTAAATCGACTGAGGGCATTTGGGTTCTATCAAAGATAGAAAGATAAATATGAGGCTCGTCAGCTTGTTGTTTAGTGTCTTTTGATTGTTCGGTTACAGCGAGGGCTGCGATTGGAAATATTGTTGCTAAGAAGAATGTTAGTTTTTTCATTTTTGATTCCTTTTTATGTAATAAGTTGGTTTTATTGAATAACCATCATTCCGATACACCCCATATCAGCTAACATCAAATTTGATGCACCAAATAAAAAAGGATGGCTATTTGATGAAGGTTGCTCAAATTTTACTAAAATTTGTACTTTCTTTTTCACCCAAACGGTGTCTTTCCAAACAAGTTCAGTGGGACTGATATTGACGTCATCTTGATTTTCAATAACAAATTTTGCGCCTTGAATGGTAAAACCGACAGGCAACGAGCTGTGGATAATCCAACGTTCGACAGTACCGACTTTAGCTGAAACATCAACTCGACGCGGATCAAAACGTTGCTTATTGATTAAGCCGTTCGTTACATCCAATTCAAAGATTCGTTCTTTGGCAATTTTGCTCTCAAGCATAGCAGTAGCATCAGTATTGAATGACTCATTCATTTTTTTACTGAATGCAGAGATTTCACCTAGTGGACGAAGTTCTAAAACAGTGTTATCGGCAAAATCATTACCTGAACTGAAGACATTTTTGATTTTATCGAAGAAACCACGTTTTACGCCCGAAATAAGTGATACACCTTCCCCTTCGCTTAAATTGACTAGCACTTCTGCTCGTTCACCTGGTGCAAGAATAAGAGAGTTAATCGCTTTGCCTTGTGGTAAAAAGCCTAAATCTCTTGCAATGAGTAACATGTCTTGTTCGTTATCTAAACGGAGATCGTAGGCTCTTGCTAATGAAGCATTGAGCAAACGTAAACGTATCCAACCGCGCGGGGCCTCAAGATAAGGCGCTTCTTGTCCATTCACAAGAAGACGATTGCCGACAAAGTGCGGTTGATTTTGCTTAAATAATTGCAATCCGTCGCCGTTAAATTCCATGTCTTGTAAGATTAATGGAATATCGTCCACACCGTATTTATGAGGTAGCTGAGATTTTAAGCTTTGATCATCTTCAATCAACCACATCCCGACGATGCCGCGATAGGTTTGATAAGCCGAGTTTGCCAAGGTCGCAGAGCGATACCAACAAGTCGCAGCAGGTTGGTCAATTGGAATGATTGGGGCCCAAGATTCCCCTTTTTTTGAGGACTTTTGCGGCGCCGCCAAATAATTCGCCACTGGCTTGTAATCCCTGAATAGAGAGAGCAATGCTTTGTGGCAAATTGTTGTGATAATTGAGTTTTGCAAAAGAACCCGATTTTATGCGAATAGTGGGTCCAAGATAATTGCCGTTAAAGCCCCATACACTGACACTATGGGAACCATCTAACTTGTAGCCGGTTTCTTCCATATTAAGAATAATGGGACGGCCACGTTTCGCTTCCATCAATGGAGGAATAGTTAATTTTTCACGGGATGCCGCTAATACCGATTGAGGTGTGGCAGCAAGTGCGGTTGAAATTGCGGTAGTTTTTAATAATTGGCGACGAGAAAGACGCAACATATTATTTTCCTTGTGCAATTTCCGCATCGAGTTCGGCAATGCGTTTTTCCATTAAATCATGGCAGTAAGAGGCAAGTTCGCGAACATTGTCTTTTGTGTATGATGATATATCAATCGGGTCCATCATTTCACAAATCACCTTGCCGTTATCCCAGCGATTTAAATCAATTTTGTTGTGAGTTGTTGAGCATACAACAGGTACGATTGGTACGCCAGCCGCAATCGCTGCATGGAATGCGCCTGTTTTGAATGGCAATAAACCACGACCACGGCTACGTGTACCTTCAGGGAACATCCAAATTGATAGATTATCTTTATTGATACGGCGAGCAAGCTCAGTCATGGTACTATGTGCTTTAGAACGATTTTCACGATCTAAGAAAATATTGCCCGTCACCCAATATAAATACCGAAGAATGGAATCCAAATTAGGCTTTTTTTACCCACACTTACCGTGCGTGGAAGTACCATGTAAGAGATAGTCACCATATCGAAATTATTTTGGTGGTTACCGATGTAAATACAGCGCGGCATATTCTCTTTATTTTGTGGAAAGCGGTGTTCTACATTTAAGCCAAATAAAGGGAATAAACGTCCAAACCAGCGAGCCATAATGCCCACATTGCTTGGGTTTCTGAAACGAATAAAGGAATAGATCGTACCAAGCACACAAATTAAAAATACAACAAAGTGCAACGATGACAATTCTGGCGATTTTTTTAACATAGAAAATACCTAATTAAAAATTTTTTTGAAAGTATAGCAAATTACACAAAAAAATGTGCTAATCTAATGAAAAAAATGACGGAATAGTTATGAAACCCATTTATTTTATTGCAGATCTTCATTTGAGCGAAACGCATCCGGAATTAACCGCACTTTTTAGCGATTTTATGCAAAACCAAGCACAAGAAGCACAAGCGGTTTATATTTTGGGGGATCTTTTTGATTTTTGGATTGGTGACGATGAAACGTCACCTTTAATCTCACAAGTAAAACAGTTGATTAAAAAACTGACAGAAAAGGGTATTGCTTGTTATTTCATTCATGGTAATCGAGATTTTCTGATAGGGAAAAAATTTGCACAAGATTGTGGTTTAACGTTATTGCCTGACTATCATTGTGTTGATCTTTATGGTGTGAAAACCTTAATTTGTCATGGTGATACCTTATGTATTGATGATGTGAAATATCAACAATTTCGCCGAAAGGTGCATCAAAAATGGCGACAAAGATTGTTTTTATGTTTGCCATTAAAAGTGCGGTTAAAAATTGCAGAGAAAATTCGCGCGAAGAGTAAACAAGATAAGCAATATAAGCCACTGGATATCATGGATGTGAATTTAGCGTTTACGGCACAAACGGTGAAAGAATTTGGCGTGAAATGGTTAATTCACGGTCATACGCATCGAGAAGCCATTCATCAGGAAAAAGGGTACACGCGAATTGTGTTAGGCGATTGGCGAAAGGATTATGCCTCAATTCTGGAAGTAACAGAAAACGGTTATCGGTTTATTTAAACAAAAAGCACAGGATTAAACCTGTGCTTTTTTGTATTAAAACGTGCTGATTTTCAGCTACACTTTATTCTACGGTTACCGATTTAGCTAAGTTACGAGGTTGGTCTACGTCGGTTCCTTTTAATTAATGCCACATGGTATGACAATAATTGCATCGGAACGGTGTAGAAAATTGGTGCAATAATATCATTCACTTTTGGCATGGTGATAATTTTCATACCTTCGCTTGGTGTGAAGCCTGCTTCTTTATCAGCGAACACATAAAGCTGACCACCACGAGCACGTACCTCTTCAATGTTTGATTTCACTTTTTCAAGTAATTCATTGTTTGGTGCGACCACGATAACCGGCATATCTGCATCGATTAAGGCTAATGGACCGTGTTTTAATTCACCTGCCGCATAAGCTTCAGCATGAATATAAGAAATTTCTTTTAATTTCAATGAAGCTTCCATTGCGATAGGGTAGAACTCACCACGACCTAAGAAAAGTGCATGGTTTTTCTCTGCGAAGTCTTCTGCTAACGCTTCAATGTCTTTATCAAACGCAAGCGCTTTTTCAACTTCCGCAGGAAGTGATTGTAATGCTTTGACAATTTCCACTTCTTGTTCGTTTGAGATATTGCCTTTTACTTTACCAATTGCAGTGACTAACATTAACAATGCAGCCAACTGAGTGGTAAATGCTTTGGTTGATGCCACACCGACTTCTACGCCTGCACGGGTCATGAATGCAAGATCCGATTCACGTACTAAAGATGAACTTGATACGTTACAGATTGTTAAGGCAGCCATGTAACCTTTTTCTTTTGCTAAACGAAGTGCGGCAAGGGTGTCCGCTGTTTCACCTGATTGAGAGATAGTCACTAACAAGCTATTTGGGCGAGTCACGAATTTGCGATAGCGGAATTCAGACGCGATTTCAACATCACAGCTCACGCCAGCAAGTGCTTCAAACCAGTAACGAGCCGTCATACCTGCATTATAAGAGGTGCCACAAGCTACAATTTGAATGTGTTCAACTTTTTCTAAGATTTCTGATGCGCCATTACCAATCGCATCCACAATCACGTTATTGTGAAGGATACGACCTTCCATGGTGTTGATTAATGCATTTGGTTGCTCATAGATTTCTTTTTGCATGAAATGGCGGAATTTGCCTTTCTGCTGCATCATTTTCAAGGTTAGATTCGTGTACTTCACGTTCTACTTTTTGACCATTCGCATTGTAAATATCCACGGTACGACGTGTGATTTCTGCGATATCGCCTTCCTCTAAATAGATGAAACGACGAGTTACGCTTAATAGCGCAAGTTGGTCAGATGCCAGGAAGTTTTCACCAATCCCTAAACCAATTACTAACGGACTGCCTGAACGCGCTGCAACTAAATGTTCTGGATGCTCACGATCTAATACCACCATGCCGTATGCACCGGTAAGTTGTTTTACTGTTTTTTGTACCGCTTCAAGTAGAGTAGAGGCTGAGCGCATTTCCCATTCAACAAGGTGAGCAATTACTTCGGTATCAGTTTGAGAATTGAACACATAACCACGAGATTTAAGCAATTCACGTAATTCTTCATGATTTTCGATGATGCCATTATGTACGACAGCAAAGTTACCTGAAGTATGCGGGTGAGCATTGGCTTCAGATGGTTCACCATGGGTTGCCCAACGCGTGTGCGCAATCCCTGTACCACCGATTAATGGTTTTACTGCAACGGCTTCATCAAGGGCTTTTACTTTACCTAAGCAGCGCACGCGGTGTAATTCATGGTTTGGATCCACGACAGCAACACCTGCAGAGTCATAACCACGATACTCTAAGCGGTGTAAACCGTTAATTAAAATTTCTGCTACATCACGTTGTGCTACCGCACCAACAATACCACACATAGTTTTTCCTTATTTACTAAAATTAAAAGTCTTATTTTTCTGACCGCACTTTATGCTACATCTACACAAATTACTTCTACGCCTTGCGCCATTATGGCTTCTTTGTCGGTCTGAGATAATTTGTTATCGGTAATCAGCACATCAATTTGCTGCCAGGTTAATTCCACATTTGGCATTTTTCTGCCAATTTTTTGTGATTCCACCATCACGATCACTTCGCGAGATACTTCAGCCATCACTTGGCTTAAGCGAACCAACTCATTAAATGTCGTTGTACCACGTTCTAAATCAATGCCATCGGCACCAATAAATAATTGGTCAAAATCATAAGAACGTAGCACTTGCTCGGCAATATTGCCTTGGAAGGATTCAGAACGCGTGTCCCAAGTGCCTCCCGTCATTAAGAGCGTCGGTTCATTTTCGAGTGAACGTAATGCGGTGGCCACAGAAAGCGAATTCGTCATCACAACTAAGCCTTGCTTGCGATTAAGTTGTTTAATCAATGCAGCAGTTGTGCTGCCACTATCTACAATAATGCGATTGTGATCACGAATACGTTCTGCAGCTGCCTTTGCTAAGACTAACTTTCGTTGCGAAAGTTCATCATTTTGTTCTTCTTCAATGATTTCTTGTGGCATTAAAATGGCGCCACCATATTTACGAAGAAGGAAACCATTACTTTCCAATGCAGTAAGATCTTTTCGAATCGTTACTTCAGAAGTATCAAATAACTGTACTAGCTGTTCTACACTGACTTCACCTTGTTCTTGCAGCAGCTGCATAATGGCATGTCTGCGTTGTTGGGTATTTCGGTGTTGAATGTTTCGTTTCATTATTTATATTCCATAATAAATTTCGGTTCGGAATTATATCGACAAAATGATGAATGTAAAGTTAAAATTTAGACAACAAAAAACCCTGACAAAGCAGGGTTCAATTAAAATTCGTTTTAAGACCAATTATTTGATTGCGTCTTTTAATGCTTTACCAGATACGAAAGCTGGAACTTTAGATGCTGCGATTTTGATTTCTGCACCAGTTTGTGGGTTACGGCCAGTACGTGCTGCACGTTTGTTTACTTTGAATGTACCGAAACCGATTAATTGTACAGGTTCACCTTTTTTAAGGCTACCAGTGATAGCTGCTAATGTAGCTTCTAATGCAGCTTTAGCTTGTTTTTTGTTTAATTCAGCTGCACTTGCAATTGCATCGATTAAATCTGTTTTGTTCATAAATTTGTACCTTCTGTTAAATTAAAATTTGACTCTATTCAAATAAGCGTAGCTTTTAACTGCTACGGCTTGGCAAAGTCTAATCTAACTTAGCGGGAAATAAAAGCTCGATTTGTAAAAATTGTGACAAATCTCACGTTATTGCTCAATTTTTATACCAATATTGGAGATTCCCTCCTGTTTGATCTCATTTCGGAGGGATAAAATCAAGTCTACATCGCGTTTTTCACAGTCTTTGAGTAAGCGATAGATTTGCCATTGAAGGTCAAGTTCCTCTTCAATTTCTTCACGGCTTTTCAGTTCGCTCTCAGAAAGATCACGATTTTCTTGTGTTTCTAACAAAGAACAAACCGTACCTAACGAAATTTGGCTGATTTGAATTGCTTTTTCTAATGTTTCGCCTGCAATAATAGCATGCAATAATTCACCTAACGCTTCACAAGCATCGAGAGCTGGTACCACACCAAAGAAGTCATAATTATTCACATCAGGAATGATCTCCTCGAGCTTCTCTAATTGGTTTTCGAAATTGATTTTCGCCCCTTTAACCGTTAGAAATTCCCACACTAAATTTAAAATGTTGTGATAGGTCTTTTCTGCTTGCTCCTGTTCGGTCATCTGACAAAATAGGGCAAAGTTTGGTGCCATGCGTTCGCATAAGCAAGCCATAAAGGTCAGATGTTGCCAACTTTCAACATTTTCCAGGCGCTTGTGAATTGGATTTCGCATTTTTTTCTCGCTTATTTATGATAGGCTTTTGAGAATTCATGAATGGCATCTACGAAGATTTTTGGTGCACTTTCAGGCACATCTTGGTGGATTCCATGGCCTAAGTTAAATACATGTCCGCTGCCTTGACCAAAATCAGCTAAAATTGACCGCACTTCTTGCTCAATACGCTCTGCAGGTGCATATAACACACTTGGATCCATATTGCCTTGTAGCGCCACTTTATGACCCACACGCGCTTTCGCATCAGCCAAATTAACTGTCCAGTCTAATCCGAGTGCATCACAGCCTGTATTAGCCATGGCTTCCAACCATAACCCGCCGCCTTTAGTAAATAAAGTCACCGGTACTTTACGACCATCGTGTTCACGAATTAAACCATCAACGATTTTGTGCATATATTGTAGAGAGAAGTCTAAATATTCACGATGACCTAATACACCGCCCCAAGTATCAAATACCATGACCGCTTGTGCACCTGCTTTGATTTGTGCGTTTAGATATAAAATCACGGAATCCGCCACTTTATCTAATAAAAGATGTAAGGTTTGCGGTTCGGCATACATCATTTTTTTGATTTTATTGAAGGTTTTGCTGCTACCACCTTCAACCATATAAGTTGCCAGTGTCCACGGGCTACCAGAGAAACCAATCAGTGGCACTTCGCCTTTTAGTTCGCGACGAATTGTGCGAACAGCATTCATCACATATTGAAGTTCGCCTTCAGGGTCAGGAATCGGTAAATTTTCGACCGCACTTTTATTTTCAATTGGACGGGCAAATTTCGGGCCTTCACCTGCACCAAAACTTAAGCCTAAGCCCATCGCATCAGGAATGGTCAGAATATCTGAGAACAAAATAGCAGCGTCTAAAGCATAGCGACGAAGTGGCTGTAAGGTAACTTCACAAGCTAAATCCGCATTGCGGCAAAGAGACATAAAATCGCCTGCTTCTGCACGTGTTGCTTTATATTCAGGCAAATAGCGTCCCGCTTGGCGCATCATCCATACGGGGGTCATATCCACTGGTTCACGTAATAAGGCTTTTAAATAACGATCATTTTTTAATTCAGACATGGACTTTCCTTTATTTATTTTGTTCCGCTTTACAAAGCTCAAGCGTAGCATTAATTAATTTGAGTGCGATAGTACCTGTTGGCGGTAATTCTGGCAAGGGGGCCGCGCTAGAAAACCATTGTGCATCATGCAGTTCTGTTTCTTGCAGTTGAATTTCCCCGCTGTCGTAATCAGCTAAAAAGCCCACCATTTGTGAATTCGGGAATGCCCAAGGTTGGCTACCGAAATAGCGAATATTTTTAATGCGAATACCAGTTTCTTCAAAGACTTCGCGACGAACCGCATTTTCGAAGGTTTCACCCACTTCTACAAAACCGGCTAGCGTGGTGTAAATACCTGCTTTGCCTGGCGTGTAATGGCGTTTATGGTTGGCTAATAAAATCTCTGTGCCACGGCGAACGGCGACAATAATCGAAGGGCAAATAATTGGGTAAGTACGATAGCCACAACTTGTGCATTGAACCGCTAGCTCATCGTGAGTTTGTTCCGCTTTTTGACCGCACTTTCCGCAGAATTGGTGGGTTTTCAAAAAATGATTGATTTCCACGCCTCGGCTTAATAAATGAAAATCTTCAGTCGGTAATGACAACAAACTCCGTAAGGAAAGGTATTCTCGTTCATCTTGATCATTTTCTGCCACAAGCCATAAAGGTTGTGATTTCCATTTCCCGAGCAACATTGCTTTTTGTGTTGTGAGGCCGAGTTCCTTTGCTGTTCCAAAAGGTAGATCATTGTCCTGCCAATAAAGAGTCGATCCTTTGGTGAATAGCCAATATCCCTGATCTTCGGGCTGAATTGCTTTCATATTTTTCTCTTTTTTATTTCAAAAGTGCGGTCATTATAAAAGGGATTTTTAATAAAACGAATAAAAAAAGACCGCATCTTAAAAGTGCGGTCTTTTTTCGACTCATTTTAACCGACAACAAATGGTAAGTATCCGGCTCGGATAGCAAAAGGAATCGAAGTAATAATCACACCGAGTACTAATACAAGCACTAATAATGCTTTACCGCCCCATACTCGGTATGGCAAGTTTGGATGAATTGAGCGTGCTTTCCAAACTAATGCTACCGGTAAAACCACTGCGTAGAACGCGAACATTTGACCGGCATAACCCAGAGCGAGAATAAAACCTTCCGGATAGAAAAAGGGAGAAAAAGCACTGGGGGAATAAAGGTCATTAAACCTAATGAAATACGCCCCTGCATGAATATCAAAAGATTGTTTGAGTAAGTCTTCGATACATTCTAATAAACCTAATGCCACCCCTAAGAATGAAGTGACTAATGCTAAAGTGGAGAAGATTTTTACCGCATTCGCAATAATTGGGCTTTGGGTGATTTCTAAGGTTGCTTTCACCAAGCCATTTAACGTGGCGTCTTCACGTAAAATTTGTAAAAAACTCATTTTGGCTGAGTAAGCCGTGCGTAGAAAGCTGCCATAAAAAAAGTAAGCAAATAATGTGATGCCAGAACCCACTAAAAATCGCAATGCGTAAGGATTTCACATTACCGTCTAAGTATTTATTTAAGCTTGGAATGGAACCGTGGAAACCAAATGCGGTGAAAAATACAGGGCTTGCAGAAATAATTAAAGCGTTATCAATTGGCATCGCCATTAAGTTATCAAATTTGATGTTCGGTAGCATTAACGCGAGCACTAAGATAAAAGCAGCAATCATCACAAAGAATAATACGCGATTGATTTTGTCCACACTGTGTGTGCCGATGACAATAAAACTGCCGAAGAAAATGGTGAATACAAGCACCGCGATTTTGTTCATGGTGTCTTTATCGCCCATGGCTGGGAGTAAATCCATTAATAAGGAACCACCACCACTTACGTAAGCGGCAATTAAGGCATATAAGAAGACAATTAAAACCGCGGTGGAAATAATTCGCCCTGCTTTACCAAAATATTGTGCAGCAAGTGTGCCGATCCCCGCATCGCTGTCAGCGGTTTGATACAGTTCAACGAATAAAAGTGCGGTGAAAGTGAGCACTGCCCACAAGCCAATTAATAAGAAAACAGTCGCAGTTAAGCCAATCCCCGCAGAGGTGAGTGGCATTGCCAACATCCCCGCACCAATCATGGTTCCTGCAACAAGTAAGGTACTTCCCACGGTCTTGTTCATTTTATCTTCCTTAGATTGTAATAATAAATTTACGATGATTGTATTTTAATCTTTACAGTATGTAAAGTAGGGAAAACAAAATTCTTCTACAAAATGTACGGTAGAAATGACCGCACTTTCCCGATAAAATAGCCGGCAAATCAATTAAGACAAGAGACAATAGTAGGAGAGCGCTTATGATTTATAGTATGACAGCCTTTGCACGCCTTGAAATCAAGAAAGATTGGGGCGATGCAGTTTGGGAAATTCGTTCGGTTAACCAACGTTATTTGGAAAAACTTTTTTTCCGCTTGCCTGAGCAATTCCGTGGCTTGGAAAATGCTTTGCGTGAGAAACTTCGTCAAAAATCTCACTCGCGGTAAAATTGAATGTTCATTGCGTATTGATAGCAAAAAAACAAGCGGCGCCTGAACTCAATTTAAATAAAGAATTAGCGAATCAAGTTATCCAATCTTTACAATGGATTAAGTCGCAAGCTGGCGAGGGCGAAATCAATTTAACGGATGTATTGCGTTATCCCGGGGTGGTGGAAGCGGCTGAGCAAGATTTAGATGCCATCAGTCAAGATTTGTTGACAGCTTTTGATGAATTGTTGGTGGAATTTATTGCAATGCGTGGACGTGAAGGCGAAAAATTGCAAGCCATTATTCAACAACGTCTTGATAGCATTACGGTAGAAGCTGAAAAAGTGCGGTCACAAATGCCGGCGGTTTTACAATGGCAGCGTGAGCGTTTATTGCAACGTTTTGAAGAAGCGAAGATTCAACTTGATCCACAACGAGTCGAACAAGAAATGATTTTATTGGCGCAACGTGTGGACGTGGCGGAAGAATTAGATCGTCTGCAAATGCACGTGAAAGAAACCAATAATATCTTGAAAAAAGGTGGGGCAGTGGGACGTAAACTAGATTTTTATGATGCAAGAACTTAATCGTGAATCGAACACGTTGGCATCTAAATCCATTAATGCAGAGATCACCGCTTCTGCTGTGGAGTTGAAAGTATTAATTGAACAAATGCGTGAGCAAATTCAAAACCTTGAATAGGAAAAATCATGGCAACATTTATTTCATTAAACCACTATGATTTGGTGGAAGTGGCGGGCGTGGATGCGGAGAAATATCTGCAAGGCCAATTAACTTGTGATGTGGTGCATTTAGCAGCTGGTACTTCAACGCTTACAGCCCATTGCGATCCTAAAGGCAAAAATGAACTCGTTGTTCCGCTTAATTAAGCTTTCATCGGAACAGTTTTTTTGATTTTAATGCCGAAAAGCTTTTATTGGCTCCACTCGATCATTTGAAAAAAATATGCGGTGTTTTTCAAAAAGTCACTTTCCAAGTATTGGATTGGCAAATTGTCGGCTTGATAGGTGAAAAAGTGCGGTCGAATTCACGCGCAGATTGAATTAGATATTGATGAAAACCGTGCAATTTTGATCAATCCTACACCGTTAGATGTCACCTTCAATGGCGATGAAAAAGCAATGGCTTTGTGCAGATATTCAAGCGGGCTTACCAAGCTTGAGTGCAGAAACACAAAAATGAATTTATCCCACAGGCATTGAATCTACAAGCTATCGAACAAGCGATTTCTTTTACGAAAGGCTGTTATATCGGGCAAGAAACTGTCGCAAGAGCCAAATATCGTGGCGCCAATAAACGTGCGATGTATGTGCTTTCAGGTGAGACAGCGGTTACACCGAAAATTGGCAGTGAAATAGAAATGCAGTTAGAAACGGCTTGGCGTAAAAACAGGTACGATCGTCAGTGCGGTCAATTTTGACGGTGTTTTATGGTTACAAGTGGTAATGAATAATGATTTAGAAGAGGGATTCATTTCCGTTTACCAGAAGATAGAACCATTCTGAAAAATTGAACCGTTACCTTATTCCATCAATAGCTAAAAAAATCTAGTATAAGTATCATCTATGATGAAAAGAGAGAACCACAATGTTCTCTTTTTTTATTTTAAAAATCCGCTATAATTCTGAAAAAAACTCACGAATTAAATATTATGACTTATTATCTTGGCATTATGTCCGGCACCAGCCTTGATGGGGTGGACATTGCTCTTACTGACATCCAATCTAATCAAACCAAATTAATTGCGGCTGATTTTACGCCGATGCCAGCAAATTTACGCGAAAAAGTGACCGCACTTATTCAATCGGGCGAAACCTCGTTACAAGCTCTGGGGAACTCGATCACCAATTTGGCTTACTTTTATGCGGATTGCGTAAATGCCTTTTTACGTCAACACGAGTTAAAACCAGAACAGATTGAAGCCATTGGTTGTCATGGTCAAACGGTGTGGCATTCTCCAAAAGGTCAATTTCCGTTTACCATGCAAATCGGTGATATGAATTTATTAGCCGCTAAAACAGGCATTACGGTTGTTGGTGATTTGCGACGTAAAGATATGGCATTTGGTGGACAAGGTGCACCTTTGGTACCCGCTTTTCACCAAGCGGTCTTTTTTGATCCTAACTGGGCAACGGTGGTGCTTAATATTGGCGGTATTAGTAATGTATCCTTATTGATACCCGAACAGCCTGTCATTGGCTTTGATACAGGAACCGGTAATACCTTGCTCGACCAATGGATCGAAAAGCATCAAGGTAAAGCCTACGACAAAAATGGTGAATGGGCGGCTTCAGGTCAAGTGAATTCAGATTTGTTAGCGGCATTATTAGATGAAGATTTCTTTCAATTGCCACCACCGAAAAGCACAGGGCGTGAATTATTTAATTTGGCTTGGTTAGAGAATAAAATTCAAAAAATAGCAAGTAAAACGACCGCACTTTTACCACAAGATGTGCAAGCCACCTTGGCTGAATTTACCGTGCAAAGCATTGTTTTAGCCCTTAACAATATTCAGACAACATTACCATGTCGATTACTTGTTTGTGGTGGTGGCGCTAAAAATCAGGCGATCATGAATGGCTTAAAACAGGCATTACCAAATTGGCGAATTCAACTGACGACTGAATTAGATCTTGATATCGATTATGTGGAAGCGGCAGCTTTTTGCTTGGTTGGCCTATCGTCGCATGCATAATTTACCCGCTAATTTGCCGAGTGTGACAGGCGCCACAAGTGCGGTCAGTTTAGGGGCGATTTTTCCAAAGGAATAAACCATGGCAGAAAATTTATTACAAACCCTTTCAACCTTAATTACTGAACAACGTAACCCCAATTCCATGAATGTAGATTGCTTGTCTGCATTGGAAATTGTGCAGTTAATGAATGAGGAAGATAAACAAGTACCTTTGGCAATTGAAAAATGTTTACCTCAAATTGCTCAAGCGGTCGAACGTATTGTTGCAGCATTTCAACAAGGCGGTCGATTAGTCTATATTGGCGCTGGAACCAGTGGTCGATTAGGCGTACTCGATGCTTCTGAATGCCCGCCAACATTTGGTGTGTCACCTGAAATGGTGAAAGGTATTACCGCAGGCGGTGAGCGCGCATTACGTCATCCAATTGAGGGCGCAGAAGACAGCAAAACGCAAGCCGTGGTTGACTTACAAACCATTCAATTTTCCTCAAAAGATGTCTTGGTGGGTATTGCAGCTAGTGGCCGAACACCTTATGTGATTGGTGCATTGGAATATGCGAAAAGTTTAGGTTCTGTGACCGTTTCGATTGCAAGTAATCCGAATTCAGCGATGGCAAATATTGTGGATATTGCCATTGATACGGTAGTGGGGCCAGAAGTGCTGACTGGTTCGAGTCGTTTAAAATCGGGTACTGCCCAAAAATTAGTACTGAATATGCTCACTACGGCTTCCATGATCTTAATGGGCAAATGCTATCAAAACTTAATGGTGGATGTGCAGGCAAGCAATGAAAAGCTGAAAGCTCGTGCCATTCGTATCGTGATGCAAGCTACGGATTGCGATAAAGCGCTCGCAGAAGAGACATTAAAAGCTGGCTGATCAAAATGCGAAATTAGCAATTATGATGATTCTGAGTGGACTAGATCGTGCTCAAGCAGAGGCTTTATTAGAAAAACATCAGGGCAAGTTACAACTTGCATTGAAATAAGTAAAAATAAAAAAACGCTAGGCATCAAACCTAGCGTTTTTTTATCATTTAATAGTTTGCTCAATTAGCAATCTTGTTTGCCGTAAGCATCTTGACGAAGGATTTGACGAACGCCTTCATCAAATTGTGCTAAAACGTGATCCGCGTCTTTTGGATCTTTACCGCGCGCATCTAGATAGAACTTGATTTTCGGTTCAGTACCAGATGGGCGAACGATTAAGCGGCTACCGTTTTCTAATACGAATACGAGGATATCGCTTTGGCGATCAGTTTTAGTGTGGTCGATGAATTGTGCCACTTTAACACCGCCTACTTCTGCTGGAGGCGTGTTACGAAGTGCGGCCATTAATTTACCAATTTCAGATAAATCGCTTACACGAATAGAAATTTGACCACTGACATAAGCACCGAATTCTTGCGTGAAGTCATTGGCGTAATCCGCTAAAGTTTTGCCTTGTGCTTTTAAGTGACGCACTAAATCTAAGAACACGATCGCTGCAGAAATACCATCTTTATCGCGTACTTTATCTGGGTCAACTAAGTAGCCAAGCGCTTCTTCAAAACCGAATAATAAGCCTTGAACTTTACCGATGTATTTGAAACCAGTTAAGGTTTCTTCTGATTGGAAGCCGTATTTTTTCGCAATTTCAGCAAGTGCAGGAGAAGATACTAAAGAACACGCTAATACGCCTTTCTCACCTTTTGCATGATATTGTTTTGCTAAATACCAACCTAAGAAACAACCGACTACGTTACCGTGTAAAGGTTTCCAGTTACCTTGTGCATCTGGAACAGCTACCGCCAAGCGGTCTGCATCTGGGTCGTTGGCAATAATGAATTCTGCATTGTGTTCTTTTGCTACTTTAATGGCTAAATCTAATGCACCTTTTTCTTCTGGGTTAGGGAAGTTTACTGTTGGGAATGTGCCATCTGGCCATACTTGTTCTGCCACAATGTGAGGTTGTGGAAGCCCCGCTTTGGTTAAGGTTTTGCTTAATACTTCATAGCCTACACCGTGCATTGCGGTATAAACGTAGTTAATGTCTGCTTTAGGTTCTTTAGCAAGAGAAGCGGTTTTTTCGATATAAGCGTTAACTACTTCATCATCTAATACCACATAATCTTGGCTACGTGGTAAATCTTTTACATTGCCTGCGGCGACTTTGTCGATTAATGCGGCGATATCTTTGTCAGCAGGAGAAACGATTTGGCCACCACCGTTCGCTTTACCTAAATACACTTTATAACCGTTATCTTCTGGTGGGTTGTGACTTGCTGTCACCATCACACCTGCTGTGGTATCAAAATATTGAATTGCGTAAGCTAATACAGGAGTCGGTAATTTACGTGGAAGTAAATAAGCTTTCACACCTGCACCCGCCATGATTTCAGCAGTGTCACGTGCGAAAACATCAGAATTTTTACGACCATCATAACCAATCACGATAGAAGGTTGTTTGTCATAATCTTTTAAATAATCCGCTAAACCGCCGGCAGCTTGAGCTACTAATACACGGTTCATCCCCATAGGGCCAGCTTGTAATGGTCCACGAAGTCCTGCAGTACCAAATTGTAAACGGCCAATAAAGCGAGCTTGTAATTCAGATTTTGCTTTTTCATCACCGTTTTTCGCCGCCGTTAAAAGTGCGGTTAATTCTGCATGAGTTTCTGCATCAGGATCTTGGTTTAACCAGTTTTGTGCAATATCAAAAAAAGCGTTGTCATGATGTTTTCTCCTTGTAAAAAAACTAATTCTTGTTAGACTAGCTGAAAATGACTTTAATTTAAATGACTATTTTGCTTTTTTTACTGAAAAATTTAAGCTTTTTTTGATCGCAACCGTTTTCTCTTGATATAAAAAAACGGCGTAAAAAAATATTTACGCCGTGAGAGTGATATAAATTTATATAAAATAATAAAAATTAGAGAAGAAGGGCAGAACCCCATTTAATAATATCAAAGAAGAATTTGTTTTGATTGGTTGCAATACCATCACCCGTTTTCTTCAATGTGCCGTCATCATTTTTCTTTTCATCTACCATGCCATTTACATACTGGCCTTTCACCACATCTAAGTCTTCTTTTGCCTGAGTACGTAAGATTTGGCAAGCTTTTGGCTCTAATGCATCGACATCACCAATTTCTGCGCGGAATTTCTTAAATTGATAGGTCGCATAATTCATCGATTTTTCATCTTTTTGAATCATTTTTACATAATCTTCACCGATGATTTTTTCTAACGGATAGAAAAAGACATATTGGGAATGAATATAGCTATCTTCTTTGGCAAAAATGTTGTTGCTGAATGCGAGTTAAATTTGGATAGATACATTGCTCAGCTTGTTTACTTGCTACAGCCCATGTTTTTGCATTGGCATCAGATAGGAGATAGTCTGCTTGTGCGAATTCAGCAGGAATAGTTGATTGTGATGAACCAAATAAACTACAAGCATTCAATAACATGATGCTGCTTAAAAAAATAATTTTTTTCACTTAAATTTCCTTACTAAAGTTGGAATGGCGGAATTTTTAACAATAACGACATAATTGTAAAGTCTTCAGTAGTTGATTTTCTTTCCTGAAGTAAGAAACTTCCGCTATAATGACCGCACTTTTTACACTTATAAAGGAAAGAACAATGCAAAATCCAAAAAGATGATGTTTTATATGCACCAGTTGAGTGGGTTGACCATAGCGAAGGTTATACTGATATCCGTTTCCACAAATCGACTGATGGTATTGCAAAAATCACGATTAACCGTCCGGAAGTGCGTAATGCATTTCGTCCGCAAACAGTCAAAGAAATGATCCATGCATTTTCTAACGCACGTTTCGATGAAAAAATCGGTGTGATTGTATTAACCGGCGAAGGCGAAAAAGCATTCTGTTCTGGTGGTGACCAAAAAAATTCGTGGTGACTACGGCGGTTACAAAGATGAAAGCGGTGTGCATCACTTAAATGTATTGGATTTCCAACGTGATATTCGTACTTGTCCAAAACCAGTGGTGGCAATGGTCGCAGGTTATGCAATTGGTGGGGGGCACGTACTTCATATGTTATGTGATTTAACTATTGCGGCAGACAATGCGATTTTCGGTCAAACTGGTCCTAAAGTCGGTTCATTTGATGGTGGCTGGGGTGCAAGCTATATGGCACGTTTAGTGGGGCAGAAAAAAGCCCGCGAAATTTGGTTCTTATGCCGCCAATATAATGCACAAGAAGCATTAGATATGGGCCTAGTGAATACTGTTGTGCCTTACGCTGATTTAGAAAAAGAAACTGTGCGTTGGTGCCGTGAAATGTTACGTAATAGCCCAATTGCGCTACGTTGCTTGAAAGCTGCATTGAATGCAGACTGCGATGGCCAATCTGGCTTACAAGAATTAGCGGGTAATGCAACCATGTTGTTCTATATGACTGAAGAAGGACAAGAAGGTCGTAACGCGTTCAACGAAAAACGCGCACCAGACTTCAGCAAATTTAGACGCAATCCTTAATTTTGAACATAAAAAGTGCGGTTAGAAATCTGTGTGTTTTTAACCGCCTTGTCGTGATATATCTCAATCCTTATTCATATTTTAGAATTATTTTATGTCCTGTGTGAAACAACATAATTATGTGATTAGCTTAACCAGAGAAACAAAACGTCGCAAACATATTGAACAAGAATTTGGTCGGCAAAATATCCTTTTTTCATTTTTTGATGCAGTGACACCAGATCGTATTGAGGATGTTGCAAAGAAATTTAATATTATTTTAGATCGCTCTTCAGAAGCTAAATTATGGGATGGGGAAATCGGTTGTGCGTTAAGTCATATCTCACTATGGAATTTAGCATTAGAAAAGAGCTTGGATTATATCAATATTTTTGAAGATGATGTTTACTTAGGCGAGAATGCAAAAGAGCTGTTAGAAGTCGATTATTTGCCTGATGATATTGATGTATTGAAGCTTGAAGCTAATGGAAGAATGGTGTTTCGCGCGCCTAGACCAGCAAAGTATGATAGAATGATTTATCCCATAACATTTAAGCAATCAGGAACGGCGGGTTATACCGTGACAGCGAAAGGCGCTAAATATCTTCTCGAACAGGTAAAAAATAAACCCCTTGAGGTGGCCATTGATTCTCTTATCTTTGAGCATTTTTTGAATTTAAAGGATTATAAAGTGGTTCAGCTTTCACCAGGGATTTGTGTGCAAGATTTTGTTGTGAATCCGGATAAGCCTTTTGAAAGTAGTTTGCAAAAAGGTCGAGAGTCGGTTTGTGAAAATCAAACGAAATTTTCAGTCTTTGAAAGAATCATAAACGAATTTATGAGAGTAAAACGTAAATTATTTATGAAACAAGTGCCTTTTAAATAGAATACGTGCGGTTAAAAATCTGTGTGTTTTTAACCGCACTTTTACCATCAAGGAGAATAAGATGGAAACCAAATCATTTAATCTTTATCGTTATTCTATTCCCGTCGATAGTCAGTTAATTTTACGTGGACGTTTTTTAAAACGCCGTGAGGGCTTGATTGTGCGTGTTGCCTGTAGCCGTGATGGATGGGGAGAAATCGCCCCTTTACCTGGCTTTAGTGAAGAAACCCTTGAACAAGCGCAAGGGCAAGCACTTGAATGGCTAACGAATTGGTGTCATGCAAGCTGCGAAGCGCCAAGAGTCCCCCTTGATGGTTGTTATCCTTCCGTTGCTTTTGGTATTAGCACGGCGATGGATGAGATGAAACGTTATTTAAATGAGGAAGGTAACTATCATACTGCACCGTTGTGCTATGGCGATCCTGATGAATTATATGCAGAACTGAATCAAATGCCAGGTGACAAAGTGGCTAAAATTAAGGTCGGTATGTATGAGGCAAATCGTGATGGTTTGATTACAGATATGTTTCTTGAAGCTATTCCTGATTTGCAATTACGTCTAGATGCGAATCGTCAATGGACCTTAGAAAAGGCATTAAAATTTGCGGAGAAAGTAAAACTACAACATCGTTCTCGCATTCAATTTTTGGAAGAACCTTGTAAAACCCGTGAAGAAAGCCGCCAGTTTGCAACTCAAACAGGCATTAATATTGCTTGGGATGAAAGTGTGCGAGAGCCAGATTTTCTTTTAGAAAAAGAACCGCACTTAAACGCCATTGTGATTAAACCAACATTGATTGGCTCGCTGCAAGATTATCAAAAGCTGATTGCACAAGCGCATAGCTTAGGCATAAAAGCGGTGATCAGCTCGAGTATTGAAAGTAGCCTTGGATTGACGCAACTCGCTCGTATCGCTGCGCAATATACGCCTAACGTGATGCCTGGATTAGATACATTGAATTTGATGCAACATCAGGTATTACGCGCATGGCCGGGCTCAGATTTACCGCTAATTGATCTAAATTCAGAATTTATTACCAAAATCGTATAGAGATACGACCACCATTACATAAAAAATCGCTATAATTCGCACAAGTTAAAGGATGTGAAAATGTCAAAAAAATTCAATATTTTGCTGTTAAATGGCCCGAACTTGAATATGTTGGGTGCAAGAGAACCAAAAACATTATGGTTCACTTTCATTATCTGCCATTGAAGAAAAATGTGGGTAAACTTGCTGAGCAGCATGGTGTGAATTTGGAGTGCTTTCAAGCAAATAGCGAAGAAAAGTTAATCGATAAGATTCATCAAAGTTTTCAAAAAGTGGATTTTATTTTAATTAACCCGGCAGCTTATACGCATACCAGTGTTGCATTGCGTGATGCGTTGCTTGCGGTGTCAATTCCTTTTGTTGAAATCCATTTGTCTAATGTACATAAGCGTGAGCCATTCCGTCACCATTCTTACTTTAGTGATGTAGCTGAAGGGGTGATTTGTGGCTTAGGTGCAAAAAGGCTATGAGTTTGCGCTTCAATTTGCATTGGATTTTTTTAAATAAAAAAAGCATAAAATTTTCATAAAATTTACAGATTTTCGCAGAAATTTATCGCAAAGTTCGTGATTTTGCGGTAATCTTGCCGACACAAAAAAACAGGTTTTCAAAATGACCGCACTTTGGGGAATCCATTCTGAAAGTGCGGTTAACAATTCATTATTATTTTTAGGAAGAACGTATGGACATTCGTAAAATCAAAAAACTAATTGAATTAGTAGAAGAATCGGGTATCACTGAATTAGAAGTGCAAGAAGAAGAAGGTACAGTACGTATTAGTCGTGCAGCACCGGCCGTTGCACCTGCGGCAATTCAATATGCAGCAGCACCTGTTGCACCGGTTGCGGCTCCTGCTGCTGCACCAGCACCTGCAGCGGCTGCACCAGCGGAAGCGCCGGCAGCTGAAGTGTCAGGATACCAAGTGCGTTCACCAATGGTAGGTACATTCTATCGTAGCCCAAGCCCAGAAGCGAAAGCTTTCGTTGAAGTGGGACAAATAGTCAAAGTAGGCGATGCACTTTGTATCGTTGAAGCAATGAAAATGATGAACCGTATCGAAGCTGATAAAGCTGGTGTGGTTAAAGCAATCTTAGTAAATGATGGCGAAGCGGTTGAATTTGATCAACCATTGATCGTTATCGAATAATCCCTATCAATCTGAAATGGCGAGCTTTCTCGCCATTTTTTTCACCCAAGTGGAAATTGTTATGTTAGAAAAAAAGTTGTGATTGCTAACCGTGGTGAAATTGCACTGCGTATTTTGCGTGCCTGTAAAGAATTAGGCATTAAAAACTGTGGCGGTTCACTCTACCGCTGACCGTGATTTAAAAACACGTATTACTTGCAGATGAAACAGTTTGTATCGGACCTGCGCCATCTGTAAAAAAAGTTATTTAAATATTCCTGCGATTATTGCTGCAGCAGAAGTAACCGGTGCGGATGCGATTCACCCTGGTTATGGTTTCCTTTCTGAAAACGCGGATTTTGCAGAGCAAGTTGAGTGTTCAGGCTTTACTTTTATCGGTCCAACAGCAGATGTCATTCGTTTAATGGGTGATAAAGTTTCTGCGATTAAAGCAATGAAAAAAAGCGGGCGTACCTTGTGTACCAGGTTCTGATGGTCCTGTAGGCAGTGATATTGCGAAAAATAAAGAAATTGCAAAACGTATTGGTTATCCAATTATTATCAAAGCATCTGGCGGCGGCGGTGGTCGTGGTATGCGTGTCGTTCGTAGCGAAGATGCACTTGAAGAATCAATTGCGATGACGAAAAGCTGAAGCAAAAGCAGCATTCAATAATGACATGGTTTATATGGAAAAATATTTAGAAAATCCACGCCATGTTGAAATTCAAGTTTTAGCGGATACACACGGTAATGCAATTTATCTTGCAGAACGTGATTGTTCTATGCAGCGTCGCCACCAAAAAGTGGTGGAAGAAGCGCCTGCACCAGGTATTACAGAAGAAGTTCGTCGTGACATCGGCACTCGTTGTGCGAATGCTTGTATCGAAATTGGTTATCGCGGTGCAGGTACGTTTGAGTTCTTGTATGAAAATGGTGAGTTCTATTTCATCGAAATGAATACCCGTATTCAAGTAGAACATCCAGTAACAGAAATGATTACTGGTGTAGATTTGGTGAAAGAACAATTACGTATTGCGGCTGGCTTACCACTTTCTTATAAACAAGAAGATATTAAAGTGAAAGGTCATGCAATTGAATGTCGTATCAATGCAGAAGATCCAAAAACATTCTTACCATCTCCAGGTAAAGTGGCACACTTACACTCACCAGGTGGCTTAGGTGTTCGTTGGGATTCTCATGTATATGCTGGTTATACCGTTCCACCACACTACGATTCTATGATCGCAAAATTAATCACATACGGTGATACTCGTGATGTCGCAATCCGTCGTATGCAAAATGCATTATCTGAGACGATCATTGACGGTATCAAAACAAATATCCCACTTCATGAGCTCATTCTTGAAGATGAAAACTTCCAAAAAGGTGGTGCGAATATCCACTATTTAGAGAAGAAATTAGGGATGTATGATTAATTCATAATTTTAAGGTAAAGGCAGAGTATTTCTGCCTTTTTGTTTATCGTTGAATAATTATCTGACGGTAAAATTTTTTAATAGGAACTCAAAATGGAACTTTCACAACGGTATAAGCTAGCGGCTAAGGAAGCTCGCTGGGCATTAGGTTTAGCAATTTTTTATGTGATTGGGTGGTGTGTGTGCGCTTATCTCCCGAAAGATTCACCCGGGCCGATAGGTTTTCCGTTATGGTTTGAATTATCTTGTATTTATTTACCCATTTTGTTTGTGGTCATTGGGTATTGGATTGTCAAAATTGTCTTTTTAGATATCCTGCTAGATGTTGAGTCAAAGGAGAATAAATAATGAATTTAGGTATTATTCTCCCTTTGGTCATCTACTTAGTCTTTATCTTTGGTGCAGCATTATTTGCTTATGTAAAACGTAGTAAAGGTGATTTCCTTACGGAATATTATGTAGGAAATCGCTCCATGACGGGCTTTGTGCTTGCGATGACAACGGCTTCCACTTATGCCAGTGCCAGTTCTTTTGTTGGAGGACCAGGGGCTGCCTATAAATATGGTCTAGGTTGGGTGTTACTCGCTATGATCCAAGTGCCGGCTGTTTGGTTAGCCTTAGGTGCATTAGGTAAAAAATTTGCATTACTTTCTCGTGAAACTAATGCGCTCACCATTAATGATTTATTTCTCTATCGTTATAAAAATAAATATCTCGTATGGATTTCCAGTCTAGCATTGTTGCTTGCCTTCTTTGCTGCCATGGTTGTGCAATTTATTGGTGGGGCGAGATTGCTCGAAACCACGATAGGGATTCCTTATACTCACGCGTTACTTATTTTTGCCTTAACAGTTGGTATTTATACATTTATTGGTGGCTTCCGAGCGGTCGTATTAACGGATACGATTCAAGGTACGGTAATGATTTTGGGGACAATCGTGCTATTAGTCGGGGTGGTTTACCATCTCGGTGGTGTAGAAAGTGCGGTCAATAAATTAACTGAAATTGATCCGAGTTTAGTGAGCCCTTACGGTCCGAATGAGATGCTTGATTTTCAATTTATGGCATCTTTTTGGATTCTAGTTTGTTTTGGTGTAGTTGGTTTGCCACATACAGCCGTGCGTTGCATGGCTTTCAAAGATAGTAAAGCCTTACATCGAGGGATGCTTATTGGTACGATTGTCCTTTCAGTCATTATGTTTGGTATGCATTTGGCGGGTGCTTTAGGACGTGCGGTTGTGCCTGATTTAACGGTATCAGATAAAGTCATTCCAACCTTAATGTTGGAAGTGCTTCCGCCAATTGTTGCAGGGATTTTCTTAGCAGCACCGATGTCTGCGATTATGTCCACAGTCGATGCACAACTGATTCAATCCTCTTCAATTTTTGTGAAAGACTTATATCTTGCAAGCAAACCAGAAGCGGCGAAGAATGAAAAACGAATTAGCCGTATTTCATCAGTCATCACGCTGATTTTATCGGCATTACTAATTCTCGCAGCACTCAATCCACCTGATATGATTATTTGGTTGAATTTATTTGCTTTTGGGGGATTAGAAGCAGCATTCCTTTGGGTGATCGTATTAGGCATTTATTGGGATAAAGCAAATGCTGCCGGTGCAATAAGTTCAATGGTAGTGGGATTAAGCAGTTATGTGCTGCTGACTCAATTTGGTATCAAACTATTTGGTTTTAATGCCATTGTCCCCGCGCTTGTATTTGGTTTGGTTGCGTTTATCTTAGGCAATCAATTAGGCGCTAAAAAACAGTAAAAATGGACTGCATTTTATGATTTACCAGATCCTCGCATTGTTTATTTGGAGTAGTGCCTTTGTTGCCGCTAAATACACCTTCACAATGATGGATACTATTTTGATGATTCAAGCCCGTTTATTCATGGCGGCGATTATTGTGATGCCGCTCTTTTTTCGTCGTTGGAAAGGCGTGTCTAAACCTATGCGAAAACAGCTTTGGTGGTTAGGTTTTTTTAATTATACCGCGACCTTTTTGCTGCAATTTATTGGCTTAAAATATACGAGCGCGGCGAGCGCAACGACCATGATTGGATTAGAGCCGTTATGTGTGATTTTTATAGGGCATTTTTTCTTTCAAGATCGTGCGAAATGGTATCATTGGGTGTGTGGGGCTTTTGCTTTTTTAGGCGTGGCTATTTTAATTTTAGGTGGTCAAGGCAATGAAGGCTTAAGTGAAATTAGTTTATTGGGTTGCTCCTTAGTAGTGGCGGCAAGTATTGTGTTTGCTTGTTGTTTACGTTGGACGAAAAAAGTGGTGGCAACGGTTTCAGCACAAGCTTATACATCCATTTCAATTGTGTTGGCAACTCTCACCATGCTGCCATTTACTTTATTGATGACTGAAAACTGGGATATCCATTTTAACTGGCTTGGTTTCTTCGGTTTGATTTATCTTGGCGTAGCATGCAGTTGGTTTGCCTTTTGGTTATGGAATAAAGGCTTAAATTCACTAGATGCAAAAAAATCTCGGGAATTTTGACCGCACTTGAGCCGATTTTTTTGGTGTCTTTTTAGCGGTATTATTACTTAACGAAGAGGTTTCACTTGTTTCAGCGCTTGGGATTATCATTATTGTGGTTTCAGCCTTAGGCGTAAGTTTATTACCGAAATGGTTACATAAAGAAATTAATTAAAAGGAAAAGAAAATGGCGTGGATTCAAATTCGCTTAAATAGTACAAATGAAAAAGCCGAGAAAATTAGCGACTTTTTAGAAGAAATTGGCTCAGTTTCGGTGACATTTATGGATAGCCAAGATACGCCGATTTTTGAACCACTTCCGGGCGAAACGCGTTTGTGGGGAAATACTGATGTGATTGCCTTGTTTGATGCAGAAACCGATATGAACGAAATTGTGAGTTTGCTTAAACAAGCGCATCATTTAGATGAAAATACGGCTTACAAAAATTGAGCAAATTGAGGATAAAGACTGGGAACGTGAATGGATGGATAACTTCCACCCAATGCAATTCGGCCAACGTTTATGGATTTGCCCAAGCTGGCGTGAAGTGCCGGATCAAAAATGCGGTGAATGTGATGCTTGATCCTGGTTTAGCTTTTGGGACAGGTACCCATCCGACAACCGCACTTTGTTTAGAGTGGTTAGATGGTTTGGATTTAACAGGCAAAACCGTCATTGATTTTGGCTGTGGCTCAGGGATTCTTGCCATTGCTGCCCTTAAATTAGGCGCGAAAAATGCGATTGGTATTGATATCGATCCACAAGCGATTCTCGCCAGTCGTAATAATGCGGAACAGAATGGGGTGGCAGATCGTCTTCAGCTTTTCTTATCCGATGACAAACCTGCCGATTTAAAAGCGGATGTCGTTGTGGCGAATATTCTTGCGGGTCCATTAAAAGAACTTTACCCAATTATTTCTCAATTAGTGAAAGAGGGTGGGGATCTAGGACTATCCGGCATTTTAGAAACACAAGCACAATCGGTATGCGATGCTTATGCACAATCCTTTGATTTAGATCCTGTTGCAGTAAAAGAGGAATGGTGCCGTATTACAGGTAAATTAAAATCGGCTTAATTTCTTTTTGTCAATTAAAAAAAGTGCATTTTTTGAACAAAATTCACTTTGCAAAAAAAAGAAAAATGCGTAATATAACACCCCTTGTCGGTTGCTATTGTTGCCTGACTTGCTGGAGATAGGACTTGTAATTGGGGATAACATAAAATGCGAATTGGTTCTTATGAATTAAAAAATCGTATTTTATTGGCACCCATGGCAGGTATCACGGATCAACCCTTTTCGACGTTTATGTGCCCATTATGGCGCGGGATTAACGTTTTCAGAGATGATGTCCACTAATCCACAAGTTTGGCATACAGAGAAATCGAAACTTCGTTTAGCACATAGTGAAGAGCTAGGATTAAATGCGGTGCAAATCGCAGGTTCTGATCCTTTAGAAATGGCCCAAGCTGCAGCAATTAATGTAGCCTATGGTGCTGAAATTATCGACATCAATATGGGCTGTCCCGCAAAGAAAGTAAATCGAAAATTAGCGGGCTCTGCACTGCTTCAATTTCCTGATTTAGTAGAAAAAATTTTAAAAGAAGTGGTGAATGCCGTTGATGTGCCTGTGACGTTAAAAATTCGCACAGGTTGGGATAAAGTAAACCGAAACTGTGTGCAAATCGGCAAAATTGCAGAACAATCTGGTATTCAAGCTTTAACCATTCATGGGCGGACGAAAGAATGCTTATTTGAAGGGGAAGCGGAATACGACAATATTCGAGCAGTCAAACAATCCATTTCAATTCCTGTTATTGCGAATGGTGATATTGATTCTGCCTCGAAAGCGAAAAAGGTACTTGAGTACACAGGTGCCGATGCAATAATGATCGGTCGTGCTTCATTAGGCAATCCGTGGCTTTTTCCAAGCAGTGGAAGCGCTAGTAGAACATGATACGATAATTCAAACACCAAGTTTACGTGAAAAGTGCGGTCATATTTTGCGTCATATTCAAGAACTTCATCAGTTCTATGGCGAGCAAAAAGGCTATCGAATAGCCCGTAAGCACGTCGCTTGGTATTTACAGGGAATTCAACCCGATTCCGTTTTTAGACAGACTTTTAACGCAATTAATGAACCGAAAGAGCAGTTAATTGTGCTGGAAGATTTTTAAATTCAATTTTGGATAAAGAAAAATGTTAGAACAACAACGTAGTCCGTCTGAAGCGTTAACCGTTTCAGTTTTAAACTCTCAATCACAAGTAACAAACAAACCATTACGTGATTCAGTAAAACAAGCTTTACGCAATTACTTATCGCAATTAGATGGTCAAGATGTGAATGATCTTTACGAATTAGTATTAGCGGAAGTTGAACACCCGATGTTAGATATGATTATGCAATACACCCGCGGTAACCAAACCCGTGCAGCGAATATGCTCGGTATTAACCGTGGTACATTGCGTAAGAAATTGAAAAAATACGGTATGGGCTAATTTAAGCTTAGCAAAAAGAAAGGCGAACATTATTGTTCGCCTTTTTTTATTATCTATTGAATAGTGAAGCTAATTGGTACACTGACTGAAGAAGCAAATCCCGCGGGTTTGGGACCAACAGGTCTCGCACTTCTCACAGCCTCAAGCGCTGCATTATCTAAGCTTTCATCACCAGAGGACGTTGTTACACGTTCTCCTGACAAGAACCATCTGCTCCCACGCTAAAACTCACACTCACCACGCCTTGTTTACGCATCATCTTCGCACGAGCGGGATAGCGTTTGTGGCGTTCAATTTCACGTCGAATCGCTGCACGATAAGCATTCAGTTCATCCGTATTAGTACCAGAACCACCTTGAACACCATTTGTACCAGGTTGGCCTGTAGTCGTTGCTTTAGAATTCGCCGTAGCTGTTGAATTGATATTCTTATCACCAATCGGTAAATTCTTTGGCATCTCTACCGGTTTCTCTGTTTTTACCTCATTTTTTTAGGTTTTTCTTTTGGGCTTCTCTTTCGGTTTTGGTTTCGGTTTTTCAATTGGTTTTTCTGGCTTTTTCTCAGGCTCTTTTTTCTTCTCGGGTTCCGGTTGCTTTGTCGGATCCGCGACAGTTTCCTGTTTTTCCTGTTCAGGCTCGGCCTGTTGAGGTTCAGGTTCCGGCTCTGGAGTCGGTTCTTCCACTCTCATTCCTTGAATCATTTCCATTGAAATCGTTGTAGAAATTTCGCCTTCCGCATTACTTGCCGCTTCACTTGGCTTATGCCAATTCCAAAAGCAATGCTCCAACAATGGCACCATGAACCAATAGAGAAATAACCAAACCTAATAATGATCGTTTCGCTTGTTGGCTGTTCATTGATTATGTCCTACTCCAACGCCTCCACGTGCAACTCCGCCTAGTGTTGGCGTATCTTTTGTTTCATTTTCCTGCGTTGTTTTGTTTGGTGAACCTTTATCTTTCATCGAAACAATCGCGACATTTTTAATGTCGTTTTTCGATAACATGTCAGTAATCGTCACAAAATCTTGGAAAGAGGCTTCTGCATCAATTTTTTTAATGTGACTTTTTGATCTTTATTCCAGCTTGCGATCTCTTTTTCAAGGGCTTCTTGGGAGATCGGTTTATCATTAAAATAAAGTTGTTTATCTGCCGTCACGGTTAATAATTTGGCTAATTCATCTGATTTGAATGCGACCGTTGAACTGGCTTTGGGCACATTGACTTGAATTTTTCCTTGAGAAATAAAGGATGCGGTGATCAACACTATCGCTAATAACACCAACATAATGTCGATGAAAGGAATAATGTTGATTTCATCAAATTTTTTCACAATTATTCCTTATCTTTTTGAGCGTTTAACACTTTCCATTTTAAGCGGTTAACTTCCACTTTACGACCTAAACCGTTATAGAAAATCATGGAAGGGATTGCCACCAAAATACCCAAAGCAGTTGCTTTTAAGGCAAGAGAGAGATGCATCATGATTGCGCCAGCATCAACATCACCGCCCGCCTGACCAATTTGATAAAAGGTTAATAAGATACCAATTACCGTTCCTAACAAACCCACATAAGGTGCGTTTGCGCCAACGGTTGAAATGATTGTCATATTGCGATTTAAATCAATTTCAAGAGCGTGTATATTGGAATATTTAGCGACATTGACACGGCTTAAAAAGATAAAACGTTCAATCACAGTAGCAAGCATGATTACACTCATAAGAAGTAAAAGTCCGATAATGATGTAATCACTATATTGTTGTAAAAACTCAAAAAGTTTTTGGCATCTGATAATCCTTTTGTGTGTTTTAAAAAAATAAAAAAATGAATTGAGAATTAATTTCAATTAGGCGTGAATTCTATCAAATGGAAAATAGAGCGTAAATATAAATCAGAAAAATGATCATTTTTTTGACCGCACTTTGAGATAAATCATAGAAAGTGCGGTTGTTTTGAGAGTGGTTTTAAAGAGATTGTAGGTAATCTAAGACAACTTGATGATGTTCGCCTGTTTTGAATTTATCAAAAACGTGTTGAATTTTGCCTTGTTCATCAATGAGGAAGCTAATACGATGAATACCATCATAAGTGCGCCCCATAAATTTCTTTTCGCCCCATACACCAAATTGCTCGGCAACCTGATGATCTTCATCAGAAAGTAAGGTGAAATTGAGTGTTTTTTTCTCAACAAATTGAGCGAGTTTTTTTGGGGAATCTGTACTGATGCCTAAAATAACCACACTTAATTTTTCTAGTTCACTTTTGACATCACGCAAACCGCATGCTTGAGTTGTACAGCCCGGCGTTAAGGCTTTGGGATAAAAATACACGAGGACTTTTTTTCCTTTAAAGTTACCAAGTGAAACGGGTTGGTTGTCTTGATTTGGAAGGGTGAATTGCGGTGCTAAGTCACCCGCTTGTAATGTTTTCATAAAAAAATCCTTAAAAAAATGTAAAAAATGATTTGTAAATTCAAGCTATTTTAGCCATTATAACTAAGCATTTTTCAAATGTTATGGTTAAAAAAATAGGATAGATATAAATGGAGTGCTTATGACTACGCAAACCCTCTTATTTTCAGGCAGTATTGTTGCTTTAGTGACCCCAATGGATAATCATGGACACATTGATTTTGAAACGCTAGAAAAACTTGTTGAGTTTCATATCAATTCTGGCACAGATGCGATTGTTTCTGTGGGGACAACGGGTGAATCAGCCACTTTAAGCATTGATGAAAATGTACGAGTAATTGAGAAGACGGTTGAGTTCGCAAAAGGTCGTATTCCTATTATTGCAGGGGCGGGAGCAAATGCAACGAGCGAAGCAATTGTGATGACAAAGTTATTACATGATAGCGGTGTAGTGGGTTGCTTATCTGTGGTGCCTTACTACAATAAGCCAACTCAGGAAGGTATGTTCCAACACTTTAAAGCCATTGCAGAATGCACGGATTTACCACAACTTCTTTATAACGTACCAGGTCGTACGGGTAGTGATATGAAACCTGAAACCGTGGCACGCTTAGCAGAAATTGATAACATTGTAGGAATTAAAGAAGCGACGGGAGATGTCTCACGTGTTACTGCAATTAAAGAGCTTGCAGGTAAAGATTTCATTGTGTTAAGTGGTGATGATGCAACAGGACTAGAAGCGATGAAATTAGGCGCAGAGGGAGTTATTTCTGTGACAAATAACCTTGCAGCAAAAGATATGGCTGCAATGTGTCGCTATGCTTTAGCGGGCGATTTTGCGAAAGCGGAAGAAATTAATGCACGTTTAATGCCTTTACATAAAAGATTTATTTATTGAATCAAATCCAATCCCGGTTAAATGGTCGGCATATCGTTTAGGTTTAATTAAGACTCCACATTTACGTTTACCTCTTACTGTGTTAAGTGAAAGCGCGCAAGTAAGAGTAGAAGAAGCATTAAAAATTGCTGGCTTAATTTAATAAATTAAAGGGTTGTTTTTACAGCCCTTTAAACTTTCGACTTTTTTATTTGTCAAAGAGCGGTCATTATTTTTTATTGAAGGATTTAAGGAATGAAAAAAATCGTACTGAGTTTAGTCGCAGCAGCATTGTTATCGGCGTGTTCAAACAGCGTAGAAAAAATGCAGACGGCTAATGACACTTATCAAAATTCTGATCGTGAAATACCGAGCTTTTCTCCTTTAGCAAGTGGTGGTGTAACATTGCCGCAAGCCGATCCTACTTATGAGCTTCCTCAGCTTAATGTGAAAAAGAACGCGTGGATATTCGTCCGCCTTCAACCCCATTAGCGATTATCAAAAATTCGTTGACACAATTTGATGGCGAACGCGCATTGATTGTTTATACGGATGCGCAAGCAGAGCTTTATAATCTCAAACAAATTGAGCGTTTATTGAAAGAAGAAGGCATGAATTCAACTTTAAATGGTGCGGTATTAATTAGCGATTGGGCGCCAACAGGTCGTGCAGATGATAAAGCCAATACAGAGATTCGTTATAAAATTGAACAAGTTATGGCACAAGATGCGAGTGCGTTAGCGGTTTCTGTGGAGCAAATGCGTCGTGATGGTGTGATTTACACGCCAAATCAAGCAGATAAACAACGCTATGCATCGGATCGTTTAAATCGTTTTGTTGCTGCGCTTACTAACGCTTATAACAAGCAACAACAAGATTTAAATAATGCTTCTGCAGGACCTTTCCAATCAGGTTTAATTACTGATACGAACGGTAGAATGGCATTAGGTATGGATGCAAACTTTGGTCAAGCATGGCAACGTTTAGGTTCGGTTTTACCGAAATTAGGCTTTAAAGCTACATCGGAATCTGCTGGCCGTGGCTATCGCGAGTTAAAATATAAACCATTGGATAAACAAGAGTGGTTACGTTTAGGTGTGAATCCGCCTAATCTAGAAAAAGGTGTTTATCAAATGCAAATTTCTGCAGTGGGTAAACAAAGTGCGGTCGTCATCACTGATGAAGACGGCAAGGCATTACCAAATGAAGCAGCTCAATCCTTGTATTCAGCATTAAGTGTATTGCTTGCACAATAATATGAGTTGAGAAATAACAAAGTTCGGTTAAATTTTGATCTGACCCCAAAAATCTGGACTATTCACATAAGGACTGACGACGATATTGTATCGGACTCAGTCCTTTTAATTTTAGTTGAATCCGTCGATAATTATAGTAATCCAAATAATCCCTTACCGCATTAACTATCTCCTCTCGTGTATTAAATTCCCGACCATAAAAGCATCCCGTTTTTAATCGTCCAAAGAAACTCTCCATGGCGGCATTATCCAAACAGTTTCCTTTCCTTGACATACTTTGTATGATGCCGTGCTCAGCAAGAATTTGACGATAAGCCGCCATCTGATATTGCCAGCCTTGGTCTGAATGTAAAATGCTACCACTTGTTTTATCTAATCGTTTAACCGCCAGCTTTAACATCTTCTCCACCAGCGCCCAGTTTGGGGAATAACTAAGGGTATATGAGATTACCTCATTATTAAATAAATCTAATATTAGGGATAAGTAGACTTTATTGCCATCTTTTGCTTTAAACTCGGTCACATCTGTTACCCACTTTTGATTCGGCTTGGTGGCGGTGAAATGACGTTCTAGATGATTGGGTGCGATATGACCAATCGTTCCTCGATACGTCGTCAATTTTTGCTTTTTCTTACCCGCACTTGAAGTTTAAGCTCTCGCATTAAACGTTGGATTTTCTTATGATTCACGCCTGGTAAACAGGTGTGAATCCGTCGGTAACCATAACGGGATGTTTTGCTTTAATCTGGATAATCGCGGCTTTAAGCCCTTTATCCTTATCGGGTTTAACCTGGCATCGAGCAAAAAACGTACTGCGCGCTAAGCCTGCAATACCTAATAGATATTTTAGGGGATAATGAGCTCTTAACTTTTGGATAACTTCTGCTGCCTGGCTTCTTTCTGAAGTCTGAGCTTTCTCAACTCCTTTAGGTACGCGACCTCCGCTTCAAGCTGTAAAATTCTCAGACGTAAGCGGTCTTCTTCTGTTTTAGGTGGCGGAGGCATTCTGGCATATTTAGGTTTCATTGGCGGTCGTCCTGATGATTTATAAGGAATAAGCCCTTTTATGCCACTTTTTCCAAAGCGTTTCAACCAGGTTCCGACTAATGCGTCAGAGGGAATATTGTAAAAACGAGCGGCTTCTCGAATGCTCATTTTCCCTTTTAGGATAGGTTGAAGAACCTGTAATTTAAATTCTGTTGTGTAGTGTTTACCCATAAAAAATCTGCACCTCAATTGTTGGTTGTTTAGTCCAACTTTTGGGGTGCAGATCAAATTTGACCGCACTTTTTATTGATATTTGTTATTAGGCTGCTGCACGATTGCCTAATGTGCCATCATCTTCCATTTCTTTAGCCATACCGACAATCTCTGCGATTTTGTCCCCTTCTTTGAAGAAAACAAATCCACCATGTTCCATTTTGACCCACGGCTCATCCTTGGTGAGAGGGAAAGTCGTAATGATCGTGACTTTGTCGCCATCTTTCGCATAATCATTAAAATCGATGACACCATCATCATCAATGCGATGCGCTTTACCAAAAGGGGCTTTACGTGTTAAGTAATGCAAATTGGTTGAGCAGTGGGCAATCATCCATTCTCCATTTGAAAGAATGAAGTTAAAGGTGCCTTTTTGTGAAAGCTCTTTGGTAATGTCTTGAATAGCTTCAAAAATTTCCATTTCAGATGGTTTACGACGGAAACGATTTTTTAAGTATTCCGCCATATAACAAAATGCCGCTTCTGAATCGGTCGAGCCAATAGGCTGACAGAAACTCTCAGACATATCCGGTAATTCTTTTAAATTACCGTTGTGAGCAAACACCCAGTTTTGTCCCCAAATTTCACGAATAAAGGGATGGGTGTTTTCAATGGTAACACCGCCTTGTGTTGCCTTGCGAATATGGGCAATCACGTTCAGCGATTTAATGTTGTATTGTTTTACACAATCCGCAATAGGGGATTGAGACGCTGCGTGGTTATCGCGAAAAATACGCACACCACGACCTTCAAAAAAAGCGATACCGAAGCCATCTGAATGGCAATCAGTAAGACCGGCACGACGACGGAAACCTTCAAAAGAAAAGGCAATATCCGTCGGCGTATTGCAGTTCATTCCGAGTAATTGGCACATAAATTCCTACAACTTATTTTTTATAACCTTATAATGTGTGCAGATTTAACACCATAATGCGTTGAAATTCAAGATGGATCACAAAGGATTTTTAGAAGAAAATGTTACATAAAATAACATCAGAAGTTTTTTGATTGAACGGCAAATCATGATGTAAATAAAAAGGCGTGTTTAACACGCCTTTTTTATCCTTTAAAGAGACAAAGATTATTCATCTTTATTTGATTTATCCTCTTCTTCTACTTCAATCTCAACTTCATCTGCTTTATCTGCAGCACCGTTGATCGTTAAGCAAATCTCGCTAGAAATCAAATGCTCTAAGATTGTTGCTAGCTCGTGTAATTTTTCTTTGTCATCATCGAAATAACCTTCTTCTTTCAAGTGAGCAATGAAGGCAGAGAATACCGCTTTATCAAAGAATTCTGGCGCATTAATACCATGTAATACTGAAAGACGCTGTGCCACCAATTGGCTTTCTTTTTCTAGTAAACCACGGGCAATTTCAGGATCTCTACGTAAAATGCTTACTGTAATGTAGTAGCGTTGTAAGATTTCACGCATACCCGCAGACCAAAGTTGCAAAATACGAACTTTAGAACGGTGGATAGATAAGAAATTATCATTGGCTTGGATAACTTCTTGACGTGCAAATTCATCAATAATGGCTTTAATTTGTGTATCTAATTCTTCTTCATTGAAATGAAGGAAGAGTTCGCCTTTTAAGAATGGATAAATTTTACGTACCGCATCCAATAATAAATCTTTTTGGATAGCTTCATAATGTAAAACGATACTCGCAACAAGTGAAGGCAACACAAATAAGTGTTGAATATTATTGCGGTAATACGTCATGAGAACAGCAGAATTACGTTCTAAACGAATAATTTCCCCAAAGTTATCTTTTTCAACTAAGACACCCACACGGTCTAAGCTTAATACATGATCAAGCATCGCTTTTGGTGTATCAGTTGGCAGTACCACATCAGTAGAATACGGTACATTCTTTAACATTTCTTGATAACTAGAGAGTTGTTCTAATAGCTGCTCATGAGAAAGTGCACGCTGACGAGAAGAGAGTAAAACGGTCCCTACTAAATTCATCGCATTGACGGCTGCAGCTTTATTAATATTCACCATCACTTGATTAGAAATAGACCCAACCGCCTGGTTAAACCAGTGTGGTTTATCTTCATGATGTTGTTCTTTCCATTCTGGATAATGGTGATTGAGGTAATTAGAAAGCGTGATTGGCTCACCGAAATTCACAAAGCCTTGACCTAAATTACGTAATTTCTTAATCACACGTAAAACTAAGCCAGCATTTTCTTTTTCTTTCGCGGCGCCACGTAATTCTTTTGCGTAAGTGTCCACTTCTAATACGTGCTCATACCCGATATACACAGGCACCACAGAAATTGGACGCGTTTGGTTATGTTGAAGTGCTTGTAGCGTCATCGACATCATACCGGTTTTCGGTGCAAGCAAGCGACCTGTACGAGAACGACCACCTTCAATAAAGTATTCGACGGAATAACCGCGGTGGAATAATTCTCCTAAATACTCACGGAAAATCGCAGAGTAAAGGCGGTTACCTTTAAACGTACGACGAATAAAGAATGCCCCCCCAGCTACGGAATAAAGGACCCGCTGGCCAGAAGTTTAAGTTGATCCCTGCTGCAATATGTGGCGGTACAAGACCTTGGTGATAGAGCACATAAGAAAGTAATAAATAGTCAATGTGACTACGGTGACAAGGCACATAAACAATCTCATGACCTTCTAGCGCAAGTTTACGCACACGATCCGCATTTTGTACATCAATACCGGAATACAGCTTGTTCCATAACCAACGTAAGAAACGATCCGCCGCACGAAGGCTGGAATGGCTTACATTCGCTGCAATTTCATGAAGAATTTTTTCGGCTTCAGCATAGGCTTTATCGCGGCTGATATTTTTTGATTTTGCCTCATCTTCAATCGCATTTTGAATCGCTTGGGAATTTAAGAGTTTATTAAACATCGCTTCGCGGTTTGGCAAACGAGGGCCAGTAGCGGAAATGCGTTGTTTAGCAAAGTGCATTTTAGCCACGCGAGCCAGTTTTTGCGCAATTTTTTCATCTGAACCGTGCTCATTTACCATGTAACGCAAAGAAAGTGCTTGAGAAAAACGCACAAAAGTATCACGTCCAAACCAAATCGCTGCAAAGGTTTTTTGAAGACCGTTTAATAAGCGAAGATTTGGTAAGCTTGCTTTATCTTCTTTACCTGGTGAACGTCCCCAAAGCACAGAAACAGGAATGAGTTGTACATCTAAATCGGCTACATCACGGTGCAGTTCTAAGTATTTATTGAAGACTTTGGCGGTTTCATCTTTTGCGCCTTTTGATTTAAAAAAGCGGCGACCTTCGTCTAAATAGACATAACGTGGTAATGCTACGCCATCAATCACATTCTTTTCAGCCGGATCAGGCAAACCTACACTCAAACAGTTACGACGGAAAATCACGAAGTCAGTTTGAGAGGTATAAGGTAAAACATAAAGAATAGGTTGATTGATATTGAGTTGAAGCTCTTCGATAGGTTGAGCGGGAATAGGATTATTTTTTACTAAAACCGAAAGCGGTAATTCTAATAATTTACGATAAGTACTTACGATGCCAGACATAATTAATATTCTCTTTTTGTTAGACATTTCTAGGTATTGTCGGGCATTTTAACACATTCGACCAGTTAAATTCTAAAAATTTACATTTGAGATTTATGATGAACACTCAAAAAGCATGAAAAAAATTGACCGCACTTTTTATGACTAGAAAATAGTTGTTGCAATTGCTATCTTTCTGTATATACTAACAGTTATTCTGTATAAAGTAACAGGAGTGTATATGAGACCATTAACTGCCAGACAACAAGAAGTGTTGGAACTCTTAAAACGCCATTTAGAAACCACGGGTATGCCGCCTACTCGTGCAGAAATTTCTCGTGAATTAGGCTTTAAATCCCCTAATGCGGCAGAAGAACACTTAAAAAGCGCTTGCTCGTAAAGGCGCTATTGAAATTGTGGCGGGGGCTTCTCGCGGTATTCGCATTATTGATGACAGTGCAAATGATGAGGAAGAAGATGGCTTACCGCTCATCGGTCGCGTAGCTGCAGGGGAACCAATTTTAGCCGAGCAACATATTGAAGGTACTTACCGTGTTGATGCCAATATGTTTAAACCACAAGCGGACTTTTTATTAAAAGTATATGGTCAATCCATGAAAGATATCGGCATTTTAGATGGCGATCTTCTTGCTGTACATAGCACAAAAGATGTGCGAAATGGACAGATTGTTGTCGCACGAATTGAAGATGAAGTGACAGTAAAACGCTTAGAACGTAAAGGTTCAGTTATTTATCTGCATGCAGAAAATGAAGAGTTTCAGCCGATTGTCGTTAATCTTGAAGAACAGACTCATTTTGAAATTGAAGGGATTGCAGTAGGGATCATTCGTAATAACGCTTGGATGTAATGATGAAAGTGTGGTGAGAAAATAAAGTGTTTTTTGACCGCACTTTGTCTATTCTGGCTATTTGCCATTCAGCTTATTGCTCTCTATAATGCCAAAAAATTTTCAAATCAAGGAAGGAAACATGCAGTTTTCCAAAATGCATGGCCTTGGCAATGACTTTGTCGTTGTTGATGCTGTGACACAAAATGCCTATTTTACCCCTGAAACCATTAAGCGCTTAGCCGATCGTCATCGAGGCATTGGTTTTGATCAGCTTTTAATTGTTGAGCCACCTTATGATCCGGATTTAGATTTCCATTATCGTATTTTCAATGCAGATGGCAGTGAAGTGTCGCAATGTGGAAATGGAGCAAGATGTTTTGCGCGTTTTGTCACCTTAAAAGGGCTGACTAATAAAAAGGATATTGCAGTAAGCACGCAAAAAGGAAAAATGGTTTTAACGGTAAAAGAAGATGGGCAAATTCGCGTCAATATGGGCGAGCCGATTTGGGAACCCAATAAAATTCCTTTTACTGCCAACAAATTTGAAAAAAATTATATTCTACGTACCGATGTTCAAACGGTGCTTTGTGGTGCAGTATCAATGGGCAATCCACATTGTGTTGTTCAAGTGGACGATATTGAAACGGCCAATGTAGCTGAGTTAGGTCCATTATTAGAAAATCACGAACGTTTTCCGGAAAGGGTAAACGCTGGATTTATGCAAGTCGTCAATCGTAACCACATTAAATTGCGTGTATATGAACGTGGTGCAGGTGAAACACAAGCTTGTGGCAGTGGCGCTTGTGCAGCAGCGGCTGTTGGGATTATGCAAGGTTTACTTGATAGTAAAGTGCAAGTTGATCTACCTGGTGGTAGCTTGCTTATTGAGTGGGAAGGTGTTGGCTCTCCACTTTATATGACGGGTGATGCGACCAATATCTATGATGGAAACATTCACCTTTAATCTCGTCTAATCGAATAAAAAAATGCGTGGAGAGTATCCACGCATTTTTATTTACTTTTCAATTTTCACTTCACGCTGATTTAATGGCTGCGTTGGGCGGTTATTTTTCCCTTCCATTTCTTCTATAGCGGCAATTTGTGCTTTGCTTGCTTGAACTGGGGCTTTAAAAATGGTCCAAGCCACGTTTTCACTACAAGGTGGTGTAGTTAATGAGCCATTTAGGCGGAAACGAGCCATCTCTTTTGGTAATAGTGATTTAATATCAAGTGGTTGAGCTAATTTCTCTTTTTGTCCAACAGTGAGTTTTTTAGCGACAACTGGATCTAATGCAGGATTAGCTTTACCCTCATTCACCATTACTGCAATTACGGCTAACGATTTATCCTCACTTTGATGGACAAAATGGATCTCTAAAGGATAATGTTTGCGTTTAAAGGTATGTTCACTTGGGGTGTGAAAGTGAAATTGTTTCAAATAAAACTGCTTATCGTTAAGCGTAATAGATGGCGCATTTTCTTGTGCAACGCTGGCTTGCACGGTATGTCCATTGTTTTCTACTTGATAAGCCGCAGGGAAATAATCCATTTTAAGTGATTTGTTTACCACTTTCATGCTGTTATCAGCTTCAAGATTAACAGGCGATTGAACTTTCCCTAGCTTACAGGTTTGATATTCGGTGAGTAAATCACCCCAATGTTCAGGGCTTTCCTTACCATCATAAGACCAATGCACTTTATGCGTTTGGGTACATGATGTTACGCTTAATGCGATAAGTAAGCTAGAAAGCAATAGACGAGTCTTCATAAGGCACCTATCCTTTTTTGTGGTATATGCCTCATCGATTCTACTGGTTCTGTATGATAACTTTTTGATTTTGGTCAAATCTTGTTTGACTGTTGAACTCATCGTACGAGTGGGGCGTGCTAAAAAAAGTGGTCTATTTTGACCGCACTTTTTTAGCCCTGACAGAGTCGTTCTCTCAGATCTTCTGCAGTTTTGCTGGTTTTGATTCGCTCAAAAACGACATCTGCTTCAGGATATTCTTTATTGAGATAGCGTAGCCATTGTTTGATTCGGGCAACGTGATAAAAACCAGAATCATGGAAGTTTTCCATTTCTGCATATTTTTGCAAGATTTTTTGAATATCCACCCAAGGCATTTTTTCGCAATTTTGTTTGAGTACAAGGCTTAAGTTTGGAATATTTAATGCACCACGTCCGACCATTAGATCTTCGCAACCTGTTGTTTTCAAGCAGGCTTGACCATCTTCCCAACGCCAAATTTCACCATTAGCAATCACAGGGATCGTTAAGCGAGATCTCACTTCACTGATTTTCTCCCAATTGATGCGATCAGCACGATAGCCATCGGCTTTGGTTCTTCCATGAATGGTGATTTCAGTGGCGCCACCTTGTTGTACTGCGTCGGCAATTTCAAAAGCTTGTGAAGTACAATCCCAACCTAATCGCACTTTCACACTGACAGGTAAATGACTAGGTACAGTTTTTCGTAAGGCTAGAGTCGCTTGATAAATTAATTCAGGTTGTTTGAGTAGAGCTGCGCCTCCGTTACTGCCATTAACGGTTTTGGATGGGCAGCCACAATTTAAATCAATACCATGTGATCCAAGCTCAATGGCGCGATTGGCATTTTCAGCAAGACAGTTCGGATGTTGACCTAAAAGTTGGACACGAACAGGTGTTCTAGAAGGTGTAAAGCCCTGATTTTTGAGTTCTGGGCAAAGACGATAAAAGACTTTTTCGGGTAAGAGTTGATCCACCACGCGGACAAATTCGGTGATGCAGAGATCGTATTCATTCACTTCAGTTAGAAGTTGGCGAACAAAAGGATCGAGCACCCCTTGCATGGGGGCGAGGATAACACGCACTATTTCCAGCCTTTCACTTTACAAATTAAATCGTAAGCAGCTTGGATTTGTTGCGCTTTTTCTTTGGCCATTTCCATCATTTCTGGCGGTAAGCCTTTAGCCACTAATTTATCTGGGTGATGTTCATTCATTAAACGACGATATGCACGTTTTACGGCATTGCGATCATCACTTTCACTCACACCCAATACTTTATAAGCATCACTTAATGTTGGGCCTGAAGATTGTTGGTATCCGCCCTGTTGTTGGTATTGGTAGCTACCTTGCTGTTGATAACCACCTTGTTGGTATTGGCGATAGAATCCACCTTGGGTAAATTGGCGAGCCGCAATTTCCATTGCCAGCATTTGCTCAAACTGCATACGGGAAAGACCAAGCTCTTCGGCCACCACATAAAGCACTTCTTTTTCTGAGTCATGTAATTGAGAATCAGCAGAAGGCAGCTTGCACTTGTACGTGCAAGAACATTCTCAGTAAATCAGCGCGTTGTCCACATCCAATGCGAAATTCACGAATCACCTGACGTAGTGGAAAATCTGTTGCTTTACCTCGACTAAATGCCTCTTGAGCAAGTTTGCGATGACTCTCATCTAATTGCATTTGGTTCATCAACTGATTGGCCAGTTGAATATCTTCTTCCGTCACTCGACCTTTAGATTTGCTTAAATGTCCCAGTACCGCAAAAGTGGTTTGCATAAAGAGCGCTTGTCGGGTTGTTTTTTTCTTAAAAAAGCTGGAGTTAACAGAACCCATCTCATAAAGTTTTTATCTGCGATTGAGCCTAAAAATGAGTCCAGCGATGGCACCGAAAAAGCCACCCCATTTAAAGCCTAAAATAACCCCGATAATCTTTCCAAAAAAATACATTCTCTTCCCCTAAAGTGCGGTCAAAAAGGTCTTTTGACAATAATGGGCAGACGCAAATGTCTGCCCTTACATTAATATGGCTTTATTCTTATTTTTCAAGTGATGAATTACACACCATAACTTTCACGATAAGCCCGCATTGCCGGCAAATATTGCTGATAATCGGCTTCGTTTTCAATGAATTGCATTAAATCATTAAAATCAATAATGGAAAGCACTTGGCACTGATAGTCGCGTTCCACTTCTTGAATAGCAGAAAGTTCGCCTTTGCCTTTTTCCTGACGATTTAATGCAATAAATACGGCGGCTAATTTGGCATGATTGGCTTCAATAAGCGCCATGGATTCACGAATAGCCGTGCCAGCTGTAATGACATCATCGACTAATAACACATTGCCGGTTAATAGGCTACCGATCAAATTACCGCCTTCACCGTGATCTTTCGCTTCTTTGCGATTAAAGCAAACAGGTGTATCACGATTAAATTGATTGAATAGTGCAATGGAAACGCTCGTCGCAATCGGAATACCTTTATAGGCAGGTCCAAAAATGACATCAAAATCGACTGCACTTGATTGAATTGCTTTCGCGTAGTATTCACCTAAGCGGGCAAGATCTGTGCCAGTACTAAACAATCCGGCATTGAAAAAATAAGGACTTTTTCGACCTGATTTTAGGGTAAATTCACCAAATTTGAGCACTTGGCGGCTTAATGCGAATTTAATAAATTCGATTTTGTAGTTTTCCATTTTTTGTTCCTATAAACCTAATGCTTGACGTTGTGCAGCGAAGATTTGTTCGCAGCCTTGTTTTGCTAAGTCTAATAAGGTGAGTAATTCTTCGTGGCTAAATGGTTCGCCTTCTGCAGTACCTTGCACTTCGATCATGCGACCATCTTCCATCATGACAACGTTCATGTCTGTTTCGGCGGCTGAATCTTCCACATATTCCAAATCACACACGGCTTCACCTTCAACAATTCCAACCGAAATTGCCGCAACTAGACCTTTGATTGGATTGGTTTTTAATGTGCCGTTAGCGATTAAACCGTTGATAGCATCACATAATGCTACTGCAGCACCCGTAATAGAGGCTGTTCTTGTACCGCCATCCGCTTGAATCACATCACAGTCTAAGGTAATAGAACGTTCGCCAAGGGCTTCTAAGTCAACCATTGCACGCAATGAACGTGCGATTAAGCGTTGAATTTCCATGGTGCGTCCACCTTGTTTGCCTTTTGCTGCTTCACGTTGCATACGGCTGTGTGTAGAGCGTGGCAACATGCCATATTCTGCTGTTACCCAACCTTGATTTTGTCCTTTTAAGAAACGCGGTACACTTTCATCAACACTCGCCGTACACAATACTTTGGTATCACCAAATTCCACTAATACTGAGCCTTCAGCATGTTTAGTATAATTACGGGTGATTTTAATTGGACGAGATTGATGATTTTTCACGATTATTTGGACGCATTCTGAATTCCTTTATTTTTTTATTGATAAAAAAAGCGTGCCTATTTTTAGCACGCTTTTCACTGTTTTATGGATTTGCTTGTTCAAACTCACGAATTTTATTAAAGACATCTTGTAAATCTGAGCCGTAGTTGATTTTTGCAATTCAGGCACAGAGTTTGATTTCACTAACATTCTCAGTGGTTGGAACTGCATATTGCATAAGTAGATTTGTTGATGTGGCAACATATGTTGTACAAAGTGAGTGAGCGCATGAATGCCCCCCGTATCGAGTACGGTCACAGCATCGCATTGCAACACGATATATTTAATCTCATGATCCGTATGTACGGTTTTATCGTGCAAATCTGCAAAGAGTTTATCTGCCGCAGCAAAGAATAGCGGACCACTGATACGGTAAGCTAACACATCATTTAGATCTTCTGGTGCTGGTTGTTCAATAGCCTTTGTCATTTCTGCAATGGTGCGGATAAATAAGAGGCTCGCCAATAATACGCCAACTGAGATGGCAATCACCATATCGAATAACACCGTGAGAATTAGGCAAGTGAACAACACCGCAATTTCATTTTGTGTAGAGCGACGCGCCAAACGAATAATTTCAGGCACGTTTGCCATATGCCAAGCCACCATTAACAACAATGCGGCCATGGAAGAAAGTGGCAAGTAAGACAGGGCATTCGCAAAGAATAATAGCGAGAATAAAACCAAGAGTGCATGAATGACGCTGGCTATTGGCGATACTGCTCCAGATTTAACGTTGGCTGCAGAACGTGCAATTGCTGCAGTTGCCGTAATGCCGCCTAAGAATGGTGAAATAATATTACCTAAACCTTGGGCGAGTAATTCATTATTGGAATGATGTTTGGTATCCGTCATATTATCTAAGATGACCGCACAAAGTAGCGATTCAATCGCGCCTAATACCGCCATTGAAAAGGCGGCAGGCAAGATATCTTGTATGCGATCAAAAATTCCAATTGATAACTTCACCTTGTGCATTAGGAATATTCCAAGGTAAGGCAAATTCAGGCAAGACATTAGGGATACCATGTCCTGTTGTACCGTCAGATAAGGTATATTGGAATGCTGTACCAATGGTTTCAACCGAGAAGCCAAATTGTCCTAAGGCTAATGCCATGAGTGTCCCAATAATGACCGCAGGTAAATGGCCCGGCACGGGTAAACGAAGTTTATGCCATTGGGTGAGTACAAATAAAGGTGATCACGCCAACCGCAGTGTCTGCCCAGTTAATCGTCGGAAGTGCGGTCAAAAATAGCTTGCACTTTTTCAATATAGTGAGGTGGCATCTGGGCAATGTCTAAACCTAAAAAATCTTTGATTTGCAAGGTGCCGATGGTGATCCCAATCCCGCAGGTAAAGCCAAGTGTAACGGGGAGAGGAATGTACTCAATTAGTCGTCCCAATCGAGACAACGCCATGATGACTAAAATAATTCCCGAAAGTAGCGTTGCCATAAGTAACCCGCTGAGCCCAAATTGTTGGGTGACGGGATATAAAATCACGACAAATGCGGCGGTTGGACCTGAAATATTAAAACGCGATCCACCGGTTAACGCAATTACGATCCCCGCTACGATAGCGGTATAAAGACCGTGTTGTGGTGGCACACCGCTAGCAATGGCTAAAGCCATCGAAAGTGGAATCGCAATGACGCCCACGGTGAGACCCGCGATAACATCTTTAATCAATTTTTGTTTTCCGTAACCTTCACGGAAAGATTCTTTCAATGCGCTAAATGGTTTTACGGCCAAAAACACATTTTTAGAAAAGAGTGATTTGATTTGCATAAAAAAATACGACGATAGAAAAAGAGATAAGTTTATATTTTAGCTAAAAGGAAAAGGATTTTTTATGTTCTAGCTCAAAAAACTTGACTAATCTTGGATAAATCTTTATATTTCACGCACTTCAAAAACGGTGAGATGTCCGAGTGGTTGAAGGAGCACGCCTGAAAGCGTGTATGTGCGAAAGTGCATCGGGGGTTCGAATCCCCTCTCACCGCCATTCAAATGTTTTCTTTTCTGAATTTAAAACTGTCTTTTTAAACTAATCATTTTGAGATCTAGAATTTACGCTAATTTTTGTACAAAAATATGTGTTGAATTGATTATTTTCGCTATAAAAGCAATTAGAAAAAAATAATGACAGACTAAAATGAGTAATGGCACGCCCTAAAGGATTCGAACTTTGACCCACGCCTTAGAAGGGCGTTGCTCTATCCAGCTGAGCTAAGGGCGCATTTTAAGGGTTACATCTTTTTGTATGGAATTTCGAGGGAAATATAAAAGAAGTGGTCGGCGAGATAGGATTTGAACCTACGACCCACTGGTCCCAAAACCAGTTGCGCTACCAAGCTGCGCTACTCGCCGACGATTGAGCACAATTATAGTGAGCTTTTTCTTTTCAGTCAATTAATTTTTTTAGATTCCTCTTTCAATTGCTCAAAAATTATTCCAGTTTTTTTCAACCGCACTTTTGTTGTCTTTGTAATATAAGACATTGTCAGTTAAAATAGCAAACGTTTACTTAATGCCATCTTGAGGAAAAACGCATGACTGCTCAAATTATTTCAGGTACTGAACTATCATTAAATCAGATGTTGCCAGTAAAATCGTATATTATCGTGCTCAAGGCAAACGAGCACCCGGGCTCGCAGTAATTTTGGTGGGGGCAGATCCAGCTTCTCAAGTTTATGTGGGCAGTAAACGAAAAAGTTGTGAGGAAATCGGGATGGTTTCAAAGTCCTATGACTTACCTGAAACAACTTCGGAAGCAGAACTACTACAACTGATAGATCAATTGAATGCTGATGAAACCATTGATGGTATTCTTGTGCAACTTCCATTACCTGAACAAATTAATAGCACATCAGTGATTGAGCGTATTAACCCTGAAAAAGATGTGGATGGTTTCCACCCTTATAATGTGGGGCGCTTATGTCAGCGTATTCCAACTTTACGCGCCTGCACCCCTTATGGCGTGATGAAATTATTAGAAACCACAGGTATCGATTTGCACGGTAAGCATGCGGTGATCGTCGGTGCATCAAATATTGTGGGGCGCCCAATGTCACTTGAATTATTATTGGCAGGCGCTACAGTCACAGTGACACATCGTTTTACCAAAGATTTAGAACATCATATTCGTCAGGCGGATGTTTTAGTGGTGGCTGTAGGTAAACCTCGTTTTATTCCAGGCGATTGGATTAAAGAAGGGGCAACGGTCATTGATGTGGGGATTAACCGTATCAATGGTAAATTAGTCGGTGATGTGGACTATGATGTGGCGATACAAAAAGCAGCTTATATTACACCAGTACCGGGTGGAGTTGGGCCAATGACGGTTGCCATGCTGATGTTTAATACGCTTTATGCTTATGAGCATAACAATCAATTGGTTTAAAAAATAAAAAAGTGTGGTCAAATTTGATCTGCACCCCAAAAGTTGGACTAAACAACCAACAATTGAGGTGCAGATTTTTTATGGGTAAACACTACACAACAGAATTTAAATTACAGGTTCTTCAACCTATCCTAAAAAGGGAAAAATGAGCATTCGAGAAAGCCGCTCGTTTTTACAATATTCCTCTGACGCATTAGTCGGAACCTGGTTGAAACGCTTTGGAAAAAGTGGCATAAAAGGGCTTATTCCTTATAAATCATCAGGACGACCGCCAATGAAACCTAAATATGCCAGAATGCCTCCGCCACCTAAAACAGAAGAAGACCGCTTACGTCTGAGAATTTTACAGCTTGAAGCGGAGGTTGCGTACCTAAAGGAGTTGAGAAAGCTCAGACTTCAGGAAAGAAGCCAGGCAGCAGAAGTTATCCAAAAAGTTAAGAGCCTCATTATCCCCTAAAAATATCTATTAGGTATTGCAGGCTTAGCGCGCAGTACGTTTTTTTGCTCGATGCCAGGTTAAACCCGATAAGGATAAAGGGCTTAAAGCCGAGATTATCCAGATTAAAGCAAAAACATCCCGATTATGGTTACCGACGGGATTCACGCCTGTTTACCGAGGCGTGAATCATAAGAAAAATCCAACGTTTAATGCGAGAGCTTAAACTTCAAGTGCGGGTAAGAAAAAGCAAGAAATTGACGACGTATCGAGGAACGATTGGTCATATCGCACCCAATCATCTAGAACGTCATTTCACCGCCACCAAGCCGAATCAAAAGTGGGTAACAGATGTGACCGAGTTTAAAAGCAAAAGATGGCAATAAAGTCTACTTATCCCCTAATATTAGATTTATTTAATAACGAGGTAATCTCATATACCCTTCAGTTATTCCCCAAACTGGGCGCTGGTGGAGAAAGATGTTAAAGCTGGCGGTTAAACGATTAGATAAAAACAAGTGGTAGCATTTTTACATTCAGACCAAGGCTGGCAATATCAGATGGCGGCTTATCGTCAAATTCTTGCTGAGCACGGCATCATACAAAAGTATGTCAAGGAAAGGAAACTGTTTGGATAATGCCGCCATGGAGAGTTTCTTTGGACGATTAAAAACAGGGATGCTTTTTATGGTCGAGAATTTAATACACGAGAGGAGATAGTTAATGCGGTGAGGGATTATTTGGATTACTATAATTATCGACGGATTCAACTAAAATTAAAAGGACTGAGTCCGATACAATATCGTCATCAGTCCTTATGTGAATAGTCCAGATTTTTTTGGGGTCAGATCAAAATCGACCGCACTTTTTTTATTGGAAACAGATTTATTCTGCGGACTGACGACGATATTGTATCGGACTCAGTCCTTTTAGTTGAATCCGTCGATGATTATATAGTAATCCAAATAACTCTTCACCGCAAATAACTATCTCCTCTCGCGTATTAAATTTTCATTGCTAAAAGCATTCTTGCTTTAATCGTCCAAAGAAACTCCATTGCATTATCCAAACAGTTTCTTTCTTGACATACTTTGTATGATGCCGTGCTCAGCAAGAATTTGACGATACGCCGCTATCTGATATTGCTGGCCTTTGGTCTGAATGTAAAATGCTACCACGGCCAGATTCAATTGTTTAACCGCCGCCGAACATTTTCTCCACTCTGCGCCCAGTTTGGGAATAATTGAAGGTATATGAGATTATCTCGTTGTTAAATAAATCTAATATTGGGACAAGCAGACTTATTGCCATCTTTGCTTTGAACTGGTCGCATCCGTTACCCACTTTTGATTCGGCTTCGCGGTAGCGTGAAATGGCGTTCTAGATGATTAGGTGCGATAAGGACCAATCGTCCCTCGATGTCGTCAATTTCTGCTTTTTCTTACTTCCGCACTTGGTAGAAGTTCAAGCTCCTCGCATTAAACGTTGATTTTCTATGATCACGCCTGCGTAAACAGGCGCGAACCCGTCGGCAACCACATAATCGGGATGTTTTGCTTTTAATCTGGATAATCTCAGCTTTAAGCCCTTTATCCTTATCGAGTTTAACCGGCATCGAGCAAAAAACGTACTGCGTGCTAAGCTCTGCAATACCTAATAGATACGGGGATAATAGGCTCTTAACTTTTGACAACTTCCGCTGCCTGGCTTTCCTGAAGTCTGAGTTTTCTCAACTCCTTTAGGTAGCAACCTCTCAGCTTCAAGCTGTAAAATTCCTTCAGACGTAAGCGGTCTTCTTCTGTTTCCTAGGTGGCGGCGTATTCTGGCATTTAGGTTTCATTGGCGGTCGTCCTGATGGTTTATGGGCGAATAAGCCTTTTATGCCATACTTCTTTTCAAAAGCGTTTCAACCAGGTTCCGACTAATGCGTCGAGGAATAATAAAAACGAGCGGTTTCCTCGAATGCTCATTTTTCCTTTTAGATAGGTTGAAGAAATTGTAATTTAAATTGTTGTAGTGTTTACTCATAAAAAATCTGCACCTCAATTGTTGG
>BNJV01002796.1_pt1 | contig 49519 bp, 55 predicted proteins | sample 8540591 | NCBI WGS metagenome assembly BNJV01 (sample SAMD00202457, study PRJDB9452) | human saliva metagenome | host: Homo sapiens | reverse complement strand
CGTCGGGCGGGCCCGCGGACCGATGACGAAGCTGCCACCGTGGCGGCGGGCCCGTTCGGCCATGTTGGCCGTCCCCGAGCGGCGCGTCACGGAGGATTCACCCGACGCCGTCGTCACGGCAGACGATCTCACCACCGGGCTGCCTCGGAAGGCTCGGCGTCGCCCGAGGCGTGGCCCTCGTCGTCCCCGGGCCGCAGCACAGCTCCGAGCCCGGCTGCACCCCTCGATCTTGACGTCCACCGTCACCGAGGAGGCGTGAGCGTGCCGGGCCACGTTGCTCAGCCCCTCACGCACGACGGCGACCATGTCGTCGGCGATATCCGATGCCACGGCGGCGTCGACCGAGGTGATGAGGCCGGTCCTCCTCGTCGCGGTCCACCTGGGCCAGGCCTCGGCCGTCGACGCTCAGCAGCAGCGAGGGGGCGTAGCCCAGGGCGTTACGGGCCAGGGAGGCCTCGCGCCGCAGTCGCTCCACAACGCCGACCTCCTCGTCACGATCGCGCAGTGAGCGCACGATGGAGCGGATCTGGCCCACGGAGTCGTCCACCGCCTCCAGAGCGGTGCTCAGCACGGAGCACACCGCGTCCAGGTCCGCCTGTGTGCTGCAGGCCAGCCGCTCCCGGGCTGCGGAGATCTGCATGCCGGTGGCGAAGAGCTGCTGAATGGCCAGGTCGTGCAGGGTCCCGGCCGATCCTGGCCCGCTCATCGAGCAACGTGGCCATCTCCTCCGCGTGCTGGGCATCGGCCAGCTCGAAGGCCATCGTGGCCTGACCCGCCACGAGCTCGGCGATCTCCAGGTCCTGGGCGGTGAACGGCGTCGCACCCGGGGAGCGCAGCAGCAGCATGACCCCCACGCCCCGCCCCCGGTGGATCATGGGGCGTAGAGGGCCGGCGAACCGGGCCAGCTGGGGACCAGGAGATCGCCCGTCGCCCAGGCGTTCTCCAGGAGTCCACGACCAGGCCGGTCTGATGGTCCAAAGTGGTCAGGGCTCGACCCTCGGGCGGGAAGAAGGTGCCGATCAGCTCCTTGGCGTGCTCGCCGTCGGCGATCTCGCAGATCCAGCGCTTGCCGATGCTGGGCAGGATGAGGGCGGCCGTGTCGGCGTGAGCGACCTGGCGGACGCGCGTGGGCGATGAGCGTCAGCGCGTCATCCTCCTCGGCGCCCGAGAGCAGCAGCGTCGTCAGCTCCTGGGAGACGACCATCCACTGCTCGCGGTTACGGGCCTCGCGGTACAAGCGGGCGTTCTCCACGGCGACGGCTGCGGCCTGGGCCAGGGTCAGGACGGCGTCGGCGTCCGAGCGGGTGAAGCCCCCCGGCTTGTCGCACAGGTATAGATGCCCGTAGACCTGGTCGTGAAGGCGCAGCGGGGCTGAGAGCAGGCTGCCGGTCTCCTCACCCTCGATGGCCCCGGTGAAGGCCGATGTCCTGCCCAGGTCGTTGTCGATGACCATCCCGGTGCCCCTCGAGCCCGCTGAGCAGGGACTCAGAGGAGGCGCGAAGAGCCGGCGGTATCGGGGGCGCCGGCCATCTGGGCGAGCTCATCGAGGGTCGCCGTGGGCACCCGCTGCACAGACCGGTGCGCGAGCTCGCGTCGGAGGGATCGGGCGAGAGGGGGCCGGCCGGGTCAACGTCCATGTCCGCGTGGTTGAGCACGGCGATGGTTCCCCACGAGGCACCCGTGATGGAGCAGGCCGACTCCACCAGACGGCGCAGCGCGTCGAGGGACCCGCAGGGAGCTGGTCAGGCTCAGGGCCGCCTGGATGAGAGCGACAGTCGCCTCGTCCAGGCTCGGCTGAAGGGCCGACGCCTGGCGGCCACGGGTGGAGACCAGCTGGTCGGCGTGGACGGCGTAGGCCAGACGCCCCGCCGCTGCGTTCTCCTCCGAAGAGGTCGCCAGCGCCTCCTCACGTGGCGCCGGGGGCCGTCGAGCTCCTCCGGGGCGTCCTCGGGCACACCAGGGGAAGCCAAGACCGTCGTGCCGAGGGTGTCTGCTGCGTGCTGCGGGTGGGGTGTCGTCATCGTGCTCAGCTCGTTCAGCTCGTACCGGATACGTGGTCCTGCTGCCTGTCCTGATCCTCCTGGGAGAGCGACCACCGGTAGGTCTCGGAGACATCCTGGAGCTCATGGTGGTTGCCCTTGTGCAGGATAGTCGCAGGCCCCTCGCTCACCGGTGGCCTGCGGCCGGTGCCCCATGACGAGGACCTCGTCGGCGTGCTCCAGGGCGCTGAGGCGATGGGTGACCAGGAGAGTACCGCGGCCCTGGTCACCCACTGTCAGCAGGTCGGTCACGAGTCGGTCCGCCGTGACGGCATCAAGATGCTCGCCGGGCTCGTCCAGCAGCATCAGGGGGGCCGGAGCCGGCAGGGCCCGAGCCAGAAGCAGCCGACGCCGCTCCCCACCCGACAACGTTGTGGCATCCGTGCCGATGATGGTGTCAACGCCGTCGGGAAGGGCCTCGAGCCATTGCCCGAGCCCGGCCCGCCTCAGCAGCTCGCCGGCCTCGGCGGGGGTGATGTCCCCCCGCGCCACGCGCAGGTTCTCCAGGACACTGGTGTGGAAGACGTGCGCGTCCTCCGCGGTCAGGCACACCCTGGCCGCCACCTCGGAGCGGGCCGCCTGCCACGGGGGGACTCCGTCGAGCGTCAGTGTGCCGCCCTGAGGCTCCAGCAGTCCCGCCAGCGTGGCCAGCAGCGTCGACTTGCCGATCCCCGATGGCCCCACGACCGCCACTCGGCGACCTACCCTCAGATCCAGGTTGATGCCCTCGGCCACAACCGGACCACCCGGCCAGCCCACCGCCAGGTCCTTCGCCCTCAGGTACGGGCCCCGGGGCGAGGGCTCCGGCAGCTCCCGACTCGCACAGGACGCCGTGCCGCTAGTGCCGGTACTGGCCTCAGCCGCCTCGATGAGCTCCACGATGCGGCAGGCGGCACCGGCCGACCTCACCAGCTGCACGCTGGCCGGGCCGAGCGCGGAGGTGGCCTCGAAGGCCGCCAGCGGCACCAGGACGATGACTGCCAGCCAGACCGGGGCCAGCCGCCCGGCGGACACGGCGCTCACCCCGACCAGCAGGTTGCCCACGACCGCGATCCCCATGGCTGCCACGTCCACGGCCGCCGCGATCGCTGCTGGTACCGCAGCCCGGTCCCGCAGACGGCTCAGGCTCTCCTCCCGGGAGGCGACCCTGGCGCATCGAGCCGGCCAGACGCCCGGAGACAGTCAGCTCAGGCGCCCCTCCAGGACCGCCAGGACCTCCGCGGACAGCTCGGTGGCCTGCCTCTGACGGGCCTGCTCGGCGATTCTTGCGGAGCGGATGGTGGCCAATGGGGCCACCAGTCCCGACAGCAGCAGACAGGCCAGCAGGATGAGGCCCGCCGGCCAGTAGACCAGGGCGACACCGAGACACGTGGCCGCGCCCAGGACGGCTGCGACCGCCGCAGGCAGATAGGCGCGCACGACGAGATCCCCGACCGCGTCGATGTCGCTCCCCACCCGCGCCAGCACATCGCCGCGGCGCAGCCCCGCAACCGTGTCCGTGCGGGCCGAGGCCAGAGAGGTGTAGAGGCGGGTACGCAGCGCACCCATGCCCCTCAAAGCGGTGTCATGGGAGACGAGCCGCTCGCAGTAGCGCAGCACGGAGCGCGAGATGCCGAAGAGCCGCACCGCCACCGGCGCCACCCCCAGAGCGACGACGTCGGGCATCTGGGATGCCCTCGCAATGAGCCAGGCCGCCACCCCGGACAGGGCCACCGCCGAGGCCATGGCCGCCGTACCGGTGAGCACGGCCAGGATGAAGCGTGATCGGTCCAGGTTCAGCAGGCCCACTGCCCGGCGCAGGGAGCGTCGCTCAGCGACGGACAGTGCGGGGGAGAGGACGGATGTCATCGGGCTCGCAGCGCTCACAGGGATGTCAGGGCTCTCGGGGTTCGATGTCCTTGCAGCGCTCACTGGGCCTCCTCCTGCGCTGTCGTCGTCTCATTGGCAGGCGCCTGGTCAGGCTCGATGCCCGCCGGCGGTACCGCTTCGCTCGTCACGGCAATGGTCTGCTCGGCCAGGGCCATGAGTGCAGGACGATGCGCGATGACCACCACCGTGCGCCCCGAGGCGTGCAGCGCACGGACTGCGGTGAGCACATGGGCCTCACTGGCGGCGTCGAGGTGCGCGGTCGGTTCATCCATGACCACCAGGGGCGCCGTCGAGCACAGGGCCCGCGTCAGGGCAAGACGCTGGCGCTGCCCCACGGACAGGCCGACTCCTGCACTGCCCACCATGGTCTGCCACCCCTGGGGAAGGTCCTCCACCACCTCATCGAAGCCTGTGGCCCGGGCCGCCTCGACCAGGACCTCGGGGACGCCCGCTGCCGTGGAGGCGTCCGGCTCGACACGATCCAGGACGTTATCCAGTACCGTGCCAGGGGCGATGGTGGGGCGTTGAGGCACCCAGGCGATCTGCTTCCACCAGGTATCCGGATCGATCAGAGCGAGGTCGACGGCGTCCATGGGGCCACCACCGGGCTCACCGCCGTCGGGCACGACCCTCACTTGCCCCCGGTCCGGGGTAAGCAGGCCGAGGAGGACCAGGGTCGTCGTGGTCTTCCCTGTACCCGACGGACCCGTCAGCGCCACCAGGCTGCCGGGAGGGATCGTGGCGCTGAGGTCGTCGGGGGCCCACGCGCCCCGAGAGGCGACGGACACCGCATCGAGCTCGATCGTCGATGAGCGCAGGTCGGGGGCAGGCAGGTCGCCGTGCTCGGGCACCGGGGTCTGAAGAACCTCGAAGACGGCGTTCGCCGCCGCCACCCCGTTGGCCGAGGCGTGGAACTGGAAGCCCACCTGCCGCAGCGGCTGATAGACCTCCGGGGCCACCATGAGGACGAGCAGACCGGTGAACAGGTCCATGCGCCCGGCCACGAGCCGGAAACCGATCTGAACGGCGATGATCGCCACCGACAACGTCGTGATGAACTCCAGGACCGCCCCCGACAGGAAGGCGACCCGCAAGGTCGACATGGTGGTGCGCCGGTAGGAGCGCCCAGGGAGCGCACCTGCTCAGCCGGCCCCTGCTCGCGCCCGAGAGCCTTGAGCGTGGGCAGCCCCGAGATGAGGTCGAGCACCTGATCGCCCAGAACCTGCATGGTCCTGAGACGCTCCTGGGAGACGGACTGGGTCATCCTGCCGATGAGAATCATGAAGATCGGGATGAGGGGCAGGGTGCACACCACGGCCACTGCGGCCGACCAGTCCTGGGTGAGGAGAACCAGCACCGTGGCCGGTGTCACCGTGGAGGCCAGCACCAGCTGGGGCAGATAGCGGGTGAAGTAGGGCTCGAGGTCGTCCAGCGCGCGAGTCAGCAGAGTGGCGGTCTGGGTCCCGTGAAGCGCCTGCCAGCGGGGGCCCAGTCGAGATGCGTGCTCCAGAACCAGTCGGCGCAGCTCGACGATCGTCTCCGTGGCGGATCGGTGGGCGTGAACCTCCTGGAGCAGGACTACCAGGGCCCTGACAGCCAGGACACCGCCCAAAGCCATCACCAGGGCCCTGACAGCCGACGGTGCGGCCCCCTCGGAGATGACCGAGGAGACCGCACCCGAGATGAGGAAGGCCTGAACCACCACCAGCGCGGCGGTCACCATCCCGGTGACGGCGGTGGAGGCGATGTATCGGCGGGCGGAGCGTGCGTAACGCATCAGCCGGGGATCGAGGGGCTTCACCTGCTCAAGGATAGGGGAGTAGGTCCAAGGGCCCGGAAACCCCCGGCCGATGCGTCGCGCTGATGGTCAGTACCCGAAGTGCGCCTCGGGCTGGGCGGAGTCACGCACCAGCGTGGGGTGCAGTCCGCCCTGGTCGGGGTTGATGCTCTCGACGCTGATGCGCGAGGCGAAGACCTTGTAGCTCCAGATCGTGTAGGCCAGGACCCCGGGGACGAACACCGCCGCGGCGACGGTCATGATGAGCAGGGTCGTGTCGGCGCTCGCGGCCTGCTGGATCGTCAGCGAGTAGGCCGGGTCCACCGAGGAGCGCATGACGTTGGGGGCCATCGCGGCGAAGATGAAGACGACGGCGAAGGCGATCCCCACGAAGTGCAGGGCGAAGGCCCGTCCCTCGCTCCCGGTGCGCCCCATGAGCAGGGAGCCGATGAGTCCGGCAGCGGCGATGACCAGCGGAATCCAGGACAGGGCACTGCCCGAGTAGGCCAGCTGCGCCCACAGGGCCCAGGCGGCGGTGACCGCGGTGGCCGCGGGGGCGAGCCGGCGCGACATCCGCAGCGCGCGCTGCGACAGGTCGCCAGTGGTCTTGAGCGCCACGAAGAGCGCACCGTGGTTGAGGAAGAGCAGGCAAGTGACGGCGCCGCCCAGCAGGGTGAAGGGAGTCACCATGGTGAGCAGGCCGCCGGTGATCTGGTGGGCGGCACCGGGCACCAGAGAGTCGGCCGGCACCTGGGTGGCCGGGACGACGGCGCCGTTGGAGATCTGGACGACCTCGATGTGCATGCCCTGAACCAGGTTCGCGAAGGCCACGCCCCACAGGATGGAGGGCAGCCAGGCGCTGACCGTGTGGACCCAGTCCCATCGATCGCGCCAGGTCTGGGAGTTGACCTTGGGGCGCCACTCGATGGCGCACACGCGCACGATGAGGCACAGCAGAATGACGAACAGGACGATGTAGGCCCCGAGAACAGGGTGGAGTACCACTCGGGGAAGGCGGCGAAGGTCGCCCCGCCGGCGGTCAGCAGCCACACCTCGTTACCGTCCCAGTGGGGGCCGATGGTGGACAGCGTCGCGCGCCGCTCGCGCTCATCGCGGCCCAGGATCTTCAGAATCATGCCGACGCCGAAGTCGAAGCCCTCCAGGGTGAGGTAGCCGATCCACAGGACGGCGATGAGGATGAACCAGAGGATGCTCAGTGTCATGGGTTTTCTACCTTCCTCGGCTCAGTAGGCGAAGGACAGGGCCGGAGCGGCCTCGGAGGAGTCAACGGAGTCGTCGTCGCCGGAGTCCGTGTCCTGGCTGTCCTGGCTGTCCTGGTCCGTCTGCTTGGACTTGCCGGTCTTGTCCGGCACCGGGGTGCGCACCCCTTCACGGATGTACCGGCGCAGCAGCACGAACCAGACCACTCCGAGCGCGGCGTACAGCAGGGTGAAGATGACCATGGAGGCCAGCACCGTGCCCGAGGAGACCACGGAGGAGACGCCGTCGGCCGTGAGCATGTAGACCTGGGAGACCGGGTCGGACAGGTTGGGGACGATGACCCAGGGCTGACGGCCCATCTCACGGAAGATCCAGCCGAAGGAGCAGGCGATGAAGGGCAGCCACATGGTGGCCAGCGCCGCCTTGCCCAGAATCGGGCGGGAGATGAGCCTGTCGGAGCGGGTCAGCCACAGGGCCAGGAACCCCAGGCCCATCGAGGCCATGCCCAGTCCGATCATGAGGCGGAAGGACCAGAAGTTGACCATGACATTGGGGCTGTAGTCGACGGCGTTGCCGCGCGCATCTGTGGTGCCGTACTGCTTCGTGTAGGTGTCGCCGGCCTCCTTGAGTCCGGTGAGCTCGGCGTTGAAGTCATTGGTGGCCATGAAGGAGTAGACACCGGGAACCGAGATGAACCGGACCATGCCGTCCTCGTTCTTGCAGTCCCCGAAGGCGGCCACGGTGAAAGGGGCTCCGGTCTCGTTGTGGCACAGACCCTCGGCGGCGGCCATCTTGGCCGGCTGGTACTCGGCGACCAGCTGACCCTGCATGTGGCCGGTGCCGGCGGTCACCAGGCCTGCGGCCACCATGGTGATGGCCCCGAAACGGGCGACCCGTCGCCACAGCTCACGGGCCTCGAAGTCCTGCTTCGCCTGGGCGGCCTTGACCATCCACCACACGGAGACGCCCATGACGACGGCGGCGGCCACCAGCAGGGCTGAGGAAACGACGTGCAGCACGGTGGCCCACACCAGCTCGTTGGACAGGAGCTTGAGGAAGCCGCTCACGCCGTCGAGCTCGGCGCGCCCCGTCTTGGGGTTGACGACGGCGCCCACCGGGTGCTGCATCCAGGAGTTGGCGGTGAGGATGAAGAAGGCGGAGAAGTTCGTTCCAGCTGCCACGGCCCACATGCACAGGTTGTGCAGCCTGGGCGACAGGCGGTCCCATCCGAAGATCCACAGGCCCAGGAAGACGGACTCCATGAAGAAGGCCAGCAGGGCCTCGAAGGCGAGGGGGGCGCCGAAGATGTTGCCGACGAATCTCGAGTACTCCGACCAGTTCATGCCGAACTGGAACTCCTGAACGATGCCGGTAGCGACACCCAGTGCGAAGTTGATCAGCAGAATCTTGCCGAAGAACTTGGTAGCCACCAGCCACTGCTTGTTGCCGGTCCTGCGCCACAGCGTCTCCATGAGAGCCACCAGCGGGGACAGCCCGATGGTCAGCGGAACCAGGATGAAGTGGTAGACGGTGGTGATACCGAACTGCCAGCGCGCCAGATCCAGAGAGTCCAGCGCCATAGGAGAGATGGCCATCCGTGCCACCTTTCGGAGATGATGATGAGATCAATAGGAGGTCCTGTAGAACGTCCTACAGGTCAATAGGAGTATTATAGAACATCTGTGACGCGATGTCGTGAAATGCGTGGGAGGCAAAGGTATTGCTGTGTGCGGCACTTCCGGATTTTTCTGCGTGCACCATCGTCGGTGAGGTGTCGCTTTAACGGGCGAGTGTTGAAGGTGTAACGACCTCAAGGTGAGGCCGAAAGTCCGTGACAAGTGGGTGATGGTGCCGTGTGTCTGACTGAAGTGTGGACGATCGCTGGGTGCGTGATGAGATCAACGTGCAGAGAGATCGGGGACACCATGAGTCGCACGAGCGCTTATCGGCGTTTGTGTGGGATACTTCGAGCCGGCTTCGGGTGCCTCGTACCGGTACCCGGGAGCCACGCCTTCCGACCGACCCTGTCCGAGGACCTTGCGCCGCCTGAGCTGCGCCGCTGCGAGCCCGGTCCGTGTGGACGAGAGGCAAGGCGTGCGCCCTCACGGGCGCGCTCAAGACTTTCTCGCTGCTCCCGCTGGGGAGCACAACCGCGCTGGCGCGTCGAGGGTACGACGACGGCGTCAGCCCCGGAGAGTGCAAGCCCCATGGCACGTCGCACCACATCAGAATCAACAGAATCGTACGAGCAGGAACACGGTGACGCCGTGAGCGCCCTGGCCCGCGCCGCCGCCGTAGGGTCACCGCAGCCGCGGCCGCCCCGCCCAGGCCCCCGTTGCCGAGCAGCCCGCTTCGGTGGGGCGTCGGATGCCGCCGCCTCCGGGCCCGAAGAGCCCGGCGCGCAGCAGTCCTCGCAGGCCCCGGCCGTCGAGTCGGTCCCGTCTCGTCGTCGACGGAAGGCCGTCGCGGCCTCCGCCGCCCCGAGACGGCTCCGGTCGCTGAGCCCCGTGCCGCTATCGAGGCGGACGAGCCTGGCGAACCGCAGTCGACGGAGGGCGGGCCGAGCGCCGACGCCCTGCAGGAAGATGCTGGGGAGCGGATCGGGGTCGACGAGAGCGGCGGCGAGGAATCCGGCATGCCGCGGGAGGACGACGAGCTCACTGGGGCGGACATGGATGAGGAGGACCTCGAGACCCCCCGCCTTCCCGCCGCCTCACTCCTGTTCCAGGCCCCCGATCCCAGCCGGGCCCGTCGTCGCCGGCGGGTCACCGCGGCGACCGCCGCGCCCCAGGAGGCGCCGACCGCCTCGCGCCACCAGGGCGCCAAGGACTGGGCGGACGAGGAGGACGCTGACGCTCGGACTGGCGCCGGTAGACGGGATGAGGGTGCCGAGGCCGAGTCGTCCCGAGCCGACCGGAGTGGTGGTCGCGGTCGTCGTCGCCGGCGGGCGATCGCCGACACCGGGGCTCCGCAGGAGGCCCGCGGGGACTCCACGCTTGATGAGTCCGACACCGAGGATGTCGATGGCTCAGAGGCCGGCAGCGTCGACGGAGCCGAGGGAGCCGACGGGGCCCGGGCCGATTCGTCGGATGACGCCCGTGAGGGCGGGCTCGTCGCAAGCGCCGCCGTGGTGGGCGCGGTCGGCGCTCGCGCTCGCGAGGCGGAGACTCGGCGCGCAACGACTCCGACGATGAGTCGCAGGCCGAGGAGGAGGGAGGTACCGATGCGGCGCCCTCGGCGCGCGATGCCTCCACTGACATCGCTGTTGAGTCCTCCACCAGCACCGTGTCCGGATCGCGCCGTCGGCGGCGTCGTTCCCGTACCCGCTCGGACAGTGGCGACCTGCGTGATGAGGTGACCGCCCTCAAGGGGTCGACCCGCCTGGAGGCCAAGCGCCAGCGTCGCCGCGAGGGGAGGGCGGCCGGACGCCGTCGCCCCATCGTCACCGAGGCCGAGTTCCTGGCCCGCCGCGAGTCCGTGGACCGGCAGATGATCGTGCGCGAGTCCGACGGCCTCAACCAGATCGCCGTCCTGGAGGACGGGCTCCTCGTGGAGCACTACGTCTCCCGGCACACGCAGACCTCCATGGTCGGCAACGTCTACGTCGGTCGGGTTCAGAACGTCCTGCCCTCCATGGAGGCCGCTTTCGTCGACCTGGGCAAGGGACGCAACGCCGTGCTCTACGCCGGCGAGGTCAACTGGGACGCCGCCGGCCTGGAGGGCAGGCCCCGTCGCATCGAGGACGCACTCTCCAGCGGCGACACCGTCCTGGTCCAGGTCACCAAGGACCCCATCGGTCACAAAGGTGCTCGCCTCACCAGCCAGATCACCCTGGCGGGCCGTTACCTGGTCCTCGTCCCCGGGGGCACCATGACGGGGATCTCGCGCAAGCTGCCGGACACCGAGCGCAGCCGCCTGAAGAAGATCCTCAAGCGGATCGTGCCCGACTCTGCCGGAGTCATCGTGCGCACCGCCGCGGAGGGGCCACACAGGGAGCAGCTGACCGCCGACGTCGAGCGACTGGTGAACCAGTGGGAGGCCATCGACAAGAAGGCGTCCTCCATCATGAAGGGCAGCGGCAAGGCCCCCGTCCTGCTCAAGGGGGAGCCGGAGCTCGCCGTGAGGGTCATCCGAGACGTCTTCAACGAGGACTTCCGCAAGCTCGTCGTCTCCGGCGACAACACCTGGTCCACGATCTCCCAGTACATCGACGATGTCAGCCCGGATCTGTCCGAGCGCCTCGAGCACTGGGTCGGTCCTGAGGACGTCTTCACCGCTCATCGCGTCGACGAGCAGCTGGCCAAGGGCTTCGATCGCAAGGTCTGGCTTCCCAGCGGCGGCACCCTGGTCATCGACCGCACCGAGGCGATGACGGTCATCGACGTCAACACCGGGCGCTTCACCGGTGCGGGAGGCACGCTGGAGGAGACCGTCACCCGCAACAACCTGGAGGCCGCCGAGGAGATCGTCCGTCAGCTGCGTCTGCGTGACATCGGCGGCATGGTCGTCATCGACTTTCGTCGACATGGTTCTGGAGTCCAACCGGGACCTCGTGCTGCGCCGGCTCGTGGAGTGCCTGGGACGCGACCGGACGCGCCACCAGGTCACCGAGGTGACCTCGCTCGGCCTGGTCCAGATGACCCGCAAGCGGGTGGGGCAGGGCCTGGTCGAGGCCTTCTCCACCACCTGTGAGCACTGCAAGGGCCGGGGCTTCATCGTCCACGATGAGCCCGTGGAGAACCAGCAGGTCGACATGTCGGCCTCAGCCTCACGCGGTGGTGGGCGCTCGCGCGGACGCAAGAACCGTGAGGAGCAGGCTGCTGCCGGCGGCGGTAGGAAGGAGGCCAAGAAGGACTCCCAGGAGACCAAGGGCTCCAAGAGCTCCGGCCACGGCAAGGGGTCCGCAGGGCGCGACGTCGCCGGATCGCCCGAGTCCGGGGCTGATGATGAGGCCCGGGCGGCGGTGCGTGGCGCCCCTGGCCCAGATCGCGGCCGCCGCCGAGCAGGCGCACAACGCCCAGATCGAGGGGCAGGGCTCCCATGAGCGGCAGGGGGACGCTGAGGGCTCGGCCACGGGCGTGAGCGGCAGTGTCAATGACGTGGTGGAGACTGAGGGACCTGCCAGCGGCCAAGACGCTCAGGTCCCCCCGGTCGAGGACGAGCCGGTCAAGACCCGGTCAAGGAAGGCGACTGAGAAGAAGTCGTCCAAGAAGGCCGGTGAGAAGAGCGGAGACAAGGCCGATAAGAAGCCTGGGAAGAAGGCCGGTGGGAAGCCTGAGAAGAAGACCGCCAAGAAGTCTGAGGGTCCTGCTGAGCCGCAGCCCGACGAGGCGCCTTCGGAGCCGGCGGGGGAGAAGCCCGCAAGAAGAACGAGGAGACGGGCCACTGCGAAGAGCACCGCACCCTCGCCGGAGAATTCTTCAGACACCCCGGAGGCATCGGCCTGACGAGAGCTCCAGCTCCGTGCCCAAGAACACAGGGGGCGGGACGGACCGGAGGTTGGTGCTGGCGACATGATCGCCTAGAGTTATCTGCCGGTGCTTCTTGCGCCATTGCCCGAGACAGGGCCCTCCCGGCGAGGCCGTTCAAGGTCCCGCAGCGCGTGAGAGCCTTTCGAAGAATCTACAGAGATGAGCATTCAAGTGGTCTACGCGATCGTCAAGGCCGGCGGCCGTCAGGAGAAGGTCTCCGTCGGCGACGTCGTGGTTGTCGACAAGCTTGCTGGTGAGATCGGCGACGAGGTCGCCCTCGCCCCCGTCATGCTGGTGGACGGCGACAAGGTGACCACCTCTGCCGCCGATCTGGCCAAGTCCTCCGTCACCGCCGAGATCGTCGGCGACGAGAAGGGCCCCAAGATCAACATCCTCAAGTTCAAGAACAAGACCGGCTTCCGCAAGCGCCAGGGCCACCGCGCTCAGCTGACGGCCGTCAAGGTCACCGCCATCAAGTGACCGCCCCGGCGTCAGCCAGTACGCGGGCATCCTGAACGCACACGCTCGAGAAGAAAGAAGCCTTCAACCATGGCACACAAGAAGGGTCTTGGTTCCTCCCGTAACGGCCGCGACTCCAACGCGCAGCGCCTCGGCGTCAAGCGCTTCGGCGGCCAGGTCGTCAAGGCCGGCGAGATCATCGTCCGCCAGCGCGGCACCCACTTCCATCCGGGCCGCAACGTCGGTCGTGGCAACGACGACACCCTGTTCGCCACCGCTGCCGGTAACGTCGAGTTCGGTACCTTCCGCGGTCGCCGGGTCGTCAACGTCGTGCTCCCCGAGGCCTGAGCCCCGAGCACATCACACGTCGAGAGAGGGCGGACGGCACCTGCCGTCCGCCCTCTCGCGCTATCCCGGACTCACAGGAGACCCCATGCCCAGCTTCATTGACCGAGTGGTCCTCCACGTGGCCGGCGGCGACGGCGGCAACGGCTGCACGTCCGTGCACCGTGAGAAGTTCAAGCCCTGGCCGGGCCCGACGGCGGTGACGGCGGTCATGGCGGCGACGTCGTCCTGACCGTTGACCCCCGGGTGACGACCCTGCTGAGCTACCACCGCTCCCCGCACCAGCGGGCCGGGAACGGCACCCCCGGCATGGGGGACTGGCGCCGCGGTACCGACGGCAAGGACCTCGTCCTGCCCGTTCCCGAGGGCACCGTCGTCAAGGACTCACGCGGTCAGGTCATCGCCGACCTCGTGGGGGAGGCACCAACGTCGTCGTCGCCGAGGGCGGTACCGGTGGGCGCGGCAACTTCTCCCTGGCCTCCTCCAAGCGCAAGGCCCCCGGCTTCCACCTCCTGGGAGAGCCCGGGCAGGCCGGGGACATCACCCTGGAGCTCAAGACCATCGCCGACGTGGCCCTGGTGGGTTACCCCAGTGCCGGGAAGTCCTCCCTCATCGCCGCCATGAGCGCCGCACGCCCCAAGATCGCCGACTACCCCTTCACGACCCTCGTGCCCAACCTCGGGGTCGTCGAGGCAGGCGACGTCCGCTACACGATCGCCGACGTCCCCGGCCTCATCCCCGGCGCCTCCCAGGGCAAGGGACTGGGACTGGACTTCCTGCGGCACATTGAGCGCTGCGCCGTCATCGTCCACGTCCTGGACTGCGCCACCCTTGAGCCGGGTCGCGACCCCCTGTCCGACCTGGACACCATCGAGGCCGAGCTCGCCGCCTACTCCGAGCGCCTCGGCGAGCAGGAGGACGATCCCGCCCTCACTGGCCGGGTCCCGCTCATGGAGCGCCCCCGCATCGTGGTGCTCAACAAGGTTGACGTTCCCGATGCCGCCGAGCTCGCCGAGTTCGTGCGTGCCGACGTCGAGGCCCGGGGACTGCCCGTCCACCTCATCTCAGCGGTCGCGCACACGGGGCTGCGACCCCTGTCCTTCGCCCTGGCCGGCGAGGTCGAGCGGGCCCGCGAGATGGCTCCGGCGGCTCTCCAGCGCGATGGTGAGTCCGGTGAGACCGACGGCTCTGGCGAGCCGCGCCCCATCATCCGGCCAGCGGCGGTCGGACGCCGGGAGAAGGAACCTGTCGCCCGGGTACGTCTGCTGGACCATCCCAGTGAGGGGCAGGTCTACCAGGTCCGCGGTCAGCGACCCGAGCGCTGGGTGCTTCAGACCGACTTCTCCAATGACGAGGCCGTCGGCTACCTCGCCGACCGCCTGGCTGCGGCCGGGGTCGAGGATGAGCTCGTCAAGGCCGGTGCCCACGCCGGCGACACCGTCCTCATCGGGGAGGTCGACGGGGAGTGCTCTTCACCTGGGAGCCCTCGATGGCCACCGGCCCCGAGCTGCTGGGTGCCCGAGGCACCGACCTGCGCCTGGAGAGCAGTCGACGCCGGACCAACGTGGAGCGGCGCAGCCAGTACCACGAGATGATGGATGCCAAGGAGGCCGCGCGCCAGCAGCTGCGTGACGAGGCCGCCGAGGGCCTGTGGACCGACGCCGCCTCCTGGCACGGGGACGACGAGGACTGACAGGAGGGAGCAGTGACTCCAGCAGCGATCGGTACCGGCTCCGCCCACGGGCAGGAGCGCCCAGAACGGCTGCCCGCCGGGGCCCGCGTGGTGGTCAAGGTCGGCTCCTCGTCCCTGACGCGCGCCGACGGCGGGCTCGATCTCAACCGCATCGACATCCTCGCCGGCCTCATCGCCGGCATGCGGCGTCGTGGTCACGACGTCGTCCTGGTCTCCTCCGGGGCCGTCGCCTCGGGCCTGGTGCCCCTGGGGCTGAGCCGGCGCCCCGACGAGCTCAGTCTCCTGCAGGCGGCCGCCTCCGTGGGGCAGGGGCGGCTCGCCGCCCGCTGGGAGACCGCGATGAGCGCCTACGGGCTGGTGACCGCCCAGGTCCTCCTGACCGCCCACGACGTCGCCATCCGCAGCCACTACCGCACGGTGCGAGCCACCTTCGACTCCCTGCTCTCACTGGGAGCCGTCCCCATCATCAACGAGAACGACGCGGTGGCCACCAGTGAGTTCAGCCTCGGCGACAACGACCGCCTGGCCGCCCTCGTGGCCCACCTGGTGACCGCCGACGTCCTCGTGCTGCTCACCGACGTCGACGGCCTGTGGACCGCGCGCCCCGGGACCCCCGGCGCCACGCCCATCCGTCACGTGCGCTCCTCAGCGGAGCTGGAGGGGGTCAGCGTCTCCGGGCGCGGCTCCTTCGTGGGAACCGGCGGCATGACCACCAAGCTCCAGGCCGCCACCATCGCCTGCGCCTCGGGCACCACCACCCTCATCGCCCGGGCCGACGACGCCGCCGGGCTCCTGGGCCAGGGAACGGGTTCCCACCGACCTGGGCACCTGGCTTGAGCCCACCGGGCCTCACCGCCCCAGCCGCCGGTTGTGGATGGCCCACGCCTCCCAGCCCGAAGGGCGTGTTCTCATCGATGCCGGGGCGGCCCGGGCCCTGACCATGGGGAAGAAGTCGCTCCTGCTGCCCGGCCTGACCGGTGTCGACGGCGACTTCGAGTCGGGCTCCGTGGTCGACGTCGTCGGCCCCGAGGGCGTCCTGGCCCGGGGGATATGCCGCTACGCCGCCGCCGAGCTGCGCGAGGTCCTGGCTGCCCGGGCCGAGGGCACCCCTGCCCCCGATCACGTGGCTCCCGTCATCCACCGCGACGATCTCGCCGAGCTGCCCCGCATCGCCTGAGTCTAAGACAGTTCTTGTTCTACCGCGTTAATAGAAATGAACGCAGCTCCTCTAAACGTGCGAGAGCACGATGGAGACTTGGGCTGTTCTGAGCCGCTGTTCGAACATCCCAGTACTTCTCTGCAAAATCATTAATTCTCGGGGCGTATAGGGGGCCTGTGGTTCCGTCAGGGCGGACTACATCATTGCGAATATTTACACTACGTGATTTTATGCACAGAGAAAGAAGGCGTCGTTTAGCGTGCGTTAAAGTTTCCGTGTCGGCGGGTATCTTGTTTACGGGAACTTTAAAGTACTGAGAAAACGATTGAGCGTCAGCCATAAGCCACCCCTCGCTCATGGGATGTACTATGCGAAGAAGGAATGCTGGATTTGGTGGCGTCGATGCCATAAGTTTTCTGTACAGTTCGACTGGACATGCTGTATCGGAATCGCGGAAAACTACCCAAGGATTCCATGGTCCGGTCTTTGCTAGTTTAGGGACCAGTTTGTCGACGTTGCCCGAGCCGCTTTTCGACAGGGCTTGCTGGATGCGTAGACCGGAATGGCTGACTATTTTTTTAGCCATCTCCTGATCTGAGGCGCCCTCAAATACTATGCTGACGTAGGGAGTGCTCATGTTCATGAAACCTTCATCGGCTGGAGGAGTCGATGAGGCCCTGCAATTCATGTGGTGCAATGAGTTGGTGGATGACGTCCGAGGTCGGCAGTCCAAGCTCAATGTTGTCCATAGAGTGATCGAGATCTGAGAGGAGGTCGGCGGTTGTGCCATCGTCAGTCACCCTTAGAATAAGTATCTCTTTCGGGCTGATCCCCTCTTCGTCGAGCAGTTCGGGGGCATGGGTGGATAAAACAATCTGAAGGTCGTTGGAGCGCTGTGCTGTGGCGAACATTGAAGGCAGAACCTTGACGATGGCTGAGTTAAGTGATAATTCGGGCTCCTCTAAGAGAAGAACGCCGGCGTTGCTCGGTGCCTTGATGATGGTCCAGAGAAGGCCGATAAGTCGTAAGGTTCCGTCGGAGAAATCCGTTTCATACTGAGTTGAGGAGGTGGAACGCCAGTTCCTGTAGCCGGCTTTGAGGTGCGGAGTTCCTGAAGGGTCCACTTCGATCTCAAGAGACTCGAACTCGGGGACGGCTGCTTGTAGAACTCGTTGCATCCGCCTCATCCGTGCGTCCCTTGTGCGTTTGGGGGTGGCGTTCATCTGGGCGATGAAGTCTCTCCCGAAAGGGTCTTGGGGTGTGGCGTTGATTCGCCCTGGATCTCGAATGATCTGTGGAACTAAATGAAAATACTGGACTTTGCTGAAGTAGTCCGCTATGTCGCGGAAATCCTGGTTTGCTGCGATCTGCTCAAGGTGTGTTTGTGTGAGGCGCTCTTTATCTGACTCATCCATTGAGTCAGGGGGCGCTTAAGGATTGTCTTCCCGTTTTGTTCGACAAGCTCTTGGTCGACGATTGGTCGATTGAGGCCCCCGATTCCCCTTGATGGATAAGCGGTACCTCCAGGATGTATCACCGTCGATAAGATCGACGTCAATGATGAGCCTTCCTTTCCGAAAATTCCGGGAGAACAGGCTGCGTACTTTGCTGAGGCCACCTCGGCTGGAAATTGCGCTGGCGAGACCTCCTCCGGGTGCGGCAACTTCTCCTAGGAATCGGAAGAGATCAGTAGGTTGGATTTTTCCGGCAGCGTTGGGGCCGACGATGAAAAGTCTGCGTTCAAGGTTGAAGTCTATTGTTTTAAAGTTTCGCCAGTTGTTGGCGGAAATGTGGGTTATCTTCACGGAAGATTTGCTCCCATCGAGTGAACACTGTCTACAAGGGCCTAAGTAGTCTATCGCTTCAACTTCGTTTTTGCTAGATTGTGCTAGATTGCTTTCTTCTCCTATGGTGTCCCCATGAACGACGTCGACGCCCACGAGCTCGTCACCGCAACCGCCCGCTCAGCCCGTGCGGCGCAACGGAGCCTGGCCAGGGCCCCGCGCGCCGTCAAGGATGCCGCCCTGGAGGCCATGGCCCGCGGTCTCACCGATCACGGCGAAGCGATCCTCGCGGCCAACGCCACCGACCTGGAGCGCGGACGCCAGGCAGGAATGAAGGCCGGTCTCCTCGACCGCCTGGCCCTGGACCCCGGCCGCCTGTCGGCCATCGCCGACTCCCTGCACGAGGTGGCCGCCCTGCCCGACCCCGTGGGCCAGGTCGTTGACGGCTCGGTCATGCCCAACGGGCTGCGAGTGCGTCGGGTGCGGGTGCCACTGGGCGTCGTCGGCATGATCTACGAGGCCCGTCCCAACGTCACCGTCGACACCGCCGCCCTCGCCGTCAAGTCCGGCAACGCCATCGTCCTGCGCGGGGGCAGTGCCGCCCAGGACTCCAACGCCGCCATCGTCGCGGCCCTGCGCAGCGCCCTGGAGGGACAGGCACTGCCAGCAGACCTTGTGACGAGCGTCGATGCCGCCGGTCGGGACGGTGCCCGCGCCCTCATGCGCGCCCACGGCCTGGTCGACGCCCTGGTGCCGCGTGGCGGGGCCGGACTCATCCGCACCGTCGTCGAGCAGTCCACCGTCCCTGTCATCGAGACCGGATCGGGAAACTGCCACGTCTACGTCGACGCCAGCGCCGACCTCGAGACAGCGGTGGACATCATCGTCAACGCCAAGACCCAGCGCGTCGGCGTGTGCAACGCCGCCGAGACGCTCCTGGTCCATGCCGACGTCGCCGCCGCCTACCTTCCGGCCGCCGCCCGCCGCCCCTGTGGGACAAGGACACCGTCCTGCACGTCGACTCCACTGCTCACCGGATCCTGACCGAGGCGGCGACGTCCGATGGGCGTGATGACCTCCTGACCGAGGCCACCGAGGCCGACTGGGACACCGAGTACGGCTCGCTGGACCTGGCCGTGCGCGTCGTCGGGAGCCTGGAGGAGGCCATCGACCACATCCGCGCCCACACCACCGGGCACACCGAGGCGGTCCTCGCCCAGGACGTGAGTGTCATCAACCGCTTCATCGCCAGCATGGACTCGGCGGCCGTCATGGTCAACGCCTCAACCCGCTTCACCGATGGCGGACAGCTGGGGCTCGGGGGCGGAGCTGGGCATCTCCACCCAGAAGCTTCACGCCCGCGGTCCCATGGGCTTGAGCGAGCTGACGACGACGACCTGGATCGTCGAGGGCGACGGCCACATCCGCCCCTGAGTCGCCGCACCTATGAGTGACGCCGGGACGCCCAGGAGTCGTGCTGATTCTGACAAGCTTGTGGATCAATTCTGTGACTCCCCAGTGCTATGGTCCGATGTTTCGTCATCTCATTCGTGTTACGGTCGACGAAAGTCGGGTGGGTCCAGGAGGGCCTCCAGGAGGGCCAAGGCCAGGGAGAAGGGGGCACTGGAGTGGCGAGTCTGCTACATCGTTTCGGTCGCGGTCGCGTCGTTGCCACCGCGGTCGTCGTGGTGACAGCGGGCCTCCTGCTCACGGTCACCCGCATGGTGTTCTCCCACCCCGCCGAGTCCGCGAAGGAACCGGGAATCGTCCTGACGGCAACCCCACGGGTCACGTCCTCCCAGTCCTCGACCACGGCGACGCCGAGCCGCAGCGCCGGCGGTGCCAGCAGTACCCAGCACGAGCCAGACAGCTCCGAAGCGGGATCCGCAGCCTCATCGGGCTCCTCGACGCAGGGCCATGTGCCTCAGGCTGTGGACCCCGACCCGCCTGTCGCCGTCGACCATGGCGATCGTCAACCGGCGCCGGCCGTCCCTGCTGCCCCGGCCGGCCCCGCCGCTCCGGCCGCCACCGGACGGTCCGATGACTTCCACACTGAGGTCGACGCTGATGACGACAGGAAGCCGGCGAACAACGGCCTAAGAGAAGCCGATGACGACGACCGCGACATCGATGACTGAATGGACGACCGACGAGATGGCTGACACCGCGGTCACGGGCCGGTTCCCGGCGACGCAGGCGTTGCGGATCAGGTGAGTCGGTAACCCATGCCGCGCACGGTCTCCACCCGCTGCCTGCCCAGCTTGTTGCGCAGGTAGGAGACGTAGACCTCCACCACGTTGGAACCGGGGTCGAAGTCCAGCCCCCATACGGAGCTCAGGAGCTGCTCGCGGCTGAGGACCTGACCGGGGTGGCGCATGAAGGCCTCGGCCAGCGCGAACTCCCTGGCCGAGAGCTCCACGGTTCGTCCCTCCAACGTCAGGGTCCGGGTGCGCAGGTCCAGAACCATGTCGCGGTGGGTCAGCCGCATCTGGTCGGGGCCGGTGGTATCCGGGCGCAGCCGTACCCGAATACGCGCCAGGAGCTCCTCGAAGGAGAAGGGCTTGGGCATGTAGTCGTCGGCACCGCCCTCCAGACCGGCGACGCGGTCGGCCACCGAGGAACGCGCGGTGAGCATGATGACCGGTACTCCCACTCCTTGGCCGCGCAGCTGCTGGAGCACCTCGAAGCCATCGATATCGGGCAGGCCCACATCCAGGATGATGAGGTCGAAGCTCTCCTGGACCGCGAGGGCCACGGCCTGCCTGCCTGCGGCGGTGGTGTGCGTGGTGAAGCCGGCCGCCTTGAGCCCCTTGGTGAGGAAGGCGACGATGCGGGGCTCGTCCTCAACGATGAGGATGCTGCTCATGGTGAGTGACTCCTTTGGGAGGCTGTCGGAGGCTGATCAGGGCTTGACGCCCCGGCAGGTGCGAGGGCACCGCCTCGGGAGGAGGACTGCGGAATGGAGGTCTTCAGAGGGACCACCATGGTGAATACCGAGCCTCGGCCCACCTCAGAGCGTATGTCCAGTCGTCCGCCGTGCGCTGCGACGATCGTCTCGACGATGCTGAGCCCCAGTCCTGTTCCTGAGGCGATCTCCTGAGCCCCGGTGGTGCGTTTGAACCGTTGGCGCACCAGGTCGATGTCCTCAGGGGCGATCCCGATGCCCTCGTCTCGCACCCACATCAGCAGGTGGCCGTCGCGAACGGCCGAACCCAGGGACACGGTGCTGCAGTGCTCGGAGTACTTCACCGCGTTGGCCACCAGCTGGAGCCAGGCCTGGGTGACTCGAGTGGGGTCGATCATGGCCCGGGTGAAGGCCGTCGACTCCATCTTCCAGCGGCGCTCGCCCAGGGCCAGGGACTTGTCGAAGACCAGCTCGGTCAGCTCGGCGACATCAGTGTCCAACGGTGTGACGAAGTCGCTCTGGATGCTCTTGGCCAGCAGGATCAAGTCGCCCACGAGCATCCCCATCCGGTCGAGCTCGTCCATGGCCAGCAGCTGGGTCTGGCGCACGTCCTCGGGGTCTGCCGGGTCGGTGAGCTCGAGGTGCCCGCGGACCACGGCGATCGGGGTGCGCAGCTCGTGGCCGACGTCGTCGAGCAGGTTGCGCTGGGCCTCCACCGAGGTCTGGACCCGGTCGAGCATCCGGTTGACGGCCGCGGCCAGGGCCGTCAGATCGTCCCGGCCCTTGACCGGCACCCGGGTGGTCAGGTCGTCCTCGCCGATGGACTCGGTGGCGCGGCGCAGCTGCTCGATGGGGCGAAGGAGCCGCTCGACGGCGAACCAGGCCAGACCTGTCACCAGGGCGACGGTGAACACGGCCGCCGCTGCGTAGAAGGCCATGGTGCGTCGGAGCTGGGACTCGGCGACCTTGAGGTCGATGACGTGCACGAGCGCGCCGTGCTGGGACCCGCCCTGCAGCGGGACGATGAGGACCCGGTAGTTCGATGCGGGGGTGCGCACCGTCTCGATGACGGACTCCGAGGCGGCGGCCTGGGATGTCACCCGTGTGAGCAGCTCCTTGTCCTCCTCGGGGCGGAAGGAGACATTGTCCGAGGAGACCCAGGTCAGCTCCATGCCGGCGTCGGTACTCACGAAGCCGAGCTCGGCCTCACCGCGCCCTTCGGCGGTGCGCTGGATATGGGTGCGAAGAACCGCGGAGACGTCCTCCAGGGGCCGACCGCTGGAGGGGATCCCTGCCGTTCGGTGGCCAGCTGGCGGATCCGGTCACGGCTGTGCTCGAGCCGGTTGGTGGCATCGGCCGACACGCTGGAGAGCCCCAGTGCCCACACGATCGCCCCACACATGACCAGAGCGATGCTGGCCACCAGCACGATCGCCCACATGACACGAGTGCCGATGGTGACGGTACGAGTGGGCAGCGGTGAGGTCACGTCGCCATTGTGCCCGGATCCGCTGGGCTCCGCCCGATGGATCCGGGCACGGGCGGAGCCGGAGACTGCCCGACTCAGCGCCCTACTCCCGCGTAGGTCCACCCGGCCTCGCGCCAGGCCACCGGGTCCAGGGCGTTACGTCCGTCAATGATGACGCGCTCGGCGACGCCATCGGCGGCATCGGCGGGATCGAGCGCCACGAACTGGTCCCACTCGGTCAGCAGCAGGACGAGCTCGGCTCCCCTGAGCGCGGCGCGGGGGTCGTCCTCCAAGGTGAGGTGGGGGTGGGAGCGGGCCACGACGGGCAGGGCCTGCGGGTCGCAGACCGTGACCTCCGCCCCGAGGTCGGCCAGGCGGGAGGCGACATCCAGGGCGGGCGAGTCGCGCACGTCGTCACTCAGCGGCTTGAAGGCCGCCCCCCAGGATGGTGATCGACCGACCGGACAGCTCACCGCCCACGTGGGTGCGGGCCAGCTCGACGATCCGGTCGCGCTGCTCACGGTTGATGGAGTCGACCCGGCTCAGCAGGTCCGCCAGGTGCACGGCGCCGTGAAGGTCGGCACTGGCCTGCAGCGCCCGGATGTCCTTGGGAAGGCAGCCTCCGCCGAAGCCGACGCCGGCCTGGAGGAAGCGCCTGCCGATGCGCGGGTCGTGGCCGATGGCGTCGGCCAGGACGGTGACGTCGGCCCCGGCCGTGTCACACAGGTGGGCCATGGCGTTGATGAAGCTGATCTTGGTGGCCAGGGAAGGAGTTCGCCGCGGTCTTGACCAGCTCGGCGGTGGGGTAGTCGGTGACGATCCTGGGGATGCCCTCCTCCAGCAGGTCCTGGTAGACGGCGTCGAGCGCGGTCTGGGCCTCCTGGGCGTCACGGGGATCGGCGGGAACCCCGTAGACGATGCGGTCGGGGTGGAGGGTGTCGGCCACGGCGAAGCCCTCGCGCAGGAACTCGGGGTTCCACAGCACCAGGGCACGGCCTGCCAGGCGCTCGGCCACCTGCTGGGCGGTGCCCACCGGAACGGTCGACTTGCCCACCACCAGGCTGCGCCCGCCCTCGGGCAGGGCGTCGTGAAGCATGTCGACCACGCTCCACAGCTGGCTCAGATCCGCCTCCCCGCCGGTGGCGGACTGCGGGTCCCCACGGCGATGAAGTGGACGTCGGCCTCGGCCAGCTCGGCCGGTGTCGGCGTTGAGGTGAAGCGCAGGTCGCCCTGCTGAGCCCCTGTGACCAGCAGCTCGGGCAGCCCCGGCTCATAGAAGGGGGCGCGGCCCTGAGCGAGGGCCTCGACCTGCTCGGGACGGGTGTCGATCCCCAGGACGTGGTGTCCCAGGTGGGCCATGGCGGCGGCGTGGACGGCACCGAGGTATCCACAGCCGATGACGGTGAGCTTGAGAGGGGTCATGAGTTGTTCCAATCGTTGGTGAGGTCCAGGGGCATGAAGGGGGAGGCGTCCCCCAGGCAGTGGCGCACCCAGACGGGCAGCCAGTGGTGGGCAGCGGGACGGAAGGCGTGGACGAAGACGAGCCGCAGTGCCGAGGATCGGTAGTAGGTCTCCAGACGCTGCGCCGTCATGGGCAGCGTGCGGGCCAGGTCATCGAGCAGTCCGCGGACCCGGGCGTGAGTCTCAGGGCCGAGCCGGCCGCGAACTGCCATGAGATCCGCGTGGGCCCAGAGGTTGCCCAGATCGAGGGCCGCCTCAGCCATGGCCGCGGTATCCAGGTCGAGCAGGGACAGGTCGGTCCCGTCCCACAGGAGCTGGCCGTCGTGGAGGTCGCGGTGGGTGATGACGTGCACCCCGCTGCCCTCCCTCAGGCTCAGGCAGGTGTCCACCACCTGCTCGTGCAGAAGATCCTGCTGGTCGATGACGCCGTAGCGTTGGGCGGAGGCGAGCCAGCGTCGCAGCACCTCGGCCTCCTGACGCGGCCCGTGGACGGGGCAGGTCCGCCTCGCCGTCGCCCAGGGCGCGACCAGGAGTCCGCTGAGTCGCTGCCACCCGGGCAGGCCGGCGTCACCGAGCTCGTCGAGGCTGCGGCCGGGCAGCAGCTCGAGGTCGACGACATCGTCTCCGTTGCCCAGGATCCCTGGGGGTGCGCAGGCCGGTGACCCGCAGCACCGAGGCGGCGGTCGTGGCGCCCGCACCAGGGAGGCGGCCTTGTGGGGCCGCACGATCTTGCGGACTCGGGAGGCCTCCATCACGACGGCGCGGCGGCCGGCGCGGTGGACGACGAGCGCCCCGGTCAGCTGCCCGGACAGGGGCCGGCAGGGCCGGGTCCGTCGGCGTAGGGCAGCAGGTCGGGGTGCGCCCCTGACGGTGACGTGCCCGGCACGTAGACGGCCCTGGCCATCGACGCACTCGATGCTCACGCTCGCGGTGCGCGAGTCCCGGTTGCCGGGCCAGGCCCGGCGCAGCCCGGGGATGGCGCGCAGAGTGCTCAGCATGTCCGTCATCTCCGTTGTCTGTGTCATCTCAGTCATTCGTGTCGTACTCGTCGCGTCCGTCATGCCCAGGTGGTCTCCGTCTCAGGGGACCGGGCGATGCGCTCGATGGCGGCCAGCTCGGCGCCGATGCGCTCACGCCAGGACGGGTGGGCACGGCGCAGGGGATCGGCCAGTCGCGCCAGCCTCGACAGTGCGATCGCCGTCCCCAGCTCCTCGCCGCCCGGGCACCGGCCGGTGCGCGGCGTAGCCCTCCAGCAGGGGCACGCCCCTGGGAGACGGCGGCGCGACCGCCAGGTAGGAGCCCAGATCCGTCGCCGCCGGTGCCAGGCGCACCCGGTCGAAGTCGGTCAACCAGACCCGCCCGGTCGAGTGCTCGTAGAGCACCTGATCGGGGGAGGCGTCGCCGTGGGTGAGAACCGGTGACCCCAGGATCCGGGCGGGCAGCATGTCGCCCGCCGCCCGTACCCGGCGCGCCAGCTCAGGGGGCCAGGACGTCGAGCTGACGGGCATGGACCCTCAGCCAGCTCCCGAGGCATGGGATGCTGATGCGGCAGCCGGTCGACGAGCTCCGGAGGCAGCAGCCCGGCGCAGGAGTGCAGCTCGGCCATCAGCGCCCCCACGCGACTGGTGGCCTCCGCTGGGGCCCTGAGCGGTGGCCGGACCATCAGCGTTGTCCGCGTAGAGGTCGGCCAGGTTCGTGTCCCCGCACCACTGCTGAATGCTGACGCGGCCCTCGCACCCGGCCACGGCCTGCAGAGTCGAGGAGACCGGGGGACCGGGAGGAGCCCGGACAGGAGGCGGTGGACGTCGTCGGACGGCCCTCCGGCACCGAGTCCGCAACCGCAGGACCGCTGAGCCGTCTCGCAGGATCAGGCGCCGTGAGGGGTTGTATCGCAGCACGTCCCGGGTGTCCCAGGCGCTGAGCACTCCCAGCCCCATCGCCTGGGCGAGAGGCTCGGCGAGCTTGGGGTCGGTGAGAACCTCACCGCACTGCAGCAGCAGAACGTCATCCAGGGGGCGGGTGACGGGGGGCTGCGCCAGCCCCAGCGAGGCGGCCAGGCGCTCGGCCTGAACGGCCTTGGAGTGCGAGACCGGCCAGAGCAGACGTGCCCAGCCCGCTGTGAGCCCGGTGCTCCGCTCCGTCAGGGACACCAGGACAGACACCCCCGGCTTGACGCGCAGCCTGTCGGCCCGCACCGGGAGCTCGAGGAGCTCACTGAGCCGGTCGGCGTCGAGCACCATGGCGACGGCGTCGGCCGTGGTCGTTGCGCTGATGGTCGAAGACGTCACGATCCGCTCCCCGCCAGGGCGAAGGAATCGGTCAGGTGACTGCTCGCCCACCGACGGAAGTCGGCCGAGGACTCCATGAGGTCCTCAGGACTGCCCTCCAAGCGGATCCGCCCGTCCTGGATCCACACCACCCGGTCGGCACGCATGGCGGCCTGCGGGTCGTGGGTGACGGTCAGAGTCGTGCGCCCGGCCACCAGCTCATCGATCGCCTCGAGCACCGCCGACGTCGAGGCCGGGTCCAGCCCGGTGGTCGCCTCATCCAGGATGATGATCGGCGAGTCCCGCAGCAGCGCCCGAGCGATGGCGATGCGCTGACGCTGGCCGCCGGAGAGGGTGCCGCCCCGCTCGCCCACGGCCGTGTCGTAGCCGTCGGGCATCTGGGTGATGAAGTCGTGGGCGTGGGCGGCGCGCGCGGCCGCCTCCACCTCCTCATCGGAGGCATCGGGCCGCCCCAGCCGGATGTTCTCCCGGATCGTGCCGGTCAGCAGCACCGCCTCCTGGTGCAGGACCGAGGCCTGCGAGCGCAGGAAGCGCAGATCCAGTTCGTCCAGGCTGTGCCCGTCGAGACTCACCGTGCCGGACGTCGGATCCAGGGCCCGAACCACCAGGGACACCAGGGTTGACTTGCCTGAGCCCGACGGCCCCACGAGAGCCACGTGCTCGCCGGGGACCACCGTCAGGTTCACTCCGTGCAGCACCTCGCGGCCCTCGTAGGCGGCATGCACGTGGTCGAAGTGGACCATGCCGTGAACCGTGTCCAGCACGGTGGCGTCATTGGGGGAGACGATCTCGGGCTTGACCGCCATGAGGTCGGCCACCCGCTCTCCCGAGGCCGTCGCCCGGGCGATGCGGCCGGTGTACTTGGCCATGTCCCGAAGCGGCTTCATGGTGGTGCGCAGGTAGGTCGTGAAGAGCACCAGGTCTCCCGGGGACATGGCGCCGTTCAGGACCCGGATGCCCCCGCCGACCATGACCACTGCGGTGGCCACGCCGACGATGACGTCCGTGGAGCGCTCCAGGCGCGCGGCGATACGGCGCGAGCGCACCCCCTCACTGAGCGACACCGTGTTGGCGCCCGTGAAACGCTCGTGCAGCAGCGGCTCCAGACCGTAGGCCTGGACCACCTTGATGGCGCCGAGCGCCTCCTGGGCAGTGTTGGCCAGGGTTCCCTCCGACTTGCGGCTGCGCAACGAGGCCGCGGAGATCCGCCGTGAGTTGCCCGAGGACGCGAGCAGGAAGGCCACCACCGCCAGAAGCACGATCATGGCCAGCAACGGGTCCAGGAACACCATGACCACGACCATGACCAGCAGGGTCAAGGTGTTGGCGGCCATCGGCAGGCCGGCGGTGACAGCCACCTCCTGCATGCGGTTGACGTCCGCGATGAGCCGCTGAACCGTGTCCGCGCTGCGGTTGCGGGCATGGAACTGCTGGGACAGGCCCTGAACGTGGTGGAAGGCCCGGCTGCGCAGGGAGGCCGCCGTCCGTGAGCCCACCAGGGCGAAGGCCACGGTGGCCAGGTAGTTGCACACCGCCCGACCGGCCACGATCACCAGCAGGGGCGACACCGAGCCCCACCAACGAGGAGACCGTGGCGGGGGAACTGCCCGTGTGTCGGCCCAGAGCCGCCACCAACGAGTCGATGGCGATCTTCAGCGGCCAGGGCTCGAGCACCCGGAAGACCACCTCCGCCAGGAGCACCACCGTGCCTCCGGCCATGAGACGCCACTGCGGTGCGGCATCAGGACCCACCAGCCGCAGGGTCTGCCGCATGGGGGAGTGGCGCATCCGGCTGCGTCCGTGACGGCGTGGAAGCGAGCCCATCACCGCCCACCCCCTGAGGCACGCCGGCCAGCTCCAGGATCCGGGTGACGACCCGCCGCCAGGAGTGGCGCTCCTCGGCCAGGAGACGACCGTTGCGCCCCATCCGGGCCCGCCGCTGGGGCGAGGCCGCCAGATCATCCAGGGCCGCGGCCAGCGCCGTGGGGTCCGAGGGCGTCACGAGCACACCATGGAGCTGCAGAGCCCTCCTCAAGCAGCTGGGGGATCTGCCCGACGTCGGAGGCCACGACCGCCAGACCCGCGGCCAGGTACTCCAGGACCTTCATGGGGAGAAGTACTGCTGCTCGCGACCTCCCAGATCCGGATAAGGGGCCACCCCGATCGCCGAACCCGCCATGTGGGCGGGGATCTCCTCAGGAGAGACCGCCCCCGGAAGTCCGCCTCCACCCCCAGGCGCTCGGCCTGAGCCCGGAGCGTTTCCATCTCAGGGCCGTCACCGATGATCCGCAGGCTCCACTGCTGACGCGCCAGGGACGCTGCCGTGATGAGGTCGGCCACCCCGTGCCACGGCTTGAGCGTCCCCACGAAGGTGACGACCACCCGCTCGGGGTCCGCCGGCTGAGGCTGGATACGGCGCACACTCACACCGTTGGGAACCGTGTGGATCCTGTCGGCGACAGCGTCGGCATCCGGCACGTCGGCGGTGCGACGACGAACCCAGTCGGCCACCGGGTCCGAGACGCACACCGTGGCCCGAGCGGCCCCGACCTGACGGCGCAGCGCCTGCTCGGCACCGGAGGCGTCCACCAGTGAGCGGTGACGACGCTGCTCGTCGATCAACGGAGCATTGACCTCCAGGACCCCCGGTACTCCGATGGCCGCCGTGATGTCGGCCAGCGCCGTGGAGAACAGGGAGTAGCGCTCATAGACCAGGTCGGCGCCGTCGGCGACCACCCGTGAGGCGATCCTCTGCGCGGCACGCACCTGAGCCTGCTCCCGCTCAGCGGGAGCGACATCGGAGACCGTCTCCAGGGTGCAGCTCGAGGTCGGTCAGGTCGGCGGGGACGTGCTCACCCGAGCGCAGGGCGTAGAGCACCACCTCGTGGCAGGCGGCCCGCAGCTCGCGAACGACCTCCTGGATGTGCACCGAGGCGCCCTTGGTCCCGAACACCGGGATGCCCGGGTCGCAGCAGATGTAGGCGATCCGCATCAGGCGGCTCCTTCCTGGTCGGCCAGGTACATGCTGGGGGCGGGGACGGGACCCGACTGCCAGGCTGCCAGGACCTCGGCCTGGGCTCGGGAGTCGAAGTGCTCCTCGATCAGCGCCCGCGCCCCACGGGACAGCGAGACGGTGTCGACCTCGCCCAGCGCGATCCCGCGCAGGGCCACGGCCAGGGAGGCCGGGTCGCCCGGGGGCAGAAGGAGCCCGGTGACGCCGTCGTGAACCACCTCCGGCAGGCCTGAGACCGCCGTGGCCACGACCGGCGTCCCGCAGGCCATCGCCTCCAGGATCACCGTGGGCAGACCATCGATGTTGCCGTCGGCCGCCTCGATGCAGGGAGCCACGAACACGTCCGAGCGCGCCAGCAGATCGCGCACCTCCGCCTGCGTGAGCGGACCCAGCAGACGGATCCTGCCGGCCAGCCCCAGGCGGTCGATCTGCTCCGTCAGGCGCTCACGCTCGTCACCGTCACCGGCCAGCTCCGCCTCGACGTCGACACCCGAGCTCACCAGGATCCTCACCGCCTCGACCAGGTCGGCGAAGCCCTTCTTGGGCACCAGCCGACCCACAGCGCACACCCGCAGCGGTTCGGCCCTCTTGGCGGACACCTGCTCCGGGGCGCGGTAGGAGAAGCGATCCAGCTCCAGGGCGTTGTAGCGCAGCGACACAGTGGCGCCCGTGCCCGCCAGCGCTGTTCCCAGGTAGTCCTCGTTGTAACGGCTGATGGCGATGACCCGCTGCGCGTCGGCGCAGATCCGGCGCAGCCACTCCGGGTCCACCGACTCGTGGAAGATGTCCTTGGCGTGAGTGGTCACGGTGTAGGGGATACCGGTCAGGGCCGAGGCGATCCACGTGACCCGCCCCGCCAGGGACGCGAAGTGCGCGTGCAGGTGGGTGATGGAGTCTCGGCGCGCCTGGCGCGCCAGCTCCACGCCCTGAGCCACCTCGTCACCGGGGAGCTCGGCCAGCACCGGCATGATGGCGGCGAAGCGCTCGCGGTCCTCCTGGCGGGTCAGGCCGTTGGTGAGCTGGTTCCACAGGTCGATGGCCCGCTGCGGCCGGCCCACCCAGTTGACCCGGGCGGCGACCCTGGCGATCTCGGGGTGGAAGCGCGCATCCGTGGTGGGGCGCAGCGCATAGATGCTCAGGTCCTCACCCTGGGCCTCGCGGGCCAGGATCTCGGTGACGATGAAGGTCTCCGAGAAGCGGGGGTAGACCTTCAGGACGTATCCGATACGGGGACCGCCCTGGGGGGTGTCGAGTGAGGGATTCATGCGGGGATCTCCATCCTGGTGAGGCTGGCGTCGTGGCTGTTGAGATGACTGAGGCGGGTGGTGGGGCCGTCGCTCCGGTCGCCAATGAGCTCGGCGGCGAGCACAGGGACGGTCGCCAGGCCGTCCAGGCGCAGACGACGTCGCCCCATCAGGTGGTTGCGGGCGGTGTCCTGATCACGCAGCAGCTCGGTGAGCCGGTTCTCCAGCGCCGCGGCACTCAGATCCGTGACTCTCAGGAGATCGACGGCTCCGGCCTCCTTCAGGGCGGTGGCCCGGATGAACTGCTCAAGGCGAGGCGTCTCGCGCGGGACGAGGAGAGCCGGGGTGTCGGAGGCGAGGATCTCGCTGACCGTGTTGTACCCGGCCATCGAGATGACCGCCGCGGCCTGCTGGATGTGGCGACTCATTCCCGGCCAGGACCGGCGCACGACGGTGCGGGGACCGGCCGCCTGAGCGACCTGGTGGAACAGGGCGGCATCGAGCTGCGGGCCGGTGACCACGACATGCCGGTAGCCGTCAGGGACGCGTGCCTTCGCGGCGGCCCGCAGCAGGGTGATGCCGTCGGAGCCGCCGCCGGCGGTCGTCAGGATGAAGGGCTCCGGATCGAGGGCGTTACCTGCCAGCGCGGTTGAGGCCTCGGAGCCGTCCCTGGTCTCGGCGATATCGCGACCGTGGGCGAGGTAGCCGGTGTAGCGCATCCGCTCCTCCAGTGCGGTCGGGGCCTCACCGGTGGCACTCAGGTCGTGGACCGCGGCGTCCCCGTAGACCCAGACCTCGTCGATGAGCCGGCGTAGCGTGTCGGTGTCGCCGAGCTCATCCCACTCCCGCTGCACGGTTGCCGGGGTGTCCAGGACCTCGCGCAGGCCGAGCACCACACGCGCGGCGGGGTGAGCCCGGCGCAGGTGCGTCAGGGGCTCGCGCAGCTCCTGGTGCACCCCGTAGGGATGCCGATCGATGATGAGCAGATCCGGGGCGAAGGCGCTCAGGACGCCGGACAGCAGGGCACCCCGGATCAGGCTCAGGTCCTCACGGGTGATGCGCAGCCGCTGTGGGCAGGTAGGTGCCCCGGACTTCTTGACTCCTGGCAGCACCAGCCAGTCGAAACCGTCAGGAAGGCGGTAGCTCCTGTCCCCGGAGCCAGGCCGGTGATGACCAGTCCGGTGACGTCACGACCGGCGAGCCCCGGCAGAGCCCGAGCCAGGTGGTGGGACAGAGCGAGGTTGCGGCGAAGATGGCCCAACCCCTTGGCGTCGTGGCTGTAGAGGGCCACACGTAGGGGAGTGGTCGTCATGATCGTCTCTTCTCCTGGTGTCAGTTGTGGATCGTTCTGAAACGATCCTGACCGGTCAGGAGAAGATGACGATTAAGGACGGATGAGAAAGCTCTCAGGTTTGTCGGAGGCTAGACCAGCTGCACCTGGACTCCGGCGTGACGCAGAGCCTCGACATGCTCGGCGGGGGCGCCGTCGTCGGTACAACCGTGTCGATCTTGGAGGTGGGGCAGATGAGGGCGAAGGCTGTCCGGCCGAGCTTGGAGCTGTCGCACACGATGACGACGCGCTGGGCGGCCTCGACCAGGGCGGCGTTGACGGCGGCCTCGCCGTCGTGCTGGGCGTAGGTACCTCTCTCGTCAAGGCCCTCGACTCCCAGGGAAGAGCGTGCCCACGCTGATCGAGGGCAGGATGAGCCCGGCCAGAGGGCCGGTGAGCTCGAAGGACCGGGCTCGCGCGATCCCTCCGGTGACGACGACGCGCACGCACTGGCGCACGGCCATCTCGCTGGCGATGTTGACGGCGTTGGTGACCAGGGTGATCGGCACCTCCGGATCGGTCAGCTCCGGCAGGAGCGCAATCTCGCGAGCCACCTCGGTGGTCGTGGTGCCCCCGTTGAGACCGACGGAGTCACCCGGGTGCACCAGAGCGGCTGCTGCCTTGGCGATACGGGTCTTCTCATCGGCCATCTTGGAGGTGCGATAACGTAGAGGCGGCTCGGTGGAGGTGGGGTTGGCGATGGCGCCGCCACGGGTGCGGCTGACCAGCTGCTGGTCCGCCAGATGATCGAGGTCTCGTCGTGCGGTCGCCGCCGAGACCCCCAACCGCGTGATGATGTCATCGATATGGACGCTGCCCTCGTCCATGACGATGTCGAGGATGGCCGAATGGCGATCATGCCGAGACATCTCGATCCTCCTGGGGCTCAAGGGGTGGTGCGGGACGGAGAGGGGGCGGGGGGGGAAGGAGCGCATATGTGATTTGTTCATCAACTACTTGCCTTATCCTAGTGACCGTGCGGCAGGGTAGTCGTCGTACTGACGTCAGCATAGTTCAGTGGTGCTCGTATTTGCCTCCCGAGAGCGATACATGGCGATACAAACCTTGCTACTGTCGTCGACATCAATCACGCCATTGCGTGGGGTGGTGGTCCCGTGGGCTCGCCGCCCCGCCCCCGAGAACAGAGAAAACATGGGATCTCCCGCTGACCTTGCCGAGCGCCTCCACCGCGAGGAGGGCGTCGTCGCCATAGGGGTCGACGTCAGTGCCGACGGCATCACCGCGGTTGTTGCAGATGGTGGGGAGCGTCATCTCCTCCCTGGAACGCCCAGTGCCCAAGGAGTGTCGTTCCAACAACGCTCACCGACTGGCCCAGGAGATCGGCAGCGCGATCGAAGCCTTGTGCACGGGCGTCGCCGACGACCCCAGCGGTGAGGCGTCCGGGGCGGCGGCCCTCGTCGTCGGGGTCTGTGTGCCGGGCGTCGTCGACGAGGACGAGGGGCGCGTCCGTCGCAGTGAGACCCTTGGGTTGCAGGACGTCCCGTTGGCGAGTCTTGTGAGGCAGTCGCTGTCGTCGTGGGTCACTGGGCCGTCCGGGCTCTCCGGAGGCCTTGAGGTGATGCTCTATCAGGACGCTGGTTGCGGCGCCTGGGCTGAGAGCCAGTGGGGCGCGGCCGGGAGGGACTGCCTCTATCTGGCGGTTGGCGAGCGGATCTCCTCCGCCGTCCTGCTGGGCGGTGCCCCGGTGCTGGGTGAGGGCTGGGCCGGTCAGGTCGGTCGGATCCTGGTTCCCGATCCGGACTGGAGCGGGGAGAGGGCCCGCCTGGAGGATGTCGCCTCCGTCGGCGCGATGGTGAGGCGACGCACCGCCGGCATGGTTGATGACTCCGCAGGCTTCCTTGACTCCGGTGACTCCTTCTCCGGCGCTGTCGCGGCGACCTCTCGCAGCCGCGATGATGCTTCCCACGAGCCGTCCACTCAGTGCGCCTCGGGTCTGAAGGCTCTCCTCGGCGCGATGCGTTCGGGGGACCGGGAGGCGCGTCGCGTCTGGGACACCGGTCTGGACTCTCTGGCGGAGCTCGTCGCTCACGGTGTCGGTCTGCTCGGCCCTCTCGACATCGTCGTCAACTCCGAGCTGATGCGGGCCGATGAGGTTGTCTTCCTTGAGCCTCTGCGACGCCGGGTGGCTGACCTCGTGGGCGACCTGCCAGCACCGCGGCTGGTGGCGGCCCGGCTCGGGGATGTCGGCGCCGGCGTTGGGAGCAGCAGGACGCGCACTCGCCGACTGGAAGTAGTCTGACGGTCACCCGAATACTGCCTTGCGTCTCTGCGCCGTTGGCTGACAACTCGCTTATGGCGTTGCGGAGACCCACAATGGGGGCAGGCCGTGGCAGTATGTTCGCCAACTGCAGTTGTCCAAGCCGGTTTGAGGAGAACCAATCGTGTCCCCCAGGAGAGAAGCGAGGCGCAGCGCGTGACCCTGTCTGCTCGTCCGCTTCGCATCGGCATCATGGGGGGAACCTTTGACCCGATCCACCATGGACACCTGGTCGCGGCCAGCGAGGTTCAGAACGTCTTCGCTCTCGACGAGGTCATCTTCGTGCCCACCTGGGCCCAGCCCTTCAAGAAGGAGCGCAAGGTCTCCCCGGCCGAGCACCGTTACCTCATGACGGTGATCGCCACGGCCTCCAACCCGAGATTCACAGTCTCCCGGGTCGATATCGACCGGGGTGGTACGACCTACACGATCGACACCCTTCATGACATCGCGGCTGAGTACCCGGGCGCGGAACTGTACTTCATCACCGGGGCGGACGCGTTGGCGCAGATTCTCACCTGGAAGGACAGTGAGGAGATCTTCGACCTGGCTCATCTGGTGGGGGTGACGCGTCCCGGGCACGTTCTCAGTGACTCCGGGGTCCCCGTGACCGGATCTCGCTGGTGGAGGTGCCGGCCATGGCGATCTCGTCGACGGACTGCCGTCAGCGAGTCGGGGAAGGGGCCCCGGTGTGGTACCTGGTTCCTGACGGTGTCGTGCAGTACATACGCAAGTACGGGCTTTATCGTATGGCCTTGCGGCCGGCGTCGGCGACGTCGATGACGGCGAGAGTGGCCCGCGAGCAGTCCCTGAGGAAGGAGAACGACGGTGAGCACTGAGCAGACCGGCGTCAATGCCCCCACGTCCGAGGAGCCGACGCAGGATGAGCACGCTCCACGCGGTAGTCGTCGTGCGATCCGGCAGGCGGAGCGCGCCGCCGAGCGAGAGGCGATCCTGACCGGCCAGCAGCCGCTCCTGACCCGACGTGAGATGAGGCGTCTGCGTGAGGAGGCCAAGGCACTGCGGGCTGCCGTCGAGGCGGGCGAGATCACCCCTGAGCAGGCCCAGGCGCTCCAGGACCCTCTTGCCGATCCGGCGTCGGTCACCTCCCGTTCCTCCGCCACGTCGGGTGATGAAGTCGATTCCGGGCTGGGGGAGGCGACCGAGCCTCCCGTCGTGGACGGGGTCGACTATCTCGAGCAGGGAGGGCAGAACCCACCCTCTGAACCTGTCCGTGCCCGAAGGGGCCGTCCGTCTCCGCTCCGAGCTGGCGCTCGCTGTCGGCCGCCGAGGCCGTGGCGATCTCCGAGATCGAGACAGGCCTGATGGAGGCCGTCGACCTGCCGGTGGCGACCCTTGACTACGACGCTCACTGGGCCGCGAACGCCAGCTCCGAGCCGGCACCGGTGCCCACCCGCTTCTCGCTCAAGGACCGCCTTGAGGGAGGCCCTGTCTCCGAGGAGGACGAGGCGGAGAGCCCTCAGAGCAACGAGCCTCAGGGCGCTGTTGAGATGATCGACGACGCCGAGACCGAGGGGCCCGCCACCAGTCCCCTACGACTACCGGGAGGGCTTTTGAGCCGACGGTCCAGGCCAATGAGGAGGCCTCCTCGCGGTCCTCCTCCTCATCGGCCGACGCCGTGAGCGCTGCCTCTGCCGTCCCCGCCGCCTCCGCTGTTCCTGCCGTCTCCACAACTGTATCCGGTGCCGCCGACTTCGCCGCCTTTGAGCAGGCCGGGGCCCCGCGGAACTCCGAGTCCGCCCGCAGCGGTGTGAGTGCTGGGTCGGCGTCCTCCGCAGGCTCGGTGCGCCGACCCATCGTGCGGATTCCCGCTGCTGCGCAGGGGGTGCGCACCGTGAACGTCTCCACGGGAGAGCTCAGCTCGGTCCAGCCCGTGGACAGCTCACCATCTGCCCCGGAGGCCGTCGACAGTCAGGATGCCTACGGTTCCCCCTCTATCGAGGAACCGATGGTGCAGGACGGCGCAGGGGTCGAGATCGACATCGAGGCACAGACCATGGTGGTGCCGACGTCGGTGCCTTCGTCTCAGGCTGAGCAGGCCCCCGAGCTCGGTGCGCCCGGGGCTCCGCAGTGGAGGTCACTGCATCAGCCCTCGCAGGCGGACAGCTTCCAGGAGACGATCGTGGCCGGCGCGGCTGAGACCACCGTTGTCTCCGGTGAGGCCGTCAGTCCCTACGCCTTCTACAGCGACGAGGCCGAGAACGGCAACGGCCCGCTCGGGGCCTCCGAGTGGGACTCCGTGGCGGTCCCGGCTGCTGAGGTGCCCGAGGAGCCCTACCTGGCCCCCGTCAACGAGGTGACCGGGAGGGTTCCCTCCCCGGATCACGTCCTGCCGATGGAGCAGCCCCGTTCCTCCTCGCGCATCGGTAAGGTGCTCATGGCCGCACTCATCATCGTCCTCCTGCTGCTCATCATCGGCGTGGTCCTGGCTCTGCTGATCGCCAACGGCAAGATCGGTGACAGCACGAGCGCCATGGCCGCCACCAGCGGTGCGGGGGAGTGGATCCGTCAGCTCGTCTGACGGTGGCGTGCACGGTACAGTCGCCGCTGCCGCATGATGTCTGACTGACCGTCCCGAAGGAGATCCGTGTCCCGCCACCGAACACGCCACGAGCTCTGACCATTGCTGCCGCTCGTGCGGCGGCCGATAAGAAGGCCGAGCACCTCGCCGCCATCGACGTCTCCGAGCGGCTGGGGCTCACTGATGTCTTCCTGCTGGCCTCCGGGCGCGAACGACCGTCACGTCCACGCCATCGTCGATGCGGTGGATGAGGCCATGCACCACGCCGGAGCCAAGCGCCGTACCCGGGAGGGGCTTCGCCGACGCCCACTGGGTCCTGGTGGACTACGGCGACGTCGTCGTCCACGTCCTGCAGGACGAGGACCGGGAGTTCTACTCGCTCGAACGACTGTGGAAGGACTGCCCGGCTATCGAGCTGCCGGTGGACCTGACGCGCGAGAACAGTCGAGATGGTGCTGCGGTCGGCGGTCGGGAGGACGCTGCGTCATGACGGATCTCATTCTGTGGCGCCACGGCCAGACCGATTACAACAGTCAAGGGCGCATTCAGGGGCAGGTCGACATCCCTTTGAATGAGACCGGTCGCGACCAGGCGCGACGTGCCGCCGACGGTATCGCGGCGCTGGGGCCTACGCGCATCGTCTCCTCCCCGTTGGCACGGGCTCGGGCGACGGCTGAGGTGCTGGCGTCGCTGACCGGCCTGAGCGTCGAGATCGATCAGGGACTGGCCGAGAAGTCCTTCGGAGACTGGGAGGGACTCAAGGCGGCCGACATCAAGAAGCAGTGGCCGGAGCACTACGCCATCTGGCGGGCTGGAGGAGAGCTTCCTCAGTTCAGGATCGAAGGGCGCCGTCAGACCGCCGAGAGGGTGGGGGAGGCGCTCAAGACCATCGTCGCAGGCTCTCAGAAGGGTGACGTCATCGTGGCCGTCTCCCACGGAGCGGCCACCAACCTGGGGGCCACCTATCTGCTGGGGATGGATACTCAGCAGTGGTTCGGCCTACGCGGTATGAGCAACTGCTGCTACGCGCTCATGCGGACCAACAAACGGCCTCCGGGCTGGTCGGTGGTCAAGTGGAACGCCGGGCCACCGGTGGACTCCAGTCCGTTGGGCAAGATCCTGGGCTGAGCAGGTGAGGTAGCGCACGTACCGTGGATTTGCTCTGACGGGGCCGATCTTCATACAGTTATCCGCGTCGCCGAACAAGAGCGACGCCCGAACGGGGCTATGGCGCAGTTGGTAGCGCGCTTCCATGGCATGGAAGAGGTCGGGGGTTCGAATCCCCCTAGCTCCACGATCCCGTCGGAGTGAACACCGAGCGGGACACCCATGAAGGGGCTATGGCGCAGTTGGTAGCGCGCTTCCATGGCATGGAAGAGGTCGGGGGTTCGAATCCCCCTAGCTCCACAAAGTCTCCGAGTAGGCCCCGCCATCCAGGCGAGGGTCATTTTGTTTCCCTGCTTACCGCTGGAGTGTGCGGCACAATGCGGGTATGGCTATCGCTGTGCTGGTCAAGGCCTTGGGGGCCTTCTTCGCGATCATGAATCCTTTCGTCAATCTGCCCCTGTTCCTGAGCCTCACCCAAGGCCAGGATGCAGTGACCCAGCGGCGCACAGCGGTTCGTACGACGATCTCCTCCACTGTCATGTGCGCCGTCGTTCTGTTCCTCGGCGCGGCAATTCTGAGGTTCTTCGGCATCGGCGTCGACGATTTCCGGATTGCAGGCGGAATCGTTCTGCTCATCATCTCCTTGTCCATGCTCAACGGCAGCGGCTCCAGCGCCCACGAGGGGAGCGCGCAGGAGAAGGAGCAGCACGACGTCGTTGCTGGTGATGGGAACGATGTCGCCTTCTACCCCATGACCTTTCCCATCCTCGTGGGGCCGGGAACGATTGCAACCATCATCGTCATCCAGTCACAGGCCCGGGGGCTGGTTGGGCATGCGGCGGTTGCGGCTGCATTGGCGGCCGTCCTCGTGGCACTCGGGATCGTTCTCTACTTCTCAGCCAGCATCGGCGCTCGTCTGTCCATGACGATGCGTACCATCATGACTCGCCTCATGGGAATGATTCTGGCCTCGATCGCGGTACAGATGATCGTCGTCGGGATCCAGCACCTCTTCCCCGGGCTGACTCGCTGAGATGCGCCCCACGTGTGGGTTCCTGAGAGGAACTGGCCCCTCAGGGACTCTGAGGGTAGCCTCACCTTCAGATGTTGCCGGGAGCACCCCGCCCCCGCATACGGCAACACGGTAGGAAGGTAAGCGTGTGACGTCCGTTCAGGTTCCCGACATCATGCAGCGCGCCCGGCGCACGGCCAGGCGTCTCCTGGCCGGCAGTGGAAGCGCCGCAGTGACGGCCTACCGCATTGACCCCTCCGCGCCGGCTGCCTTCGTCGCTCACGCTATGCGGGCTGATGGCCGGATCCTCGTCGCTGCGTGTCCGCCGGAGGGTACCCCGCTGGCCATCGCGCCCGACGGCGTGGCCGTCGACGTCCGGCTCGACGTCACTCTCGATGCCGCCGAACCCGGTGTTCGCATCACGGCAGCCACCGCTCATCTGCTCGGGAGCCTGACCTGGATCGAGGGTGAGGACCTCTCCCTGACCCTCGCCTCCTCTCGGGCCTCCGCCTGCCACTGCGCCATCGTCGGCGAGGATCCCCTTGAACGGGTCCGAGAGATCGCCTCGGGACCCGGTGGACGGCTGGGCGTCATCACCTGTGAACGGGTCATGCTTCACTGCGTCTCCGGGGTCTCCAGCCATGATATTGAGGAGATCCTCGATATCGACTCGGCCGATGCCGGTGCGGCTCCCTCGATCTCCTGGAGCCCTCAGGAGATCATGGGCGCCCATGAAGCGGTCAGTGCTGTCGGTCAGCTGGGGCTGCGGGCCGTGTGCGAGGCGGTGCGTGAGGGACAGCTGCCTGGATGGGTCTGCTCCTCCCGCCCTGCTGTCGGTGTGTGTCCCACACTGTGGGACAGGACCATGTGCGTCGACGTCGATGCCCACGGGTGACCCTCATGTCCATCACCGGTGAAGAGGTCACCACCCTGGTGGTCTCCTTCGCACAGGCACTGGCCGGCGCAGCGAGGTCGGGCCGGCCTTGGAGCATCTGGCCTCTCAGGCCCTGCCGCAGCGCCTGGCTCGTCCCTGAGGCGGCCAGGCGCGGTGCGCTTGCTGCCGTTGATCCGACTGCGGAAACCGAAACGGGGGACACCACCATGTGGTGGCATCCCCCGCTGGCCCCCAGCCGCTCGAGCTGGAGAGCCTTCCGGTCAGCGAACCTCGTAGGTTGTGCAGGCGGCGGTGTCGCCGCCGACGGTCACGGCCTCGGCCGTGCACATGAGGTCCTTGTTGTGGACGCACTCGAGGCGCTGGCAGGCCCCCACGTGGCCCTCGGCCACCGGCAGGCCGCCGCGGGCGTCGAGGCTGATGAAGGTGTCGCAGGCCGGTGCGCCGTTGTCGCCACCGACGGTGATGGCGAAGGCGGTGCAGCCACCGTTGTTGAAGGCGCAGGAGGTGGTGGTGCAGGAGGAGATCTTGGTGACGGACATGATGCTTTTCCTTTCGAGCGGATGTGCGCTGTGGACGTGAATAACGTAAATCTGCATCCGCTCCCCGGCAACGAAGGGCAGCCTGTCCTGCTTCGGATCACGTCGAGAAACGTTGAAATTCCGCCATTTCGGTGCTTCGTGTCGGGCTGTTTCCGTCCGTTGGAGGGCCTTGGGAACGGGAGGGGTTGTGTGCTGCCGGTTTTCGTTATTCCTCCCAGGTAAGGCAGTCCTGCACGGGTGCGGGCGAGGATGTGCCGCGGCGTGGGGGCGCTACGTCAAAGGCGGGGCGGGCTGTGCCCACCCCGCCTCAGGAGAAGGGAGTTGCCGCCTTCCGGGTCACCCGGAGGGCCGGGTGTCCCGGAAGACCTCGCGTGGATCAGCTGTGGGCGGCCGCCACGGCCAGGCGCAGAGAGTCCGCGAAACGTGTCTCGCGCTCGGCGGCGCTCATGTCGCCGGAGTGATCCAGCAGGTGGTCGGAGACGGTCAGGACCGCCAGTGCCTGCTTGTCGTACTCGGCGGCGACCCCGTAGAGGGCGGCTGCCTCCATCTCCACTCCCAGGACCCCGTGCCGTGCCAGCGCCTCGGTCTGCCCCTCGGGGGTGAAGTAGAAGTGGTCCCGTGACATGACTGTGCCCAGGTGGACTGTTCCATCGACCTGTCCCTGCTCGGGCAGTGAGGCCTCATACGCAGCGGCGGCCAGTCGGAAGTCTGCGACCGCGCAGAAGTTGACGCCCGGGATGCGCAGCTGGTTCATGGAGGAGTCCGTGTGGGCGCCAGTGGCGACGATGACGTCGCCGACCTTGACCTCTGGGAGAGGGCGCCTGCGGTTCCCACCCGAATGATCCGCTCCACCCCGAACTGGCTGAACAGCTCGGTGGCGTAGATCGTGAAGGAGGGCTGGCCCATCCCTGAGCCCATGACGCTCAGCGGTCTTCCGTTCACGGTCCCGGTGAAGCCCAGCATTCCGCGCACGTCGGTGACCAGGCGGGCGTCATCCATGAGGAGCTCGGCAATGCGTCGGGCCCGTTTGGGGTCGCCGGGCATGAGAACGGCGGGGGCGAAGTCTCCGGGTTCTGCGGCGATGTGAGGGGTGGCCATGAGGATCCTCTCGCGGTGGTGAGTCAGGTGTCGGCAGTGGTGCTCAGTGTGGCATGGATCGCGTGAGAAAAAACAGGCGATCATCACGATGACCGTCCGTATCGTGGACGTCGGACGACACATCGTGGTCGCTGGGCTAGCGTCCAGCGACAAAAGGGCCTGCGACCAATCCGCAGGAAAAGGCGGCCCTGGAGCCGCCTTCGTTCGTCACATCACGGAAGGTGCTCATGACCTCCAAGACAGGGGAGAGCGAGTCTCTTCAGGCGCCCCCGCGAGAGCAGTGGAGCGGTCAGCTCGGCTTCCTCATCGCCGCCATCGGCTCGGCGATCGGGCTGGGCAACATCTGGCGCTTCCCGGGCGTGGCCTATACCAACGGCGGCGGTGCCTTCATCGTCCCCTACGTCATCGCACTGCTGGCGGCCGGGCTGCCGATCCTCTTCCTCGACTACGCCCTGGGGCACCGCTTCCGCGGTTCCCCGCCGGCGGTCTTCCGGCGCCTGTCCACCAGGCTCGAGTGGCTGGGATGGTTCCAGGTCTTCATCTGCTTCGTCATCATGACCTACTACGCAGTGGTTGTGGCCTGGTCCCTGCGGTACATGCTCTTCTCGGTCAATATCGCCTGGGGCGACGATGCAGGGCGGGCTTCTTCCAGCACTACATCGGTGTGGACCGGCTCGGGGAGGGAGTCGGGTACTCCCCGGAGATCGTCATGGGCGTGGCCCTCCCGCTGCTGTTCGTGTGGGGCTTCGGTCTGGTGGTGACCGCCCTGGGAGTCAGTGGGGGCGTGGAGAGGGCCAACAAGATCTTCCTGCCGCTGCTGGTTCTCATGTTCGCCGCCCTCGTGGTGCGCGCTCTCATGCTCCCGGGTGCGGGGGAGGGGCTCAATGCGCTGTTCACGCCCAAGTGGTCCGCCCTGCTGGACTACCAGGTGTGGATGGCGGCCTTCGGGCAGATCTTCCTCTCCCTGTCGGTGGGCTTCGGCATCATGCTCACCTACGCCTCCTACCTCCAGCGGCGCCGCTCCAACCTCGTGGGAACCGGCCTCGTGGCGGGCTTCGCCAACTCCTCCTTCGAGCTGTTCGCGGGCATCGGCGTCTTCGCGACCCTCGGCTTCATGGCGCACACGCAGCATGTCGGGATCAGCGAGATGAAGATCACCGGGCCCTCTCTGTCCTTCGTCACCTTCCCCACCGTCATCGCCCAGATGTCCGGCGGCGCGTTCTTCGGGGTGCTCTTCTTCGCCTCCTTCTCCATGGCGGGGACTGACCTCCTTTCATCTCCATCATCCAGGTGGTGGCGGCCGGTGTGGGGGAGAAGCTCGACCTGACTCCGAAGGCGGCCTCCCTCGTCGTCGGCGTCCCAGCCGCCGTCCTGTCCTTCGTCCTGTTCGCCACCAGCTCGGGCCTGCCGGACCTCGACGTCGTGGACGCCTTTCATCAACAACATCGGCGTGGTCGCCTCGGCCATCATCATGTGTGTGGTGGTCGCCTGGGTCCTGCGGCGCGCCAGGCTGCTTCAGGACCACCTCAATGCCGTCTCCGAGTCCCGGATGATCGGCCTGTGGTGGCGGGCACTCGTCGGTGCCGTCGTCCCCGGTCCTGCTGGGTTACATGTTCTGTCCAGACCCTGTGGACGTATCTGTCCGAAGGATATGAGTCGGAGGCCTACTCCAGCGGCTTCGTCATGGTCTTCGGATGGGGGATGCTGCTGGTGGTCGCCCTGTGCAGCGCCGTCATGAGCCTCATCCCCTGGAAGACCCCGGTGGATGAGTTCGAGGCCCTCAAGCTGGAGGCCGATCCCCAAGAGGAGGACTGAGATGACCGGAATCGCCGTGCTCATCATGCTGCTTGCCATCGTCATCATCTGGGGTGGCCTGGCGGTGTCCATCACCGCACTCATCTCACGCGGACGCCGCGAGGACCGTGATGCCCGGGCCGAGGCCTCGGCGCGGGCCCGTGAGCACATGCTCCACCCCGAGCAGGCCGACTGATCGGCGTGGTCCACTGAGATCCTCTGGCGAGATCCACTGAAAAGAGAGACTGACTCCACCACCCGTCTGGGGCCCGGTTCGGCCGGTTTCCAGACGGGTGGGACACAATACGCCTATGACTCAGACTGATGTGAGCCCCCGGGTGCTGCCCCGTCTGGTGGCCTTCGACCTCGACGACACGCTGGCGCCCTCGAAGTCGGCCATGCCACCGGCGATGGCCACAGCGCTCAGGCGGCTGCTCGACGTCGTCCCCGTCTGCATCATCTCCGGGGGACAGGTGGGACAGTTCCGCGACCAGGTCCTGGCCCACCTCGACGCCGACGCCGACGAGCTCTCCCGGCTCCACCTCATGCCCACCTGCGGGACGCGCTACTACACCTACGACCCATCCCGCGCCGATCGCGATGAGGACGCCTGGACGCTGGTCTACGCCAACGACCTCACTCCTGAGCAGATCCGCACCGGTTTCGAGATCGTCGAGGCGCAGGCCCGTCGCCTCGGCCTGTGGGAGGAACAGACCTGGGGGGAGATCCTGGAGGACCGCGGTAGCCAGATCACCTTCTCGGCCCTCGGGCAGGAGGCCCCCTGGACGCCAAACGTTCTTGGGACCCCATGGGGAGAAGAAGGCCGCCCTGCGTGACGCCGTCGCCCCTGCTCCTTCCGGATCTGGAGGTCCGCTCCGGCGGCTCCACGAGCGTCGACATCACCCTCAAGGGGGTGGACAAGGCCTATGGCATGAAGCGCCTGGCGGAGATGACCGGTATCGCGTTGGAGGAGATGATCTTCGTCGGCGACCGCCTGGACCCGGAGGGAAACGACTACCCCGTCAAGGCTCTGGGCGTGCCCTGCCAGGCCGTGGGCGGCTGGCAGGACACCGTCGCCTACGTCACCTCCCTGGCGAGCCCTCATCGCCTCTCAGACGCACAGCGGTGAGGACCCCGCCTCCCAGGTCTCGCTGGGTGCTCGTCTCTGAGGTGAGCCGTGGTTCGGACGTCTTCAGATCCTGATACCAAGGCCGGCACCGGCATCGCCGAACGAGCAGGAGACCCGTGGGACGGCCTGCTGACGGCCGTACGGCGCTGCTGCGCCCTGTTCGTGACGGTGGTGCTGCTACGCGCGCATCTGGTGGCGTCGTCGTCGCCCCGGCACCCGCACGGTGATCGGCACGGCGGCGATGATCCTGGCCTCCAGCACGGTCTCCCTCCTGCTGGGACTGTCCACGGCGACGGCCTCGACGCCGGTCGGTCCGCACGAGGCGACCTGGTCGACGACCCTGGACTCCACCGTCACGCTGGACCTCGGGCCGCTGGGAACCGCGTCGATGGAGTCCCCTGCCGGGGTCCTCGGCGTCAAGGTGGTCCTGGGGGAGATCCCGGGTGATCCGACACCCGATACCGCCAACGCAGCCAGCGTGGGGCAGTCCCCTGTCCTCCGATGCGCACCTCCTACCTCACTGGTCTCCCACCCCGACCTGACGATCCGGCAGGGCCTCTATGGGTCTGGCCGGCGACGCCCTGCGCCGGGCCGGGAGTCATCGAGGCGATCTTCCTGTGCTGCGTGGCCGCCTGGCGCCTGGCACCGACCAAGCCCCTGGCGCGGATACCGTCCGAGCCGGTGTCTCGACACCGCTGGGCGACGACCGTGGCGCTCTCGGCGACTGTGGCCACCGTGACCTCCCTCCTGGTGCCGGCCATGCGCACCGCCACCTCACGGCTCCACCCCTGTCCGTGCTGGAGGGGACCCCGCTGGCCCAGGGCCCGCTTCTCGGGACGCATCGCCGACGTCGTCACCGCCTACGGGCCCCAAGGCGCGCTACCTTCGTGGAGACCAACAAGGACTTCTACGCCAAGGCGGACACCAACCTACGCGCCGCCTGGAAGGCCGCCGAGGAGACCGAGGGGCCTGGTGGACGTCACCGCCGCCGACGGAAAAGGTGGACACCGAGGACCTGCAGGCCCGGGGTCAAGGCGTCCTCCGCGAAGACTCGTGGTGAAGGCCGCGCGCCCCAGCCGGAGACGCCGACGTCCGGCCCCGCAGCCGTGCTGAGACGCCGTACGGGCCATCCGCGACGCGCCCTCGATCCGGTGACGGGAGCCCGCTCAGTGCCCCGAGCGTGGACGCAAGACGGCCGTGCTCACCACGGACCTGCACTGCAACCTCGACGTCATCGCCTTCTCCGGGGTCCTCGACCAGCTCTCCGGCGCCGATGTCCACATGGATGACGGCGACCTGACCATGACCGGATCGGATCCGGAGCGGGTGTGCGTCGACGCGCTGACCCAGGCGGTCCCGAGCTCGACGAAGAAGGTCGCCACCATCGGCAACCATGACTCCGACGCCACCGCCGCCCGTCTGCGCTCTCAGGGATGGACCGTCACCGACGGCTCGGTCCAGACGGTCGCCGGCGTCACCTTCCTGGGGGACGACGACGCCGAGCGCACGACGGCGGCGGGTACCAAGCCTCGCGGCGGCGAGACCACCGAGCAGATCGCCACCCGCCTGGCCAAGGTCAGCTGCGGGCGCACGCCGGTCGACGTCGTCCTCATCCACCAGCCCGCCACCTTCGACCCGCTCACGAAGGAGGGCTGTGCGCCGCTGCTCCTGGCCGGGCACGTCCACGCCGAGCGGGGGATGACTACGGCGATCAGTCCCCGAACCGGTCATCCCGTCACCGGGATCATCTCCGGGTGCGGGCAAGGGTGGCACGTCGCTCGGCTCGGTCACGGAGGACGCCTTCCTCCACGTCATGTCCTTCGACTCCACAGGGCGCGCTCGTGGCCTGGCGAGCGGTCATCCTTCACCCCGACGCCTCGGTGACGGTGGGGGCCTGGCGGTCCGTTCCCGGAATCGCCCCGGGACAGAAGACGGCCACGATGGCCTCGACCCCGAGTCCGTCGGCGTCGGCCGCCCGCGGCAGACACCGACCGAGGCTCAGCAGGGCACGAGGCCCGGAGGACGCCCTCGCAGTCGCAGGAGGGGGCAGACCCCAGGAGGAGCAATCTTTTCGGACAGGTAGGGCGCGGGCGAGCCGTTGTGGCATACGCTCGCCTCCTGATAGCCCCACGATGCCCAGAAGAACTGATGACGCACCACCGGTGAGGAGACTGACGATGTCGCGCATGCCCACAGATGCCGAGATCGATGAGATGAGCGAGGAGGAGCTCGAGGCCTACCTGGGCTCCGCCCCGGCTCAGGAGCTCGACCGGCGCACCCGTCGTGATGCCGGCAACGACTCGGCCGCACGTCCCACCTGGCTGCGACGCTCCGGGGCCGAGCGGGGATTCGGCTGGCTGCTCACTGTGTGCGCACTCATCGGAATCATCGCCTGCTGGGAGCTCATCAGCTCCCAGCTCGACCTGCTGCGCAACCCGGATGCGGAGCTCGTCTGCGACGTCAGCCCCCTGGTGTCCTGCGGCGACTCCCTCAACGTGTGGCAGGGCAACCTGCTGGGAGTGCCGAACTCCTTCATCAGGGGCCATCGCCTCGGGCGCCCTGGCCGCGATCGGCATGGTCCTGCTCAGCGGCGCACGCCTGCCGCGCTGGATGTGGTGGGGGCTCAGCGCCGGCAGCCTCGGCGGGATCGCCTTCGTCATCTGGTTCCTGTCCGTCTCCATCGTGACCTTCGGCAAGCTGTGCCCCTTCTGCATGGTCATCTGGTCCGTCACCATCCCGGTGGCCGCCCACTCCTGGGCCTGGGCCGCGGCCGGCGGGCACCTGGGGCTGCGCGACAACCTGGCGCTCGACCTGCTCAAGGCCCGCTGGTGGGATCATGGCGGCGATGTACCTGGCGGTGGTCCTCACCATCGTCATCGCCTTCGGCAGCCAGCTGGCGAGGCTGTTCGGGTGACTGCGCCCCTGGAGCGGGACGGGCCGCCGGCGGATCCGGCCCGTGGAAGTCCCTCGGTGGCGGGGACCTCGACCGTCACGCAGGACTACCTCAAGGTCGTGTGGGCCGCCTGCGAGTGGGGCGGCGCGGGCGCCTCCGATCACCGGCCTGGCCAAAGCGCATGGAGGTGGCGCCGTCGACCGCCTCGGAGAACGTGGCTCGCCTCGTGGAGGAGGGGCTGCTCGTCCATGAGCCCTACAAGGCCGTCACCCTCTCCGAGGAGGGGCGCCGTCGAGCCATGGGCATGATCCGCCGCCACCGCATCCTGGAGACCTATCTGGTCACCCGAGCTCGGGCTTCGGCTGGGACGAGGTGCACGCCGAGGCCGAGGAGCTCGAGCACGCCGTCTCCGAGCGGCTGCTGGAGCGGCTCGATGCGGTCCTGGGACACCCCACCCGTGACCCTGCACGGGGATCCGATCCCTCACGGCCGACGGTCGGCTCATCGTGCCCGACCTGGTGCGTCTGGAGACGCTGCCGGTGGGTTCCGACGGCGTCGTCGGACGGATCCAGGACGACGCTGAGACGCTGCGCCGCCTGGGAGCGGGCCGGCATCGGGCTGGACAGCCGGGTGCGGATCCGCGACCGAGGCACCGTGACGCCCGGCCGTGGAGGCGGTGGCGCCGTCGGGCGACCGTCATCGCCCTGCTGACCCAGGAGGCCTCACGCGGCGCAGTGCCCGAGTGACCCCGAGGCCATCATCCCCGACGGCTCCCTGTGGCTGCTGGCCTGAGCCGGGAGGCAGGGAGCCTGGACGGAACCGGGCGCGGCTGGGGACAATGGGGCCATAGGGAGCACGATTTTTCACCAAGATCATCGAGGGCGAGATCCCCGGCCGTTTCGTGTGGGCGGACGAGGTCTGCGTCGCCTTCGCCACCATTGAGCCGCACACCGACGGGCACGTCCTCGTGGTCCCGCGGCGTCGAGGTCGACTCCTACGTGGACGCGCCCGACGACGTGGTGGCGCACCTGGCCGTGGTCGCCAAGCGCATCGGCGCCGCGCAGGTGCGCGTCTTCGAGGCGCCCCGGGCCGGGCTCGTCGTGGCCGGCTACGGCGTCGACCACCTGCACCTGCATGTGCTGCCGATCCGCTGTGAGGAGGACCTGTCCTTCTCCTCGGCCCGCCACCCCGAGGGCCCCGAGCTCGACGCCGCCATGGAGCGCCTGCGGGCCGGGCCTCGTCGAGGACGGCTGGGGCGAGTTCGTGCCCGCGCAGATGGACAGCCCTGCGGTGCGATGACGCTCTGAATCGACGTCTTCTTTGAAGAGGATGTCGGTGTCGAGAGTCCGATGCGACTGCGCATTCCAGGACCCTGTGTCGGTCAGTCAATCATCCGTTGATGAATCAGTGAGAAGTACTGGAGGTCGGGCTGCCCTGACATCGTTGGTCGGGGTAGCCCGACAGTGCTTCTGAGGTTATCTGGACAGATTTATTAAATCAGTGCCGAAAGGCGGAGAACTGTTGCCTTCCACTGTTTCCGCGGCTAGTGTCGCAGGCGTTGGATATGTACCCCTGGTGGAAGGCAGACAATGTGTGCTCGCGACGTCCTGGAGAGGACGAAGAATCGTGGTGAGGGTGGAGGCAGGCCTGTTTCTCTGGCGGTTCTTTGGATTGTTGTCATGGCTCCGGCTTCGCAGTGATGACAGGACTTCAAGAAGTCACACAACATTCGGGCATATTCCGTATGAAGTGTTCCCTCTTGTGATGACCGGACCGTTGATCGCGACGGTGGTGTGCAGGCTCGTGTGGTTCCTGGGTGGTTTCCGGGAGATGCTCCTCAAGTTTCTTCAGGAGACTGCGTAGAGGGTGGATTGCGGTCAGGGTTCACTGCTTCTGTGTACGGAGCTCTCATGGTTCTGCTCATCGAGCCCGGAGGGCTGCCATTCGTTCCGTCGGGCTGGGTGGGACCTGGTTCCGGTGTTGGTGGTCGTTGTTGGTTTGTTCGTTGGTGGTTGGTGTGAGGAGATCGGGTACAGAGGGGGTGATGTACCGAGCAATGGCTGAGAGGTGTCACCCTGGCTGTGTGTCATCGTTAACGGCGCCTTCTGGTCAGTGTTGTCATTGCCTGAGTATTTTTGATCTTGGTCTCTTGTATGTCACTCTATTCGTGGGATGTGCCATTGGCTTGGATGTGATAATGGCGTCCGTCTGGGTGGGGATCTTGGCGGAATCGTGTTCTTGCAGCCTCTGTGGTTCATGGCGTCGCCAATGTTGTGCTTCAGGCTGTGGGTGGAGTATGTGGTGGAGACATGCTTGATGTGGTTCTGGCAACGGGCCCTGAGTGCAGTGATGGCGTAGCATTATTGGCGTGAAGATGGGTGTTGGAGATTTTGCTGCTGCACGTCAAACCAAGATTGGGGTGAAAGAGCGAATAGGGTGATTTATGGCGTTGCTTGATTTCTGAGAGCCGTTACGATCTGTGGAAGCGACGTGATGCCGTCGGAGGCCAGTGAAGTGGCCCGCGCCCGGAACGCAGTGACGACGTCGGCGCCAAGCGCGCGGCGGCGACATCCAGCGAGGCCTCTTGGGGGACGAGCGGGTCGTTGTCGGAGTGGATAATCGTGGTGGCGCCCAGAAATGGACGCAGCTCACGAGGGCCAGCATACAGGGAAATCGCTCGGTCGGTGATGAAGAGTGGTCGGAAAT
>BNJV01000280.1_pt1 | contig 49727 bp, 71 predicted proteins | sample 8540591 | NCBI WGS metagenome assembly BNJV01 (sample SAMD00202457, study PRJDB9452) | human saliva metagenome | host: Homo sapiens | reverse complement strand
ACCTACTTGCTGATGTAAAAAGATGGTCACATTGTCATTACAGAAAAAGTAGATTCTGATGCTAGTAAAAGATCAGGTGAGACTGAAAAATAAAGCGTAGAACCACACGTGTCAGAATAATCATTTGGCAAATCTGAATAAAGTAGTAATACTAAAAGCATAATTATATAGTGAGTATGCAAGGGGCCTATTATATAGGCTGAGAAAGGGCTGCGAGCATTTGACCTTTATACCTAATCGGGATTATGTCCGCGTAGGAAGCATGCTAATACTTAATACGGGTATCGATCATAGTATCGATACCCGTTTTTGCACACCTAGCTATATATGTATTTTTATATAGGAGGATGTATAAATGTTTAAGACACAATTATAGTCAGCTGTAGCTGGTATAATTGCCAAAAGAAAATGACTATCGTAGCTGAAAAAGAGCGTGTGGATGTAGAGGTATTGCGGTTTTTAGTGGCAAAAGCCAAGGTAATCATTCCTTGCAATAAGGTACATGCCTGTATTTCTCCAGAAGGGATTGGTAAACGGATTAGAAACAAAAGTTAATGTTAACTTAGGCATATCAAAAGATGTTACGGACTATGATAGTGAAATTGAAAAGGTGAATCGTGTTATTTGACTTGGTGTAGAGTCAATCATGGATCTTTCAACACATGGTGACACTCGCATTTTTAGACGTAAATTAATCGACACATCGCCTGTAATGATTGGCACGGTAACTATCTATGAAAGTGTTATTCATCATTAAAAAAATTTGGATGAATTAACGGCTCATGATTTTTTTGATACTATCCGATTACACGCTCAAGATAGTGTGGATTTTATTACTATTCACAGTGGTATTACGAGAAAAACAATAGAGCAAATCAAGAATTATAAATGGATGCTTAATATTCTTAACCGTAGGGGGCTTGGTGTTTACGTAGATGAGTATGACTGGTCATGAAAATCCATTCTATGAATATTTTGATGACATCATATGATAGGGCGCTATTTCGTGTATTGGGACCATTTGTAACCGATATTGCTCTTGGCTATGACCATAATACAGCTCACTATTCTCTCAATAGTTGCCATTGGCGGCACTAAAATCTCTAATGTGGAAAGTGTTTGGAATGTACATCTAGATTTTATATGTGCCGTATCGAAATTGACTGAGACTCAAGATATGCAGAACACAGTGTATGAACTTATGTCTGGATACAGTGGAATTAGATAATTCTAACCTAGATTTATTTCGTCTGTTAATATGAAAAATAGTAATAATGAAATTGTAAAATTTATTGTATGATGCTTTTTCTATTTTGTTGATGAATCATATTTTTATACTCAATAAATATAGAAATACACTCCTATGAGTTTGTATTATTATTTATTTAGTATATAAAAAAGACGTTTTATGTATATAAAAGCGTCTACACCTAGATTTAAATAAAGTGCAGTTGAGTTCTCTTAAAATATAAAAAGTATATCATATTGGCTTGCAAAAATTAATAAATGATAAATTATAAAATTAAGATGAACTACTAAATGAGAATATAAAAACAGAAATAAAAATAATTGTGAGAAAGTGTTTGTAGTTATTTTTGAATTAAAATACAAGTTTGTTTGTGTAAAAACACATTTAAAAATAATAAAATATTAATAAAATAGTGAATTTATAGGATTTTTTTAAAACCTATTGATAAATGCATAAAAAATTTTCATAATCGTAAAAAGTAGTTGAGAATCAAAGAGTTAACATGATAAAAATTATGAAGTTAGGTTCAAGAGTATGATAATAAATATTGAAGAAATTGTCATAACGATGAAAGTATAAAAATACTGAGAGAAAAAAATCATGTATTTGAGAGCGTTAAATATTAAAGGAGAACATGATGAATAAGATCTTTAAGGTTGTTTTGGTCTAAAAGCAAACAATGCTATGTAGTCGTATCAGAAATTGCCAAAAATACGACTGGTAAAAAGAAAATTATTGTAGCTAGTATTCTTGCTGGATTAGCTATGCTAACAAGCGGTGGTGTATCTAATGTAGTAGCAGTAGCTCCAATTCCACCTGTAGATAGAGCTTCACAAGGATTGGCATATGGTACGGCTAAACCTGGTACGACTAATGGTGTAGCTATTGGTAGCTCATCATACATTGATTCTAATCAGTCTATTGCGATTGGTTATAGAAGTTATGCATCAGGAACTTTTTTAGGTGGTAATATCAAGCCGTCCCTTGCAATAGGTGCTGGAGCAGATGCTAGAGGAAATAATACAATTTCAATTGGTACTGTTGCAAATAATGCAGCGTCTTATGCAGTAGCTCTTGGTAATGAAAGTAATGTAGGAAGTGGTGCAGATTATGGTGTTGCGGTAGGTTATGGCTCATCTGTAAGTGCTCAGCAAGGGATAGCTATAGGTACTAATACAAAATCTACATCCTCTCTTGCTATGGCAATTGGTAATGGTGCTCAAGCTAGTGGTGAAAATGCAATTTCAATAGGTAGGACCACAAGTGCAAGTGGTGGCGATGCGGTGTCTATAGGTACATCATCTCAAGCAACTGGTGGTGATGCGGTGTCTATAGGTTCATCATCGCAAGCCACTGGTGGAGATTCCATTGCATTAGGTAAAAGTGCAAAAGCGAAAAATGGTGATACAATTGCCATTGGGCAAGACGCAGAAGCTAGTTTACTTAATGCTGTAGCATTAGGTAAAACAAGTAAGGCTACAGGGGCATCTGCAACAGCATTAGGTCCACAAAGTACAGCTTCAGCTACATTTGCTACTGCTATTGGTATGAGCTCCGTTGCGAGCCAAGAGTATGCAATAGCAATTGGTGGCGGTTCAGAAGCTACTGTAGCAAGAGGTGTCGCATTAGGTACATATTCTAAAGCAGATACGGCTTCGGGTGTATCTGGATATAATGCTAATGCAAATCGTACAAATAAATATGCTGGATTAACGGGAAATACGTTGACAAGTACTTGGGGTGCTGTTTCTGTTGGCGATGGTACTAATACACGTCAAATGACAGGACTTGCAGCTGGTACAAAGGATACAGATGCTGTTAACGTAGCTCAACTTAAGAGTGTTAATTTAGCTTTTACTGGCGATAACAGTTCCAGTGGCGATGTTAATTTAGCAAATAGTAAGCTAGCTGTTACTGGTGATACAACATATATAACAACAACTGCAGCGAACCAAGGTATAACTGTTAAGGGCGTCAAAAAAGATATTACTGTTTCAAACGGTACTGCAAGTGCAAGTGTTGGTATGGCTGATGCTAAAAATGTAGCAGAAGCAATCAATCAAGCCAATGCGGATCAAAAAATTACTTACAAAGCTAATGGTGGTACTGCTAATAGTGTTAAATTATCCGATGGACTTAATTTTTCTGATGGCACATCCACAGTAGCTACAGTAGGAACTAATGGCCAAGTTACTTATGATTTAAATGCAGCGACTAAAAATCTATCAATGATTCTGAAGCAGCTGTAAAAACGTACTATTTCATTAGGTGCGGATAGTGGTACTCGTTCTAGTCAATCATTAAATAATAACAATGTAGATTTTAATGTTAAGGGCTCTAGTGGATCTTATATTACTACTTCTATGGCTGGTAATACGGTTAATATTAATACTACAAAAGGTACCATCCAAAGTGATGCATCAGGAACGGCATCTCTATCTGGTGCTGATGGATTGGCAACGGCTCAAAATGTAGCAACTGCTATTAATAAGGCCAAAGAAGGTTCTGCATGGAATTTAGCGGTTAATACAGGGGCAGCTCAAAAGGTTACTGGTGGTACTAATGTTATTTTGCAAAATGGTAAGAATATTGCATTGACACAAACAGGTACAACAATTACTGTGGGCACGACTAGTCAGCTTACAGCCGATTCTGTAACAGTAGGTTCTGGTACTAATCAGATTGTTTTAAATGGTACAACTGGTGAGGTTTCTGGTAAAAGTATTAAAACTGGGAATAGTACTTTGGATACTAATGGATTAACAATTTCAGGTGGTCCATCTGTAACGTCTGCTGGTATTAATGCTGGTAATAAAGTTGTTTCTGGAGTGAGCCAAGGTGTAGCAGGTACTGATGCTGTTAATAAAAAGCCAAATGGATGCAGCGGTTAAGGCTGTCGCTGACTCCACTAGTGCATTAGGTAAAAATACAATTACATTAGCAGCTCAATCTGGCTCTACTACAGGTCAAGCTTTAAACTCGGCTAGTGGTATTAAGTTTAATATTAATGGTGAAAGTGGTAGTGATGCTTTAATTAGTACGGTCGCTAGTGGCGCAAATGTATCTGTAGCATCAACACAAAAACTCAAAGATGCTGTTACTCAAGCGGCAAATGCAGCTAATAAGATTTATCTAATTTATCTACAGCTGGTGATACTCATATTAAAAATCTTGCTAAAACAGCATCCACGTGGAATGTATCTACAAATGGTAACAATACAACTGCTGTTGCAGGTGGGGAAAACTGTAAACTTCATTAATGGTGATAATGTAGCCATTACAAATACAGGCCGCAATATTACTATTGGTACTGCGAAAAACGTATCCTTCGACAAAGTAACAGTTGGTGGTATTACTATCGATAAAAACCAGTGGTATTAATGCAGGCGGTAAAGAAATTAAAGGTATCGCCGACGGTACAGCTCGCAGATTCTGCTGTAAGCAAAGGACAAATGGATACGGCTATTGCTAACGCGCAAAGCGGCAGCAAGCATCTACTGAAAAAAAGTAGTGGCTAAAAACATTGACTGGCGATAACAACTTAGCAACGGTAACAGGTCAAACTGGTACTGCTAAGAATGAAACTTATGAAGTAGCCGTATCTGAAAATGCTGTGAAAGCCGTGGCGGTTAATGCCGCACAAGATGCCGTTAAGGTTGCTGGAACTGGCTTAGCAACCGTATCTGATGCTACTGCAGCAGGTGTAAAAACATACACTGTCAATGTAGAAGAAGGTAAACTAGTTCTTGATGATACAACTGGTAACATCGGTGCTGCTGGATCTACACAAGGTACTACAGCAGGTAAAGATGGCGTAGCCACAACACAAAATGTAGCGAAAGCAATTAATGATGCTGTTACAAAAGCCAATGCAAATAATGCACAAGCATTAGCTGATGCAGAACACAAATTTGATGGTGATACAGGCACAACCTCTGTTCGTAAACATGGTGAAGTATTATCCATTAAAGGTGGTGTGACTACACCGACGGATTTGACAACTGGTAATATTGGCGTTGTATCTGATGGTGTTGGTACATTAAATGTTAGATTGGCAAAAGCGTTAACAGGTTTAACATCTGCTACGTACACAGATGCAGCCGGTAATACAACGACTGTAACTGGTGGATCTACTACAATTGCTGACGCAGCGGGTAATACACAAACATTGGCACCAACGAAATCTGAAATTAAAGATAACGCTGGTGTATCCACTGTGACTACAAAAGACGGTATGACGGCTAAGGATGCTGCAGGCAATACAACGGCGTTGACAAATGGTGGTGTAAGCACTACAGATGCTGCAGGCAATACAACGGCGTTAACAAACGGTGGTGTAAGCACTACTGATGGTGCAGGTAATACAACAGCACTTACAAAAGGTGGCTTATCTACAACTGATGGTACGAATACCACAACGGTAACACCAAATGGTATGACTGCTACCGATGGTACAAATACTGTTAAGGTAGAAGGCTCCGGTATTGATGCAGGCAATACAGAAATTAAGAATGTAGCAGCTGGCACAACTAATACATCTGCTGTTAATAAAAAGCAAATGGATGATGCTATTACTAAAGCTACAGGTGATGCAACGCACGAGTTCGGTGGTGATGATACTACTGTTGTAAGCCGTAAACATGGTGAACAACTTAACATTAAAGGTGGTGCATCTACAACTGCAGCGGATCTTACAGACGGTAACATTGCTGTATTAGGTGATGCTACAACAGGTACATTAAACCTTAAGTTGGCAAAAGCGTTAACAGGTTTAACCTCTGCTACGTACACAGATGCAGCAGGTAACACAACGACTGTAACTGGTGGCTCCACTACGATTGCTGATGCAGCGGGTAATACGCAAACATTGGCACCAACGAAATCTGAAATTAAAGACAACACTGGTGTATCCACTGTGACTACGAAAGACGGTATGACGGCTAAGGATGCTGCAGGCAATACAACGGCGTTGACAAATGGTGGTGTAAGCACTACAGATGCTGCAGGCAATACAACGGCGTTAACAACGGTGGTGTAAGCACTACTGATGGTGCAGGTAATACGACAGCACTTACAAAAGGCGGTTTATCTACAACAGATGGTACTAATACTACAACGGTAACACCAAACGGTATGACTGCTACGGATGGTACAAATACTGTTAAAGTAGAAGGCTCTGGTATTGATGCAGGCAACACAGAAATTAAGAATGTAGCAGCTGGTACAACAAATACATCTGCTGTTAATAAAAAGCAAATGGATGATGCTATTACTAAAAGCTACAGGTGATGCAACGCACGAGTTCGGTGGTGATGATACTACTGTTGTAAGCCGTAAACATGGTGAACAACTTAACATTAAAGGTGGTGCATCTACAACTGCAGCAGATCTTACAGACGGTAACATTGCTGTATTAGGCGATGCGACAACAGGTACATTAAATCTTAAGTTGGCAAAAGCCTTAACAGGGTTAACTTCTGCTACGTACACAGATGCAGCAGGTAACACAACGACTGTAACTGGTGGCTCCACTACAATTGCTGATGCAGCGGGTAATACACAAACATTGGCACCAACGAAATCTGAAATTAAAGATAACGCTGGTGTATCCACTGTGACTACAAAAGACGGTGTGACTGCTAAGGATGCTGCAGGCAATACAACAGCGCTTACAAAAGGCGGTTTATCTACAACAGATGGTACGAATACAACAACAGTAACACCAAATGGTATGACTGCTACCGATGGTACAAATACTGTTAAGGTAGAAGGTACTGGTATTGATGCAGGCAACACAGAAATTAAGAATGTAGCAGCTGGCACAACGAATACATCTGCTGTTAATAAAAAGCAAATGGATGATGCTATTAATAAAGCTACAGGTGATGCAACGCACGAGTTCGGTGGTGATGATACTACTGTTGTAAGCCGTAAACATGGTGAACAACTTAACATTAAAGGTGGTGCATCTACAGCCGCAGCAGATCTTACAGATGGTAATATTGCTGTATTAGGTGATGCGACAACAGGTACATTAAACCTTAAGTTGGCTAAAGCCTTAACAGGCTTAACATCTGCTACGTACACAGATGCCGCAGGTAACACAACGACTGTAACTGGTGGCTCTACTACGATTACTGATGCAGCGGGTAATACACAAACATTGGCACCAACGAAATCTGAAATTAAAGATAACGCTGGTGTATCCACTGTGACTACAAAAGATGGTGTGACTGCTAAGGATGCCGCAGGCAATACGACAGCGTTAACAAACGGTGGTGTAAGCACTACTGATGGCGCAGGTAATACGACAGCGCTTACAAAAGGCGGATTATCTACAACCGATGGTACGAATACTACAACGGTAACACCAAATGGTTTGACTGCTACCGATGGTACAAATACTGTTAAGGTAGAAGGCTCTGGTATTGATGCAGGCAACACAGAAATTAAGAATGTAGCAGTTGGCACAACAAACACATCTGCTGTTAATAAAAAGCAAATGGATGATGCTATTAGTAAAGCTACGAGCGATGCAACGCACGAGTTCGGTGGAGATACTGGTAATACATCTGTACGTAAGCATGGTGAAGTATTATCTATTAAAGGTGGCGTAACTGATACTACTAAACTGTCAGATAATAATATTGGCGTTGTATCTGATGGTGCTGGTACATTAAATGTTAAATTAGCTAAAGATTTAGTTGGTTTAAATTCTGCTACGTACACAGATGCAGCAGGTAACACAACGACTGTAACTGGTGGCACTACTACGATTGCTGACGCAGCGGGTAATACGCAAACATTGGCACCAACGAAATCTGAAATCAAAGATAACGCTGGTATATCCACTGTGACTACAAAAGACGGTGTGACTGCTAAGGATGCCGCAGGCAATACGACAGCGTTAACAAACGGTGGTGTGAGCACTACTGATGGTGCAGGTAACACAACAGCACTTACAAAAAGGCGGTTTATCTACAACAGATGGTACTAATACAACTAACGGTAACACAAAATGGTTTGACTGCTACAGATGGAACAAACACTGTTAAGGTAAATGGCTCTGGTATTGATGCAGGTAATACGGAAATTACAAATGTAGCTGATGGTACTACACCGCATTCTGCTATTAATAAAAATCAGTTAGATACGGCTGTTAATAGATTACAAAATGCTACAGATAATATTTCCTGAATATTGTAGGTAATAATGGAACCGGTAATATTAAACTTAAAGACCAAGTGCTTCATATCGACGGTACAAATGGCATTACTACAAAGGCGAATGGTCAGTCTTTAACAGTGGGCCTAGATGATGCTACGATGAACACGATTAATAATACTGCAACTTTAGCAAATAATGCGGCGAAAAAGGATTTAAGTAATATTGATCAAGCTGGTAAAGAAGTGATTAGGATACGGCTGCTTGGCATGTGAAAGTAAATAGTATGGCATCGGAAAACAGTAAAAGGTGGAGATACTGTTACTCAATGATGGTCATAATATAACAATTACTAATACTGGTAAGGATATTACAGCAGCCACTCAAGAAAGAAGTAACTTTTGATAAAGTGTCTGTTGGCGGTATTACAATTGATAAACAAGCAGATCATATTTCTGGCGTCTCCTCGATTACTGGTAGTGGTTCTGGTGCACCAACTATGACCTTTAATGCGGCAAATGGATCTACTCCTAGCAGTGTATCAATGGATAGCAATTTGGATATGGGCGGTAAACAAATTAATAATGTGGCAGCAGCTACGCGTCCTACTGATGCTGTTAATAAGCAACAAGTTGATCAAGCGATGAAGAGTCTTTGCTGGCATGGCAGATAGTGTCGCTAAAAAGTATGCTAGTAAGGCAGGTGTAAATGCGGCTGCATTGGCTGCGTTGAAACCAATTCAATATGATCCATTAGCGCCAACACAAATTATGGCTGGTATTGGTAATTATAAATCTCAAACAGCTGTGGCTATTGGCGTAGCCCATTATGCTAATGAAGATACTATGTTTAATATTGGTGCTTCTTTAGATAGTCAAGATGCAATGCTTAATGCAGGTGTGACTCATAAATTTGGTTCTAGTGCTGAAAGAAAAATATTCCTGATCGCTATAAGGGTGGTCCTATTAGTTCTATTTATGTAATGCAAGATGAAGTATCTGCATTAGAAAGCACAAAATAGTGAAATGCAAGCGATGTTAGACAAACAGTCTTCTGAAAATGCAGCTATTATTGCAGAAAACAAAATACTACGTGAGCAAAATGAAGAAATGCAACGTAAAGTTGATTTGATACTTTCTAAATTACAATAAATAGTTTCTCATCTCTATGAGTCGCAGAAGAGCTCAATCTACACAATGTGGATTGAGCTCTTTTTATGTATATTTCTTTAACATACAATTATAAGAAAATTTTCTAGGTATGATAAAAATCATTGGCTAAAAGCAACCAAAAATTTAGTATAATCATATCAATATTTATGAATTCTATAGAATTTAAAAAGTTTCATGAAGCCGAGAGGAGAGTGTGTATGTCGCATTATATAGATTTAAACAGCGATTTAGGTGAAAAGCTTTTGGCAATTATACATCAGGCATGGATAGTGAAGTATTGAATCACGTCACAAGTGCTAATGTCGCCTCGTGGTTGGCATGCTGGAGATCCTCTATTATGGATGCTACAGTATGCACTGTGTAAGGAGAAGGGCGTAGCCGTAGGGGCACATCCTGGCTATCCTGATTTGATGGGCTTTTGGGCGCCGATGCCATGGCAGTAAATCCTGCGTGAAGCAAAGGCGTATAGTGATATATCAGTTAGGTGCATTGCAAGCCTTTGTGATAGTTATGGTGTTACATTACAGCACATGATGAAGTTACATGGTGCTTTTTATAATACGGCCTGTGTAACACCTGCGTTGGCTGATGCAGTACTAGATGGATTGGCAAGCGGTAAATCCTAACATTGCGGTAATGGTCTTGAGTGGTAGCTATATTGCTAAAGAGGCGGAACGCCGAGGTATCCCTCGTGATTCAAGAGGTCTTTTGCAGATCGTGGTTATACCGATGAAGGTACGCTCGTACCGCGTACTGAGCCTGGTGCTTTTTATCAAAGATCCTCAAGAGGCTCTTGAACGAGTTCTTATGATGGTTAAAGAAGGTAAAAGTAGTAACCAATACGGGTAATACCATAGATATTGTGGCAGACTCTATCTGTGTTCATGGTGATAATCCAGGAAGCGATTGCTTATCAAAGTATATTCCGTGAAGGCCTTGCAAAAGCGGGTGTAACGGTCGCTAATTTCAAGACCGGAAAAATAAGTATTGTATAAAGTATTAGTTCTATGGGAGGTTCTTATGAAAACCAATTACAGGTAAAGCTAATTTCTCTGTCCTCGTTAGGAGCGATTCTTGATGGCCACGTCCTCTATTGGACCGGGTCTTTATGTTACAAACAGCGCTTACAAATGATCTGAAAGCAGATTTTGCATTTGCCATTGTTGTATCCGTTATTTTCTCATTATTGCACAGCTTAATGCATGGACTATCATTGGCGTGGTCCCAAATGCGCAGTCAAGATATTGCAACAAAGTATTGCCAGGCCTCAGGTTATTTTGTGGCATTTTTGATTTCCTCGGGGCTAGCTTTCAATATTGGCAATATCGGTGGTGCATCTATGGGTCTCAACATTATGTTTGCGTTGATACCACTACAGGGGCTCGTGATTAGCGGTATTTTAGGTATTTTACTATTTACATCTAAGAAAATGGGCGGTGTATTAGATAACACGGCAAAAGTTCTGGGCACAGTTATGCTTGTTCTCATCGGTTATGTAGCGTTTTTCACGAATCCACCTGTTGCTGAGGCTACTACTCACGCCTTTGTTCCTACTCATTATCCTTGGCTTGCAACGATTACCCTTATCGGCGGTACTGTAGGTGGTTATATTACCTTCTCTGGTGGTCACCGTCTTATCGATGCTGGTATTACAGGTCGAAGAGCACTTTGAAAGATGTGCGCCGAGCAAAGACTGCTGGGTATGACTGTAGACGCAGTTGTTCGTATATGTGCTATTCTTAGCGGTTCTTGGTGTTGTATCCATGGGCTTTTGTACTTGATCCTAAAAGATCCAGCTGGCTCTGCATTCCTTCTTGGTGCCGGTGAAATTGGTCTAAATTATCTGGTATCGTATTCTTCTGTGCTCGCATTAACCTCTGTAGTAGGTGCGGCATACTACATCCGTATCCTTCCCTTAAAAACATTATTCAAAGTAGTAGATGAAAAATTAACTATTATGGCCTTCATCTTTATTTCTACATGTATTTTGATTTTCATTGGTAAACCCGCATCATTGTTGATTTTGGCTGGTTCTGTAAATGGTTTGATTTTTGCTCTATTACATTGGCGGTTATGCTCTTTTGCAACGCATAAATCTGAAATCGTAGGGGCATACAAACACAATAAAAGTATTATATTACACAGGTTGGATTGTAGTGCTTTGTAACATCTTATATTGGTGTAACATCCTTAAAAGGGCATTGCGAAACTTCTAGGTTAATTTAATATCTTTGAAAGCACCATTATGTTCGCTTCGAATGTAATGGTCCTTTCAGGTTATACAGGAGGTACATATGAAGCTCTACAATTTCACCTGTAGGTGATCGGGCTATCTCTATTGATTTTTGGTCAAGCGATCGATCCAAAAATTAATCGATATATTCGACAAACTATAGAGCGAATTAAAGAGCTCAGCTTGAAGGCATTATTGAACTGGTTCCGACTTACTGTGCATTGCTCGTAGAATATGATGCAATGCGATATTCTTATTCTGAAATTTGTAACATTATTGAGCCCACATTAGATGAAGGCATGACTGATACCACAAATGAACTAGTTACAGTTGTTGAAGTACCCACCGTATATGGTGGTGAATTTGGGCCCTGACCTTAGCTTTGTAGCATCTCATAATCACTTAAGCGAAGCTGAAGTCATATCTATTCATAGTGGAACTGATTATTGTAGTATATGCTAGGCTTTTATTCCAGGCTTTACCTATTTAGGTGGCATGGATCCGCGTATAGCAACGCCTCGTTTATCTTCGCCGAGAACCTTGATTCCAGCTGGATCTGTAGGGATTGTAGGGGAACAGACGGGTACCTATCCATCTGACTCTCCAGGGGGCTGGCAGATCTTGGTCGCACACCCGTGACCATGTATGATATGTCAAAAGGCACAAGCTCTGCTATTATTAAATGCAGGTGACTATGTCCGTTATGTACCTATTGATGAAAGTGAATTCCATCGCATCAAAGCGTTAGGTGCTGATTATGTTCTGTTATACATGAAGTAGAGGTAGGTGATTTACGTGGCGTTAAATGAGTTTGAAAATGCTGTCATCCACGTAGATGCACCTGGTATGTATACGACGATACAAGATATAGGCCAGGTGGGGTACCAACAATATGGTATGCCTGTTGCGGGGCCCTATGGATAGTGAAAGCTATCTATTAGGGCAGGCGCTCGTAGGTAATGTTGAGCCTGTAGGGGCCTTTAGAATGTACGGTGTTACTGCCAACATTAACTGTAAAAAGGAACATGCATAGTTGCTTTCACAGGGGCCGATATGCGCCCTACCATCAATAATGTAGTAGTGCTCGATATATTCCCTTTGTGTGTCACGAAGGTGATGTTATATCTGGTGGATTTAGCCAATGTGGGGTGCGTATGTATATCGCATTTTCCGGTGGTACTCGATGTGCCTGAAATTAATGGCGCTGTCTCTACTCATACAAAAGCAAAAATAGGTGGGCTAGAAGGTAGACAATTAAAAAGCTGGTGATGAGTTTGGGATTAAAACCTTTACTAGAGAAACTGTACATGTATGTGACTATTACGGTGAAGGTCATAATCTGTTCAATACGGCGTTATACAATCGTGGAGGACGGAATGCCATGAATCGTTACGAGTAGTCCTGGGGACTCAAGCTAAGTATTTTACGGAGAAAGGGATTGAGACCTTTGGTAGTAAAAATCGATACATTAACGATGCAATGTGATCGTATGGCTTCCGCTTAGACGGTCCTGTTATAGAACATGTAGATAGTGCAGATATTATTTCTGATGGTGCCGTATTTGGTTCTATTCGTTCCATCCGATGGCAACCTATTGTCCTTATGGCTGATCGTCAAACAACGGGGGCTATACAAAAATTGGCACAATTATCACGGCGGATCTACCTCGTTTGAGTCAATTGCCTGTAGGTGATGGTATCCACTTCGATATCGTAACCATAGAAGAAGCACAAGATATATATCGAACCTATATGAAACGATTAGATAAGCGTATGCAATTGGCATATGAACAAAGTACATATGTGTTTAAGGTAAATTAATAATAGACGTATTTTAATTACCTAAAAAGTAAAAGCTATCTTATAGAAGTTGAAATCATGAGATAGCTTTTTCTTTGTCTTGACGACGAATGTTATTGCTAGAATATCTTTATAAGATTTTATTATAAACTTAAAATCTACCCTTATAAATTTAAAATGAATATAAAATGAAATTTTATGGTAATAATGAGAATTAAATGATATAATTTGGCGATGATTGTAAGTCTAAAAAGTGTTGAGTTCAAAGTAGAACACTGATGTACGGACAGCGAGTGTATTATTGAATTGGTAGAAGGAGTTTATTATGAATAAGATTTTTAAGGTAGTTTGTCTGCATCTAAATCAATGCTACGTAGTAGCATCTGAATTAGCTACTAATACTAGCGGTAAAAAGAAAATTATGGTTGCTACCGTGTTAGCTACATTAGCAATGGGGGGATCCTTACAAGTGGGGGCAGAAACAACAGTTACAGCAGATAAAGTTAATGCCTCAAATATTGAAGCGGGGAAGATTAGTATAGAGCGTGCAGGGGTCACAACCGAACTTACTGGTAATGAAATTAATATGTTTGCTGAGACAGATGATCCAACTAAACCTTGGAAATCACAGTTAATGGTGAGGGACCTAGGTATGCAAAATAATGACTCAAAGTTCTTATATGCCGAGGGCGGGGTTACAATTTCTGATTTAGATGACAAAATACATCTGGCATAGCCTCAAAGGGCTTTTTGCTATGGGTGAGAATAATAAAGAGGTTGTTTATACTTTAGACTGCAGGTTAGTGTTGGTGGCAATAAAAATCGAAAATGTTGGTGGAAGGTACTGAGGATACAGATGCAGTAAAACCTAAGCAACTAAAATCTTATGTAAACGCTACTGACAAAGATACACACTCTACTGTTACTGCAGGTGAAAATGTTGAGGTAAACACTTCTACTAATAGTGATAAAAACAACAAACTATGAAGTGAAATTAAAGAAAGATTTAACTGGCGTAAATACTATTTCTTTAGAGGATAGTGTTGGTCATGAAACCATCAAGCTTAACGGAAATGATGGTTCTATCAAAGCTGGAAAATCTGGATGTAAATAATATTGGCAAGATCTATTACATTTGATGGTAAGGATATTGTAACAAAACTTGACCGCAATGAACTTAGTATGATTACTAATGATATTAGTGGTATTCCTTGGAAAACCATTCTAAATCCTGGGTTGATTGCAGGTAGAAACGAGTGAAACTAATACTTATATTTCTAGACATGGGTTCCATATGAGCGATGTGGACGAAACATCTGAAACATATATTGAACCTAAAGGGATTACTTTAGGTGCTAAAGACGGAAAAATACTAGAATTTAATTTAGATAAGGCTAGTGTAGGTGGCAATAAAATCGAAAATGTTGCTGAAGGTACTGCGGATACAGATGCGTAAACGTAAAGCAATTGAAAATCCTATAGTGGATTCTAAGTCTAATAGTACGCCCGTTAGAATCTGACTATTTCTCAGAATGGCGTTAATACAAATGACCTCATTGGTGCAAATCCTGACGGTTCTACAAATTATACAGTTAGTGTGAACCCAGATCTTCTTAATATGAATTCTGCAGAGTTTGGCCTTGATACGAGGATAAACGAGCTATTGTAAATAAAGAGAAAGCTCAATTCTTTGATGGTGATGTAAACACCGCCATTACTGCTAATGGTACTAAGCTTGGAAAATACTAATAACTTGGATACTGCTGAATATACTATGGATGGTACGCAGGTCAACTCCAATGGCAGCTTGTACGTTTTGGTACGCTTGGCATTAATGCTGGAGACCAAGTGATTGCAGGTGTTAAAGCAGGTGTTGCAGATACCGATAGCTGTTAATGTAAAAACAGTTAAAAAGACTCTATTACCCAAGCATCTGATGCGCATGGGTGGCTAAAACTCCGCATGGAATTTATCTGCCAATGGTGGCGCTACAGAGACTATTTCTGGTGGCGATACTGTTAACTTTGTGTCTGGCACAATGTTGAAGCAATCACGTACAGGTAAAGATATTACTGTAGGAACTAAAGAAAATGTCACTTTCACAAAAGCAACTGTAGGTAATGTTGTGGTAGATGGTGCGCTAATACTGTAACAGGTTTGGCTAATACAACATGGGATGCTAATAATGTAACAGCCAACCGTGCGACTACTGAAGGTCAATTGAAAGCCATTTCTAATATTAGTAATTTAGCAGTTGATGCGACTTAATGTTAAACTTGGTTATAAAGCAGATGAAATGCTAATGCGCAAACGACAAGTTTGAAAGATGGTTTGAACTTTAAATCTGGAGAGTTAACGACTGCTACGGTTGCTGAAATGGTGAAGTAATGTATAATGTGAAAACATCTACTTTAACTATTGACGGCAAAGGTACTGTTAAAGGTGAGGCTGGCGTGGCAACATCCGATAATGTAGCAAATGTCATTAATCAAGTGGTACAACAAAACCTCTAGCGATACAAAAAGAGTTAAAACAAGCTATTAGTAATGTTTCTACTGAAAGTCAGCGTGTTGGTGCTCATGCAGCGCATTTATGGCAGGTTGAAACCAATTCAATATGATCCGATGGAGCCAACACAGGTGATGGCTGGTATAGGTAACTACCGTGGTGAAACGGCAGCTGCCTCTTGGTCTTGCACACTATACATAAAAATGAAAATACTATGTTAAACGTAGGTGTTTCTCTTGGCGGGTACACATAATATGGTTAATGCTAGGGGTGACACATAAATTTGGCTCTAGTCCAGAAAAGAAAAATATTCCCTGATCGTTATAAAGGGTCCGATTAGCTCCATTTATGTGATGCAAGATGAATTGACTCAAATGCAAGCAAAAATGATGCTCAACAAGTTGAGATTGAGCAACAACGAGCTGAGATTGAATCATTGAAGGCTATGGTATCAATTATTAGCAAAAACATTAATATCTGTAAAATCTATTTCAAATAATATAAGATGTAAATAACATGAAGGTTAGTGTTTTAACGTTTTTAAGTATGCAAGAACTGAATGTATTTACAGGAAATAGTAATAAAACATATAAAATATAAAGGCTGTTATATATGTGAAATTAATCATATATTTAACAGCCTTTTTAGCACTATATATTAAAATTACTAATTAATTTAAGTTGAATATGTAGAGGGAAAATGAAGATATTGTATCCCAAATTTTAAAATTTTTAAAATAAATATATATAGAACATAGTATGTTTATAAAAACATCGAAAAATGGTCGAAATGGAATTGCTTTTATATTGAATTATATTTGATAGAATGGGATGTATATGAATTTTAAATGAGGTAAGCTTCAAAAGATTGAGGAGGGGATTACGATTAATATAGGGATTACCTTTTTCTGGGGTACGTCGTATAATCACATCTGGTCAAATGGGGCTGGACAGAACATGTACTTCCTAAAACAGTGCCTAGAACAAATCGATGGAGTAGATTCTGTTTACTTTGTTTACTGGCGAAACGATAAGAAGACATTGTCTGATAATATGCGATTAGATTTGATGAATATCGATATTTATGACAGCGATGAAGTCATCGATAAAACTGATGTTTTGATTGAGGGAACATTAACATTAGAACCACAAATCGAAGCGGAATACCGTAAACGTGGTGCTAAAATTGTGTCGTACCGTATGGGGAATGATTTCATTGCCGATATGGAAAAAGATGGTTAACGATAAACCTGGTGCCTGTGCTTTCAACGGTACAAAAATATGATGCTATATGGATGATTCCACAGCATATAAATACGAATCGTTGCTATTTAGAAATTATGACAAAAGCTCCTGTATATGAGGCTCCTCATTTATGGGATCCATTGTTTTTAGACCATATGACTAAATCTATTGAAGAACCATATACATTTGGTTATGAACGTGGTCAAATGAAAGCTAATGGTGCTTGCGTCTCTGTATTGGAACCAAATATATCGGTACTGAAAAACTGTATGATCCCAATTTTGATTGGCGAAGAAGCTTATCGGAAACCATCCAGAATTGGTGAAAACATATATATTTATGTAATACCTACGACATCAAAGACAATGATGCCATTTTTAATTTTATTGGTTATACATCAGGGGTTAAGGATAATATTATGACCGTTGAAACGCGTCATATTACGCCGCAATTTCTCGCAAAATATACGGACATTGTGCTTTCCTTTCAATGGGAAAAATGCATTGAACTATGTATATTATGAGACATTATATGGCAGTTATCCACTAGTACATAACTCACTCAATGTTAAAAAGCACACCATGTGGGCTTTTTACTATGATGGGATTTGATGCCTATGAGGGTGAACGTCAATTGATTAGTGCTATTAAATCCTACGATGATGATTTTGAAAAGCCATAAAAAAATGGAATGATAAGCTCATTGACTCAGTGTCACCATTCAATAAGGTAAAATATACTCAAATATCAAATGTTGTTAGAAAAAGTTAGGAGTAAAGGGTTAGTATGAATAAGATTTTTAAGGTTATTTGGTCCAAATCCAAACAATGTTACGTAGTTGTATCTGAAATGGCTAAAAATACAACAGGTAAAAAGAAAATTGTTGTAGCTGGTATTTTGGCTTCATTAGCTGTGACAGGGAATGTCGCACAAGTGGATGCAGCTGGTAAATTTGCTGGCGCGCACCACCAAAAGGTATTGCAATCTCCACAACTGATGCTGGTAGTGTAGCTAGTGCAAATGGTGATAATGCGATTGCTATTGGCCGTGCTAAGGCAAATTATAATGGAGCCGTAGCTATTGGTAGTGATGCAGAGAGTGGTGGTAATGCGGTTTCTATGGGCTGGGATGCTAAAGCTACTGGTGGAAATGGGACTTCTTTAGGTATGAAAACTGCGGCATCAGGTTCTAATGCGACAGCAGTAGGTGCATATGCACAAGCTACTAAAGTTAGCGCTACAGCAGTTGGTAATAATGCAGCAGCTACTGGAAATAATGCAAGCGCAATAGGTTACACCGCACTTGCTGATCAAGAAAATGATAATGCATTTGGCTCTACTGTTCATGCAAACGGCGGTGGCGCTACTGCAGTTGGTTATTTAGTAAATACTACCGGTAACCAAGCCTTTGGTGGTGGCTCTAATGTTACTGTATCTGGTACAGCCGCAGTGGGTATTGGTTATAGTAATACCGCATCTGGTGATCGCGCTATCTCTATTGGTAGTGCGTATAATGGTACGCAAACTGGTGCTACAGGTGATTACTCTGTTGCCCTTGGTGCTGCAGCACGTGCTAGCAATGAAGGTAGTATAGCAATTGGTAAAACTACAGTTGCTTCTGAAACAGGTGCAACCGCTATTGGTAAACAAGCGAATGCGTCTAGTAGTAATGCAACTGCACTTGGTGCTGAGACAGTGGCTAGTACAGGTGTCGCTACCGCTGTTGGTTATGGTGCATCTGTAACGAATGATGGTACAAGCTGGGGCGGTACTGCTGTTGGTGCTAAAGCAACTGTAACAGGCATGAATGGCGTAGCGGTAGGTCGTGCTTCTAAAGCATCCGGTAAACGTGCTATTGCAATTGGTGCAGGTAATAATACTGATGCGACTGATTCTACTGAGTTTACAGAAGCGAGTGGTGAAAGCTCTATCGCTTTGGGTTCTAATACAAAAGCTACAAAAAGGTAGTGGTTTAGCAATTGTAATGCCACAACTGCTACAGGCGTATCTCTCTGCAGCCTGTTGGTCCAAATTCAAATGCAGTTAAAGATTATGATGTTGCCCTTGGTAGTAAATGTAAATGCTAGTGGTTCTGGTTCCGCAGAGTAGGTTACCTTGTTAATACAACTGGTAACCAAGCCTTTGGTGCAGGTTCTAATACAACTGTAAGCGGTCCTGCAGCAGTAGGCATTGGCTATAAACCGAAAGCAACTGGTAATCGAGCAATAGCTCTTGGTAGTGAATTAAAGTGGTACGAAAAATGGTGCAACTGCTGATTATGCTATCGCAGTTGGTGCTGGTGCTCGTGGTACAGCAGAGAGTGCAACAGCTATTGGTAAACAAGCAACTGCTAGTAAATCTGATGCAGTAGCAGTAGGGTACAAGTACCGCCGCAAGTGCAGAAAAAGCTGTTGCTATTGGTCAAAAAGCAAATGCTAGCGGTTTGTCTAGTATTGCACTTGGTGATACTGCAGTTGCATCTCAAGCAAGTGCTATTGCTATAGGTGGACAAGCAAAAGGTCAAGGCTCTATGGCTGTTGCGATAGGCAATGTCAGACAGAACAGCAACTCAGGCTGTTTCTGTTGGTTATTCTAGTGCGGCTGGAGCTGAAAAATCGTCGCTGCGATATGGCTTTTTAATGCTAGAGCTACAGCAGCCGGTGCACTTGCTTTAGGTGCAACAACAACTGCATCTGACGTTAATAGTGTTGCATTAGGTACTTCTTCTGCTACTGCTGCCGCAGTGAACACAAGTACAATGACTATTTCTGGTAAAAGCTATACATTAGCAGGCGGTACTGCGGATAGCACTGTGTCTGTAGGCAATAGTACTACTAAACGTACTATTACTAATGTGGCGCCTGGTCGTGTGTCTGCTACATCTACAGATGCCATTAACGGATCTCAATTACATGCTGTAGTTCAAGCTGCTGAAAGTACAGCTACTGCACTTACAAGCGTATCTACAGCAGCAAGTTCCGCCCTTGTAAAAGCAACTAGTGCAGAATCTAAAGCTGATGCAGCAGCTGCTAAAGCTACCGCTACATCTACTGCGACTTACAAGCGTATCTACAGCGGCGAGTTCTGCCCTTGTGAAAGCAACTAGTGCAGAATCTAAAAGCTGATGCGAGAAATTGCTAAAGCTACCGCTACATCTACTGCACTTACAAGCGCATCTACAGCAGATGAGCTCTGCCCTTGTAAAGCAACTAGTGCAGAATCTAAAGCTGATGCAAAGAACTGCTACAGCTAATGCTACATCTACTGCACTTACAAGCGTATCTACAGCAGCGAGCTCCGCCCTTGTAAAAAGCAACTAGTGCAGAATCTAAAGCTGATGCGAAGAGTTTCTACAGCTAACTCTACAGCTGATGGTTATAATGCGACTAAAGCGCTGATTTCTACCTCTCGGCATGGCAGAAGCGGCGAGCAACAAAAAGCAAACAGTACAGTCGCTACAAATGCTGAAGCTTCTGCAACAGCGAAAGAGATAAATCTGCTCAGTCTTCTGCAAGCTCTGCACTTCGTGCTGGAAGCTAGACTAATAAAAGCAGATCCTCTGCAACAGTAGCATCTACATCTGCATCTAATGCAAAAAGTAAGCGAAGATAATCGCAGAGGTTCTGCTACAGCGTACTAGCATCTGCATCTAATGCAAAAAGTAAGCGAAGATAAGGCGGCGTTCCGCAACCGCGCTGTCTACATCTGCATCCAATGCAAAAAGTAAGTGAAGATACTGCAGAGGTTCTGCTACAGCGGAAGTACATCCGCATCTAACGCGAAAGTGAGCGAAGATAACGCAGACTGGTTCTGCCACAGCAGCTCCACATCTGCATCTAATGCAAAAGTTAGTGAAGACAATGCGAGCAGGATCCGCGACTGCAGCGTCTACTTCTGCATCTAATGCAAAAGTAGTGAAGACAATGCGCACGGTTCTGCTACAGCGAGCAAGTACGTCTGCATCCAATGCAAAAGTAAGCGAAGATAACGCAAAGAGGTTCCGCAACTGCAGCTGTCTACATCTGCATCCAATGCAAAAAGTAAGTGAAGATAATGCAGACGGGTTCTGCTACAGCAGAAGTACATCCGCATCTAACGCGAAAGTAAGCGAAGATAATGCAGCTGGTTCTGCTACAGCGGCTTCCACATCTGCATCTAATGCGAAGGTAAGTGAAGACAATGCAGCTGGTTCTGCCACAGCAGCCTCCACATCCGCATCTAATGCGAAGGTAAGTGAAGACAATGCGGCGGGTTCTGCTACAGCGACTTCCACATCTGCATCTAACGCAAAAAGTAAGTGAAGATAATGCAGCAGGGTTCTGCGTAGCAGCGAAGTACATCCGCATCTAACGCGAAAGTGAGCGAAGATAACGCACTGGTTCTGCTACAGCAGAGCAAGTACGTCTGCATCCAATGCAAAAAGTAAGCGAAGATAATGCAGCAGGTTCCGCAACTGCAGCGTCTACATCTGCATCCAATGCAAAAGTAAGTGAAGATAATGCAGCAGGTTCTGCTACAGCAGCAAGTACATCCGCATCTAACGCGAAAGTGAGCGAAGATAACGCGCCTGGTTCTGCTACAGCAGCAAGTACGTCTGCATCCAATGCAAAAAGTGAGCGAAGACAAGCAGCTGGTTCCGCAACAGCAGCGTCTACTTCTGCATCTAATGCGAAGGTAAGTGAAGATAATGCAGCTGGCTCTGCAACCGCAGCGTCTACTTCTGCATCCAATGCAAAAGTGAGCGAAGACAATGCAAAGCAGGATCTGCTACAGCAGACTACATCTGCATCTAACGCGAAAGTAAGCGAAGATAATGCGCCTGGTTCTGCTACAGCGATTTCCACATCTGCATCTAATGCGAAGGTAAGTGAAGACAATGCGACTGGTTCTGCCACAGCAGCTTCCACATCCGCATCTAATGCGAAGGTAAGTGAAGACAATGCGCTGGGTTCTGCTGACAGCGGCCCTACATCTGCATCTAACGCAAAAGTAAGTGAAGATAATCAGCGCAGGTTCTGCTACAGCAAAGAAGTACATCCGCATCTAACGCGAAAGTGAGCGAAGATAACGCAGCCTGGTTCTGCTACAGCAGCAAGTACGTCTGCATCCAATGCAAAAGTAAGCGAAGATAATGCAAAGAGGTTCCGCAACTGCAGCGTCTACATCTGCATCCAATGCAAAAAGTGAGCGAAGACACGCAAGAGGATCTGCTACGGCGACTTCACATCTGCATCTAACGCAAAAGTAAGCGAAGACAATGCGGCCGGTTCCGCTACGGCAAAGAAGTACATCCGCATCCAATGCGAAGGTAGGTGAAGACAATGCAGCTGGTTCTGCAACAGCAGCGTCTACTTCTGCATCCAATGCAAAGAGTAGCGAAGATAATGCGACTGGTTCCGCAACAGCAGCTGTCTACTTCTGCATCTAATGCGAAGGTAAGTGAAGATAATGCAGCTGGCTCTGCAACCGCAGCGTCTACTTCTGCATCCAATGCAAAAGTAAGTGAAGATAATGCAGCAGGTTCTGCTACAGCAGCAAGTACATCCGCATCTAACGCGAAAGTGAGCGAAGATAACGCAGCTGGTTCTGCACAGCAGCGAAGTACGTCTGCATCCAATGCAAAAGTAAGCGAAGATATCGCGGCAGGCTCTGCAACAGCAGCTTCCACATCTGCATCTAATGCAAAAGTGAGCGAAGACAATGCAGCAGGATCCGCTACAGCGGCTTCTACATCTGCATCTAACGCAAAAGTAAGTGAAGACAATGCAGCAGGATCTGCGACTGCAGCGTCTACATCTGCATCTAATGCAAAAGTAAGCGAAGATAATCGGCAGAGGTTCTGCTACAGCGCAAAGTACATCCGCATCTAACGCGAAAGTAAGTGAAGACAATCGCGACTGGTTCCGCAACAGCCGCAAGTGCATCTGCATCTAACGCAAAAGTAAGTGAAGATAATGCGACGGTTCTGCTGCAACAGCAGCTTCCACATCCGCATCTCAATGCGAAGGTGAGTGAAGACAATGCAAAGAGGATCCGCCACAGCGACTACATCCGCATCTAACGCAAAAGTAAGTGAAGACAATGCGCGAGGATCTGCGACTGCGCTGTCTACATCTGCATCTAATGCAAAAGTAAGCTGAAGATAATGCGCAGGGTTCTGCTACAGCAAAGAAGTACATCCGCGCATCCAATGCGAAGTGCGAAGATAATGCGCCTGGCTCTGCAACCGCAAACGTCTACTTCTGCATCCAATGCAAAAGTGAGCGAAGACAATGCGGCGAGGATCCGCCAGCGTACTTTCCACATCTGCATCTCAACGCAAAAAGTAAGTGAAGATAATGCGCCGGGTTCTGCTACAGCAAAGAAGTACATCCGCATCCAATGCGAAAGTAAGCGAAGATAATGCGAAAGATCCTCTCGCTACAGCAGCAGAGATAAATCCGCACAATCCTCCGCGAAGCTCTGCTACTGCGGCAAGATCTCACATCTGCACTAGCGCAAAAAGTAAGTGAAGATACATGCAGATCCTCTGCTACAGCGAAGAGATAGCTCTGCAACAAAAAGCAGAGTCTCAGTGCTACGCAGAGCAGCAAAAGCAACCAACAAACATGGCTAATTCCGGTATTACACCAGGTACTAAAAATGGTAATGGTGCCATGGCGATTGGTGCAGGCTCTGAAGCTAATGGAGACTTTGCAAATGCAGTAGGTACAAATGCAAAAGCTCTTGCAGATAATGCAACAGCTCTTGGTGCTAACACAACTGTAATGGCTGGTGCTACTAATTCTGTAGCCCTTGGTCAAGGTTCTGTAGCTGATCGTCCCAACACAGGCAGTGTTGGTTCTAAAGGTAAAGAACGTGCGATTACAAATGTAGCACCAGGTGAAATTTCTGCTACTTCTACAGATGCAGTTAACGGTAGCCAATTGTATAGTGCAACACAAGGTACTATGAATGAATTAGCTTCTACAAATACTCGTGTAGATCGTGTAGGTGCTATGAGTGCAGCTATGGCATCCTTAAAACCATACTATGTAGACGGCACTGAAAAAGGTCAAATTATGGCTGGTGTAGGCTTATACCATCGGTGAAAAAGCACTTGCTCTTGGTTATGGTTATGCACCAAATGATCGTTTGTTCTTGAATGCATCTGTAGGTATTAAGCAAACAAGAGCAAATGTACGGTATGGGCGCTACATGGCGTATTGGTGCTGGTGAAAGCCTAGTTAAGAAAAACAATCAAGCTATGGACAATCTTAAAGCTGAAAATGAAGAGCTTCAAGATCGCGTAGCAAAATTAGAAGCACTAGTTCAAAAACTAGTAGAAACTAAAGCATAATTCTTTATGCACACTAAACATATGGTTGTATATATTCATGTATGAATATGATAGGAGTAAAAGCCACCACTCTTAATGAGTGGTGGCTTTTGTGTTGAAGTTATCAAAAACATAAAAATAACATATTGTTTATAAAGTTAATTGAATTAATTGCGTGAAAAATAAAAAGCATTATTACATAGATTTACATGAGATATACACATACCATTATTAAATCATTTTATTTTCATAAATATAACTGAATGATAACTATACAGATTAATGTATAAAGATTGGATATTTTTGGATTATATATACATAGAATAAAATGAATAATACATATATTTCACCTGTAGTTATAAGACTTTCATAAAAATTAAATATATTATTAAATATTCTTGATTTACGTCGTGTTTATTGAATGTAAAACATAAAATATGATAAAAATTATGAAATATAGTAGTAAATTATAATCACTAGTTTTTTTGATATAATATCGTTATTTTTATCTACATTTGAGAGATATACAGCATATAGTTTTGAGGGTACTTTGTAAAGAGGAAAGAAAATGAATAAGATTTTTAAAAGTAATTTGGTCTAAGTCGAAACAGTGCTACATTGTAGTATCTGAAATCATAAAGAACAAAAACAGGTAAAAAGAAAATTGTAGTAGCTAGTATTTTGGCGACTAGCAATGCAATCTGGTATGGTTACAGACGTAGTGGTCGCGGATCCTCCATCCAGATTGGCTGATGCGACTGAGGCGACGGGCACGAATGGTGTTGCTATTGGTTCTTCTGCTAGATCAAAAAGCAATCAGTCTGTAGCGATTAGTTGCTTTAGCGTTGCCCAAGCACCAGAGCAAATCCTGAAAAATCCTGCACAGCCGTAGGTGCTGGTGCGAATGCTACTGGGTGCAGGTACAGTTGCCTTGGGGCTGCCAGCCAATGCTAGCAGGTGCAAAATACAGTAGCTCTTGGCGGTGGATCTAATGGCGGTAAATATGAAAACAGAAGCGACAGGAACAAGAGCAACTGCCATTAGTTTTAATGCTAAAGCAAGTGGATCAGACTTATGTGCCCTGGTAATGCTACTGTTGCAAGCGATGAGAAGGCTATTGCTATTGGTTCAGATTCAAAGGCCACTAATGTTGGTGCTACCGCATTAGGTCGATCTTCTGAAGCAACGAGAGCATCAGCTACTGCATTAGGGCTCTCTGCTAGTGCTACAGGTACACTAGCTACTGCTGTGGGTATAAAGCATCTGCATCTGGAAATGAGTCGTTAGCTATTGGTACAACCGCAAGTGCAACTAGTGGTAGAGCGTTAGCGGTTGGTACAATGTAAAAGCTACGGGAGCAAGCCCGTAGCCGTTGGGAGTGGTGCGGGTGGCTCTGGACCGCGAGGTGTGCAAGCAAAGCATAAATTCCTTGGGTTCGGTTGTTAATACGAATAAGACTATTAATTATGCCACTACTGCGGACGGTGATAATGCGGTTGCCTTAGGTTTTTATGCGAATGCTAAGAATAGTGGGGTCGCAGTAGGTCAGAATGCTTTAGCCGCAACAGGCGGTGTAGCAATCGGTAAAGGTGTTCTAGAAGATACAAATAATCATCTTGCGTTGCAATCGGTCTAGATTCTGCATCAACAGGTGTTTACTCATTGGCGATGGGGCGACATGCTTTGCTAGTGGTTCTACTTCCATGGCTATGGGATATGAGGCGAGTGCAAATGGTAACTTTGCTGTTGCTATGGGGCGAAAGGTATCTGCTACAGGGTCCTCTACCGCAATTGGTCATCATGCGACTGCAACTAATGCAGACTAGCTATAGGTAGTCAAGAAAATGATGCATCTGACGATAGAACGACCGCCTCTGCAAAAGGTGCAGTAGCTATTGGTAAGAATACTATAGGCTACTTCCAGAAGATGCAGTAGCGATTGGTACAAATGCAGAGGCAACTAGACTGAAATCTGTTGCGTTAGGTGAGTGGTTCTACAACGGCGACAGGAGCTACAAATCAAGGCTTTACTACGATTAATGGTATTACCTATAATTTTGCTGGTGCCACAGGCAATCCAAATATGCAAGTTTCTGTAGGTAGCGCTGGCGCAACACGACAAATTAAAAATGTCGCAGACGAGGGGAAGTATCTGCTACAAGTACAGATGCTATTAATGGATCCCAATTATATGCTGCTAGCAAGTGCTGTTAAACCGCTAAAATACGTATCTGTGAACTCTACAGCAACAGGTACTGGTAGTAATGTTGATAATGATGGAGCACAGGGGGCAATTCTATTGCCATAGGCCCATCTAGCACAGTTACAAGACAAAATGGTATTGCTATTGGTAGTGGTGCGCAATCTTTAAGTGAAGATAGCGTTGTTATTGGTAGAAATGCAAAGCAGAAACTAAGGCTGGTGCGGGCTTAACAACCACAAGTCGTGCAATTGTTATAGGATCAAATTCTCGTAGCGTGACCGATATAACACAAGGTATTGCCATTGGTGAGTGGTAATTCTCCAGATGAAGGTGCTGTTATTACAGGTGATCAATCCATTGCTATTGGTGGTAATGTAAAGGTTGATGGTCATGCCGCTATTGCCATTGGTGTGCGATGATGCCAGAAAAAGTCGCAAATCAGCAAGTCTCTTTATACGAACACTAATGATACTGAAGTTACTGGTACCTTACGAAATGCAATTCTTAATTTAACAGGGTATGATTTGTCAAAATACAAAGGTACTGACAGGACATGCTGGTGTAGCTTATGGTACGAAGTGCTCTTGCCGGTAATGCAGGCGTTGCAATTGGTACTGCAAATACCCGACAGTATGACTCGTATGAATGATAAAGGCCAGGTTGTTAATGATAAACCTGTTACTAATGCTGTAGCTATTGGTACCGGCGCTCGTGCTAACTTTGATAACTCTGTAGCTATCGGTGGTGGTTCTAATACTGACCGTTATGCAACAAAACAAGTGAATACAATTATTGATGGTGTAGAAGTTAAATGGTCTGGCGGTGAGCATTTCTCCTGGTGACGTTGTTTCCTTTGGTGCTAAAGGTTTTTGAACGTCAGCTTAAAAATGTAGCGCCAGGTGAAGTTTCTCAAACAAGTACAGATGCTATCAATGGTTCTCAAACCACTCTCTAGCTCGTAAAGTTACCAACGATTATGAACGGTGGGGCAGGTAGTGTTGTTAATGTAAATGCATCAGGCGAACCTCTTACAAAGGTTGTAACAGGCAGGGCATCTAAGGTTGAGAGATACTACCGTACAGTAGATGTTGAGGATGATGGTACGTTAAAAATGGTGCTATTGCACAGACTCCAACATCCTTATCCTTAGTAAATGTTGACCAAACAAATGTAAACGCAACAAACACAAGTGCCTCGTACACTTGGTAATGTAGCCGATGGTGTGAAGGGATAACGATGCAGTTAACGTATCTCAACCAAATGCAGCTAAGGTAAAATACTTCTCTATAAACTCTACAGTTACAGGAAACCGAGATAATACAGGGGCTACAGGTGTTAATGCTATTGCTATTGGACCTGCAGCAACAGCGACAAAGGCCCAATCTATTGCTTTAGGTAATAGTGCGACAGCAGAGTGGCACTGATTCTATGCTGCAATTGGTAATGGAGTAGTGTTGCTGAGCAGATAAAGCTGCTCCGGTTGCCAGTGGTCAGGTGCACCCAAGCCAATGGAGACTTTAGCGTTGCTTTAGGCGGAGGCAATTGGCAATTTAAGGGTGCTCAGGCTAATGGTGTTGGTACAACTGCACTTGGTACATACTCAAAGACCGCTTCAGACACAAATTACCAAACGGTTGTGGGGTTTGGTGCTAATACACCAAAGCTAATGCAGCTGCAATTGGATATAACTCTACGGTAAGTACTGAAGGTGGTGTTGCTCTTGGGGCGAATTCTTCTTCAAGTACAGGTCGTACTGTAGGTTATAATCCTAATGATGGACGTACAAATACATATAGTGCTCTTACAGGAAATGTAATACGTAGCACAACTGGTGCTGTAGCTGTGGGTAATGGTACAGACGTGACACGTCAGATTACTGGAGTTGCAGCAGGTACAAATGATACTGATGCAGTTAACGTAGCACAATTGAAGAGCGTTAATCTTGCTTTTTGTTGGTGATAGTGGTTTTGGTGATGTTAATCTTGCCAACAATGATACGACTAAAAGATTTGCTGTTAAAGGCGACTCTACCTACCTCACAACACGTGCCAATGGTAATTTGATTACTGTATCTGCTAATAAGAAGGATATTAGTGTTACTAATGGTACTGCTACAGCGGCTACTGGTATGGCAGATGCTAAAAATGTAGCAGAAGCGATTAATAAGGCAGTTTCACAAAATGCATATACTTGGAATTTAACGGCAGATAACGATACGACTGGTAGTCGATCTATCTATCAATAAAGAAGGTACTGTCAAAAATTCAGTGGTGATCAAAATATTACGGTAGCTAGAAATGGTAATACCATTACTTCAAGCTTGAATAAGTCCATTATCGTTGACTCTGTGAAAGCTAATAACTCCGTTACAACTGGATCTGGCTCAAATCAAATTACTCTTGATGGTACAACTGGTGCCGTAACAGGTAAAACTTTCAGCGGACAATCCTTTACTGCTGGCGATAATGTGTTGAGTAATACTACCTTACAAATTGGCTCACCTACGAATGGTAATAATGTAACTATCACTAAAGATGGTTTAACTTCAAAAGCGGGAACTAAAACAGCAAAGTTTGGTGCTAATGGTATTGATGCAGCTGGCCAACAAATCACGAATGTCTCTAGCGGTGGTAATGTAGGCACTAATGCATGCTAACATTACGGATGTTAAGAATGCGGTGTCTGATGTTACATTAAAATTAGATACAAATTCTAAAACTGGCACTGTTAAGCTCAGTGAAAATCCACTTAAAGTCATTGGTGCTAATGGTATTAGAACTGATTTAGTTGGTACAAACAATGGCAGTCTTGTAGTCGGTTTAGATCAAAGCGACCGTAAATGCTACAACTAAGGGGATTGGTCTTACAGGTGATACTGGTTCCACTGGTAATAAATATCTTAAAGATGGTGATGTATCCTTTAAAGTAGCTGGTGATGGTAATCTGGTTACTACAAAGGCCTCTGCTACAGGTGTACAAGTAGCTGTTGATACAGCAAAAGTAAAAGATTTAGCTGTAGAGGCTGTTACTGTAAGCAAGGCTAATACGGTAGATAATCCTATTACTGTAACGCCGACAGCAGGTACTAATTCCAAAGACTATGCTATTGGTATTGATGCTACAAAATTAGCTAGTAAAACAGATTTAACATACCGTGCTAATAGTGATACAGATGCTAATGTACAAAAAATATCCTTAGCAAAAGGTCTTAACTTTGTAAATGGGATAATACTGTTGCAACGGTTGCTGCAGATGGCAAAGTGTCCTATGACCTTAATGCGGCTACTAAAACTAAAATTGATGATTCTGCTACTGCTGTAGCTAGAAATATTTCTCTTGGTGCAGATAGCGGCACAGCATCTAGCCAATCCTTAAAAGATGGCGATGTAGCTTTCAATGTGAAAGGTGCCACTGGTGACTATGTATCTACAAAGATGAATGGTAACACTGTAGAAATTTCTACAACTCGTGCTACTATCAACAGTGATGCAAATACAGGTGCTGCATCTGTAACAGGTAATGATGGCCTTGCAACTGCTAAAAATGTCGCGAGTGCTATCAACTCTGCTGTTAATGGTTTATCTCAAAACTTAAACATTAGTGATGGTACAACAGATAGTACTGTAGCACTTAAAAATCAAAAGTTAACTGTTACAGGTACGGGAGCAGCAACAGCGACTGTTAATAATCAAACTATTACTGTTAATGTGCAGAGGAACACTTTCAAATAATGCTGACGGTACTGTGGAAAGCAGATGCGCAGGTGTAGCAACAACTAAAAATGTTGCCGATGTTATTAATAAGTCTATCTCTGATAATCAATATAGCTGGAAACTATCTGCTAATGGCGAAGCTAATACTGCAACTGTAGGTAAAGGTGATACCGTAGATTTTTGCTGGTGATACTAATATTACAGTTGATCGTAATAACAAAAATATTTCTGTTAGCCTAAATAAAAATCTTACAGACATGAACTCTATATCTCTTGGTAATGCAAGAGGGAAACAATTTTTCCTAAATGGTAGAGATGGTAGTATTAAAAGCTGGTAAAGCTGAGTTTAAAGATAATGTTGGTGCTGGTTCTACTAGTACAAAGCGATCAGTTAAGCTTTACGAACGGTGCAACTGGTGCTAATGAAGCTACAACGACTCTTGCTTTTAGGCGCACTATCAATTCAATCGGGTTCTAATAGCACCGCTCTTGATTCTAAATACCTCATGTTAAGTGATGAGAATGGTAATAATGCTGAAGGTAGTGCCAAAGGTATGGCATTCAGGGATGCAGCTGGTAAAATGGTTCAATTTAGTCTTGATGAAATCAAGGCTGGTGGCACAAAATCCAGGAGGTAGCAGAAGGTACAGCTGATACTGATGCGGTAAATGTAAAAACAGTTGAAAGACACTGTGGCAAGTCAAACATTAACCTACCGTGCCAATACTGCAGTTGATGCAGATGCTAAATCTGTAAAAATTATCTAAAAGGCTTTAGACTTTGTAGATGGGACATCTACTGTTGCTACTGTTGATAATGATGGAAAAAGTATCCTTTGATTTAAATACAGCTACTACTAAGATTAAAGATTGATGATTCTGCTACTGCTGTTGCAAGAAACATCTCTCTGAGTGCAGATAGCAGCACAGCATCTAGCCAATCCTTAAAAAGATGGTGATGTAGCTTTCAATGTAAAAGGTGCGACTGGTGACTATGTATCTACTAACATGAATGGTAACACTGTAGAAAGTATCTACAAAACGTGCTACTATCAACAGTAATGCAAATACCGGTGCTGCGTCCGTAACAGGTAATGATGGACTCGCAACAGCTAAAAATGTGGCCGATGCAATTAACAAGGCTGCTGATGCGGCTAAAGCTGGTGCGGCATGGAACCTTACAACGAACTCTAGTACTACAGATAAAACATCTGTACAAGGTGGCGATACAGTAGATCTTATCAATGGCGATAATATCGTCATCACACAAGATGGTACAGATAAAAAGAAAATTACTGTAGCTACTAAGAAAGATCTTACTGTAGATTCCGTTACAGCTGGTAATACAGTTATTAATACTTCTGGTTTAACAAATGGTACAACTGCTATTACTGGTAAAGGTATTACAACTGATAAGGTGACAGTAGGCGGAATTTCTATTGATAAAACCGATGGTATTAATGCTGGTGGTAAAACGATTGCTAATGTTGCAAGTGGTGGTACTACAGATACAAATGCAGCAAACATTGGTGATGTTAAGCAAGCCGTTGCTAATTTATCTCAAAACTTAAATATTACTGATGGTACTAATAACGGTACTGTTGACCTTAAAAACCAAAAAACTGAATGTAGCAGGTGCAAATGGTGTAACTGCAACTGTAAATAATCAAACTATTACAGTTGGTTTAGATGCTAATACTGTTAATGCTACAACTAAAGGTATTGGCCTCACTGCTGATACAGGTGCTACAGGTAATAAATACCTTAAAGATGGTGATGTATCCTTTGCTGTGACTGGTGATGGCAATCTTGTGAGCACGTCTGCTACTGCGGCTGGTGTGAAAGTTGCGGTTGATGCAGCTAAGGTAAAAAGACTTGGCTGTAGATGCTGTTACAGTAAGTAAAGATGCTCAGGCAGATAATCCTATTACAGTAACACCAACAGCAGGTACTAATTCTAAAGATTATGCTATCGGTATCGATACTACAGAGCTTGCGAGCTAAAACAGATTTTAACATACCGTGCAAAATAATGATACTGATGCTAATGCAAAGAAAGTATCATTAGCTAAAGGTCTCAACTTTGTAAATGGTACATTAACAACTGCCTCTACCAATAACGATGGGGTGGTAAAATACGATGTAAATACAGCAGCTATTACTGCTGGTACAGATGGCACTGTAACAGGTCCAACTACAGATGGCGTAGCAACAGCACAAAAAACGTAGCTGATGCGATTAACGCAGCTAAAAGCATCTAAAAACTGAAATTACTGCTAATACTGGTGAGGCGGCTAATGCTACAACAGGTAATGTGACCCCCATCTACTACTGCTGCTGATGGTCATACTATTTACGACGTAAAACTCAATGACAAAGTGATCCTTGGTACTGGTGCTAATGCTGTAACAATCGATGGTACAGCTGGTAAAGCCACTGTTGGTACTGCTGTTGTAGATGGTGTGAATAACACAATTACAACTGGTGGTGCAAGCCCTGTTATACTAGATGGTGCAACAGGTACAATTACAGGTAAAACTGCTAATATTGGTGGTGTGACTGTAAATGGTACAACAAATGATATTACTGGCTTATCCAATACAACTGTAACTGGTACGGACTTTGCAACAAAAGGTCGCGCTGCTACAGAGGAACAATTAAAAGCAGTAACTAGTGCAACTGCATTGAAGTTCACTGGTGATGTAGCTACTAATACGGGATCTATCAACCTTAAAGATGATACATTCAGTATTAAAGGTGATGGTAAATACATTACTACCGATGTAAATGGCAAGGATGTAAATCTCACAGTATCTGAAGATGAGGTTAAAAAATCTGCCGTAGCAGCTGTAACAGTAAGCACAGATACAACGGATGCTAACAATCCAATTTCCGTAACACCGACAACAAGTGCGGATGGTACGACTAAGGATTATAAGGTAACGATTGATGGCACTAAGATTGCGAATAAGACAAACTTGTCTTATAAAGCAAATGATGGTACCGCTAAACAAGTTTCCTTGGCAGATGGGTTGAACTTCAAAAATGGTACTCTTACAACAGCATCCATCGATGATGTAGGTGTTGTAAAATACGATGTAAATACAGCAACTATCACAGCTGGAACAGATGGTACAGTAACAGGTCCAACTACAGATGGCGTTGCAACAGCACAAAACGTAGCTGATGCGATTAACGCAGCTAAAAAAGCAGCTAAAAACTGAAATTACTGCTAATACAGGGTGGAGCGACGAAATGCTACAACAGGGTAATGTGACCCTTTACATCTACTACGGTACGCTGACGGTCATACAATCTATGACGTAAAAACTCAATGACAAAGTGACCCTTGGTACTGGTAATAACGCTGTAACAATCGATGGTACAGCTGGTAAAGCTACTGTTGGTACTGCAGTTGTAGATGGTGTAAATAACACAATTACAACTGGTGGTGCGAATGCCGTTACATTAGACGGCGCAACGGCAAAAGTGACTGCTGGCGTAACAACTGTTGATGGCGTGACTGGCACAATTACCACTGGTGGTACAAACTCTGTTAAGGTAGATGGTGCAACTGGTACAGTGACTGGTTTGACTAATAAAGATTGGACTCCTGGCGTAACTAAAGCCGTAACTGGTCGTGCTGCTACAGAAGATCAATTACAAAAGGTAGCAGACGCTGCATCTAGCCAAACTTGGAATATTACAGCAGATAAAGCAGGTACAACTGGTGCTCAAACAGGTACTAAGAAAAATGCTACTGTTGGTAAGGATGAAACTGTTGAATTAGTGGCAGGGGATAACCTTACAATCATCAGGATGAACGTAAGTTTACATATTCCTTGAATAAAGATCTTGCTGGCTTAACGAGTGTATCTGTTGGTACTGGTACAACTGAAACCATTAAACTCGATGGCGCAACTGGTAAAATTACTGCTAAGAATGCAGCTATTGGCGGCGTAACGGTTGATGGAGATAACAGCCATGTAACTGGCCTATCCAATACAACATGGAATGGTACAGCTACCACTGGTCGTGCAGCTACTGAAGATCAATTGAAAGCTGTAGCCGATACTGCTAAAGCGAAAACTGATGCAGTTAACTTGAAATTCTCTGGCGATACTAATACATCTGCTGGTGTAGAGTCAATCTTAAAGATGATACATTCAACATCATTGGCGATGGTAAATATGTAACTACTGACGCGAACGGTAAAGATTTAACTGTACAAAAGTATCTGAAGCAGAGGTTAAAAAATCTGCTGTAGCTGCTGTAACAGTAAGTACTGATACCACGGATGCTAATAATCCGATTTCTGTAACACCGACAACAAGTGCGGATGGCACAACTAAGGATTACAAGGTAACTATTGATGGTACTAAGATTGCGAATAAGACAAACTTGTCTTATAAAGCAAATGATGGTACCGCGAAACAAGTTTCCTTGGCAGATGGGTTGAACTTCAAAAATGGTACTCTTACAACAGCATCCATCGATGATGCAGGTGTTGTAAAATACGATGTAAATACAGCAACTATCACAGCTGGAACAGATGGTACAGTAACAGGTCCAACTACAGATGGCGTTGCAACAGCACAAAACGTAGCTGATGCGATTAACGCAGCTAAAAAAGCAGCTAAAACTGAAATTACTGCTAATACAGGTGAAGCAGCGAATACTACAACAGGTAATGTCACTCCCATCTACACGTGCTGATGGTCATACTAGTTTACGACGTAAAACTCAATGACAAAAGTGACCCATGGTACTGGAGCTAATGCTGTAACAATTGATGGTACTGCTGGTAAAGCTACTGTTGGTACTGCTGTTGTAGATGGTGTAAATAACACAATCACCACAGGTGGTGCTAACGCAGTTACCTTAGATGGTCTGCGGCAGGGTACTGTGAGAACTGGTACTGTAACCGTAACTGGTGGTACAACAAACGATATTACAGGCTTGTCCAACACAACTGTAACAGCGCATTGACTTTGCAGCCAAGGCCGTCTGCTACTGAAGAACAATTGAAAAGCAGTAGGAGAACAAACATGGCAAATCACGGCAGACAAAGATCTGCTACATCTGGTGACTCAAAACAGGTACTAAGAAGGATGCTAAGGTTGGTAAAGACGACAAAGTTCAATTGATCGCTGGTGAAAAACCTCACAGTGAACCAAAACAGAACGAGACTTCACATGCCTCACCTGAATAAAGACCTTGTGAGATGAACTCTGCAACCTTCAGAGCAACAGGTGGTAAAACAACTGTTATTAAAAGGCGATAGCATCGCTCAAAACTGACGGCACTAAGACAAACACATCTACAGTACGCTGGTGATACAGTAGCTGATGGTGGTAAAGTCTACAGCAACCACAGCTGGTGGTGCAGCTGTCACTAATGGTGCTAACTCCACTGCAACAACTGCGGCGGGTGCAACAGTAACTAACGCTAACGGTAATACAAATTGCATGACTGAGTGGTGTACGTATTAATACCACAGGTAAGGATCCTGTATCCTTAACAGATGCTGAGCAGATAGTGGCAATAATGTCATTAAAAATGTAGCAGAGTGGTCATGTAGAAATATTGATGATACAGATAACACAAATGCACTAATATTGCCGACGTGAGAAAAGCTGCGACTACGGTAACTGCTAACGATGGTGGAGCGACCAAATGCCACAACAGGTAATGTAACGCTTACATCTACTACAGCTACTGATGGTCATACTATTTACGACGTAAAACTCAACGATACAGTGACGCTTGGTACTGGTAGTAATGCTTGTAACAATTGACGGCACAGCAGGCAAAGCTACTATTGGTTCCTCTGTTGTGGATGGTGTAAATAACACAATCACTACAGGCGGTGCTAATGCGGTTGCCTTAGATGGTCTTGCAGGTACAGTAAAAACAGGTACAGTAATAGTAACTGGTGGTACAACAAACGACATTACTGGTTTGTCTAACACAACTGTAAATGCTGCTGACTTTGCAACAAAGGCCGTGCCGCTACGGAAGAACAATTGAAACAGGTGGGGGAACAAACATGGCAAATCACTGCAGACAAAGATGCTACCATCTGGTAACCAAACAGGTACTAAGAAGGATGCTAAGGTTGGTAAAGACGATAAAGTTCAATTGATCGCAGGTGAAAACCTCACAGTGAACCAAAACGAACGAGACTTCACATACTCCTTGAATAAAGACCCGTGTGAAGATGAACTCTGCAACCTTCAGAGCAACAGGTGGTAAAAACAACTGTGTTACAGGCGATAGCATTGCACAAACTGATGGTACTAAGACAAATAGATCTACAGCGGCTGGTAATACAGTAGCTGATGGTACTAAGTCCACAGAAACAACTGCGGCTGGTCAAGTGATTAAAAGATGGTGCTAAGACTAATACATCTACAGTTGATGAAAATACATTAGTTGATGGTGCAAAATCTAATAAGACTACTGTAGATAGTAATGTAATTGATGATGGCAATGGCAATGTAAACACATCCAATGCTACATCTAATACAATTACTGATGGTACAAATACAAGTACAATCACTGCTGGTAAAGCAACTATTGGTTCCTCCATTATTGATGGTGTAAATAACATTCACCACTGGTGGTGCCAATGCCGTTAAGTTAGATGGTGAGCCAGGGTTCTGCTGAAAACTGGTACTGTAACCGTAACTGGTGGTACTACAAACGATATTACTGGTTTGTCTAACACAACTGTAAATGCTGCTGACTTTGCAACAAAAGGCCGTGCCGCTACGGAAGAACAATTGAAAGCAGTAGGAGAACAAACATGGCAAATTACGGCAGACAAAGATGCCGCTACATCTGGTAACCAAACAGGTACTAAGAAGGATGCTAAGGTTGGTAAAGACGACAAAGTTCAATTGATCGCTGGTGAAAACCTCACAGTAAACCAAAACGAACGAGACTTCACATACTCCTTGAATAAAGACCTTGTGAAGATGAACTCTGCAACCTTTGAAGCCACAGGTGGTAAAACAACTGTTATTACAGGCGATAGCATTGCACAAACTGATGGTACTAAGACAAATAGATCTACAGCGGCTGGTAATACAGTAGCTGATGGTACTAAGTCCACAGAAACAACTGCAGCTGGTCAAGTAATTAAAGATGGTGCTAAAACTAATACATCTACTGTTGATGAAAACACATTAGTGGATGGTGCTCAAATCTAACAAAACAACGGTAGACAGCAATGTAATTGATGATGGAAATGGTAATGTAAATACATCTAATGCTACATCCAATACAATTACAGATGGCACAAATACAAGTACAATCACTGCAGGTAAAGCACAAATTGGTACAGTTGGTATCGATGGTGTAGCAAGTAATATTACTACGGGCGGTGCTAATGCTGTTGTGCTTAATGGTGCAGATGGTACCGTTAAGACGGGTACAGTAACACTAACTGGTGGTACAACAAACGATATTACAGGCTTTGTCCAATACAACGGTAACAGCGACCGACTTTTGCAACCAAAGGCCGTGCTCGCTACTGAAGAACAATTGAAAGCAGTAGGAGAACAAACATGGCAAATCACGGCAGACAAAGATCTTTCATCTGGTAACCAAACAGGTACTAAGAAGGATGCCAAGGTTGGTAAAGACGACAAAAGTTCAATTGATCGCTGGTGAAAACCTCACAGTGAACCAAAACGAACGAGACTTCACATACTCCTTGAATAAAGACCTTGTGAAGATGAACTCTGCAACCTTCAGAAGCAACGGGTGGTAAAACAACTGTTATTAAAGGCGATAGCATCGCTCAAACTGACGGCACTAAGACAAACACATCTACAGCCGCTGGTAATACAGTAGCTGATGGTGGTAAATCTACAGCAACCACAGCTGATGGTACAACTGTCACTAATGGTGCTAACTCCACTGCAACAACTGCAGCAGGTACAACAGTAACTAACGCTAACGGTAATACAAATTACGCAGCTGATGGTGTACGTATTAATACCACAGGTAAGGATCCTGTATCCTTAACAGATGCTGGCTTAGATAATGGCAATAATGTCATTAAAAATGTAGCAAGTGGTCATGTAAATAATGATGATACAGATAACACAAATGCAGCTAATATTGCCGACGTGAAGAAAGCTACCACAACTGTAACTGCTAACGATGGTGAAGCAGCAAATGCCACAACAGGTAATGTAACGCTTACATCTACTACAGCTACTGATGGTCATACTATTTACGACGTAAAACTCAACGATACAGTGACACTTGGTACTGGTAGTAATGCTGTAACAATTGACGGCACAGCAGGCAAAGCTACTATTGGTTCCTCTGTTGTGGATGGTGTAAATAACACAATCACTACAGGCGGTGCTAATGCAGTTGCCTTAGATGGTGCTGCAGGTACAGTAAAAACAGGTACAGTAATAGTAACTGGTGGTACAACAAACGACATTACTGGTTTGTCTAACACAACTGTAAATGCTGCTGACTTTGCAACCAAAGGCCGTGCCGCTACTGAAGAACAATTGAAAGCAGTAGGGGAACAAACATGGCAAATCACTGCAGACAAAGATGCTACTACATCTGGTGCCCAAACAGGTACTAAGAAGGATGCTAAGGTTGGTAAAGACGACAAAGTTCAATTGATCGCTGGCGAAAACCTCACAGTGAACCAAAACGAACGAGACTTCACATACTCCTTGAATAAAGACCTTGTGAAGATGAACTCTGCAACCTTCGAAGCAACAGGTGGTAAAACAACTGTTATTACAGGCGATAGCATCGCTCAAACTGACGGCACTAAGACCAATACATCTACAGCCGCTGGTAATACAGTAGCTGATGGTGGTAAATCTACAGCAACTACAGCTGATGGTACGACTGTAACTAATGGTGCTGACTCCACTGCAACAACAGCAGCAGGTACAACGGTAACTTCTGCGAATGGTAATACTAATTACGCCGCTGATGGTGTACGTATCAATACAACAGGTAAAAACCTTGTATCCTTGACTGATGCTGGTTTAGATAATGGCAATAATGTTATTAAAAATGTAGCAAGTGGTCATGTAAATAATGATGATACAGATAACACAAATGCAGCTAATATTGCAGATGTTAAAAAGGCTACTACAACTGTAACTGCTAACAATGGTGAAGCAGCTAATGCTACAACCGGTAATGTAACTCTTACATCTACTACGGCTGCTGATGGTCATACAATCTATGATGTAAAACTCAACGACAAAGTGACCCATGGCACTGGAGCTAATGCTGTAACAATCGATGGTACAGCAGGTAAAAGCTACAATTGGCTCTTCCGTTGTGGATGGTGTAAATAACACAATCACTACAGGCGGTGCTAACGCTGTTACTATGGATGGTGCTGCAGGCACTGTGAAAACTGGTACTGTAACCGTAACTGGTGGTACTACAAACGACATCACTGGCTTGTCCAATACAACTGTAAATAGTGCAGACTTTGCAACCAAAGGCCGTGCCGCTACGGAAGAACAATTGAAACAGGTAGGGGAACAAACATGGCAAATCACTGCAGACAAAGATGCTACTACATCTGGTAACCAAACAGGTACTAAGAAGGATGCTAAGGTTGGTAAAGACGATAAAGTTCAATTGATCGCAGGTGAAAACCTCACAGTGAACCAAAACGAACGAGACTTCACATACTCCTTGAATAAAGACCTTGTGAAGATGAACTCTGCAACCTTCGAAGCAACAGGTGGTAAAACAACTGTTATTACAGGTGATAGCATTGCACAAACTGATGGTACTAAGACAAATAGATCTACAGCGGCTGGTAATACAGTAGCTGATGGTACTAAGTCCACAGAAACAACTGCAGCTGGTCAAGTGATTAAAGATGGTGCTAAGACTAATACATCTACAGTTGATGAAAATACATTAGTTGATGGTGCAAAATCTAATAAGACTACTGTAGATAGTAATGTAATTGATGATGGCAATGGCAATGTAAACACATCCAATGCTACATCTAATACAATTACTGATGGTACAAATACAAGTACAATCACTGCTGGTAAAGCAACTATTGGTTCCTCCATTATTGATGGTGTAAAATAACACATTCTACCACTGGTGGTGCCAATGCCGTTAAGTTAGATGGTGCAGACGAGCTCTGTGAAAACTGGTACTGTAACCGTAACTGGTGGTACTACAAACGATATTACAGGCTTTGTCTAATACAACTGTAAATAGTGCAGACTTTGCAACCAAAGGCCGTGCCGCTACGGAAGAACAATTGAAACAAGTAGGGGAACAAACATGGCAAATTACTGCAGATAAAGATGCCGCTACGTCTGGTGCTCAAACAGGTACTAAGAAGGATGCTAAAGTTGGTAAAGACGACAAAGTTCAATTGATCGCAGGTGAAAACCTCACAGTGAACCAAAACGAACGAGACTTTACATACTCCTTGAATAAAGACCTTGTGAAGATGAACTCTGCAACCTTCGAAGCAACAGGTGGTAAAACAACTGTTATTACAGGCGATAGCATTGCACAAACTGATGGTACTAAGACAAATAGATCTACAGCGGCTGGTACTACAATTACTGATGGTACAAATACTACAGAAGCAACAGCTAGTACTGTAACTGTCAAAGATAATGCTGGTAACAGCACAGTTATCACTAAAGATACGATTACAACAGGTACTGGTGCTAATAAGGTGACTGTTGATGGTACTGTAGGTAAGGTAACTGCAGGTTCTGCAGTTATAGATGGTGTGAATAACACAATCACTACAGGTGGTGCTAACACTGTTAAATTAGATGGTGCTGCAGGTACTGTTACTGGTTTAACAAATACAGCATGGACACCAGGTGTTACAAAAGCTGTTTCTGGTCGAGCTGCAACAGAAGATCAATTACAACAAGTATCTGATGCAGTAGGTGCTGGTTGGAATATAAACTCTGGTACAGTAGCTGGTTCCACTGGTGAAGCTAATGGCTCTGCTAAGACTAAGATCTCTAGTGGTGAAGAGGTTCAATTACAGGCTGGCAATAACCTCATTATTGACCAAAAATGGTAAAACTTTAGCCTACTCCTTAAACAAAAATCTTAAAGATATGGAGTCTGCTATATTCAATGCCACTGGTGGTAAAACAACTGTTATCAAAGGCGATAGTATCGTTCAAACTGATGGTGGTAAAACGAATACATCTAATGCGGCTGGTAACACTGTTGCAGATGGTACAAAATCCACAGCCACTACGGCGTGGGGACTACTATCACTGATGGTGCTAAGACGAATACAAATACAGCAGATAAAATGTAATCGATGATGGTGCAGGTAATACAAACACATCAAATGCCACATCTAATACGATTGCTGATCCGAATGGCAATACGAATACTGCGACAGCAACTAGCAATACTTTGGCAGATAATGCGGGTAATTCTAACGTATCTAATGCTACAAGCAATAACTTGACAGATAATGCAGGCAATTCTAATGTATCTAATGCGACTAGCAATACATTGAAAAATGCCGCTGGTGATGAAACTAAGGTTGACGCTAAAGGTGCTACTGTTAAAGATGCGGCTGGTAATACAACAAATGTTGCTTCTACAGGTGCAACTGTAACAAATGCAGCAGGCGATACAACTAAGGTTGAAGCGACTGGCTACAACAGTGGCGGATGCTGCTGGTAACAAGGCTACTTTCACTAAGGATGGTGTAACGATTACAAAACCTGGTAAAGATACAGTATCCTTAACTGGCAATGGCCTTGATAGTGGCAATAATAAGATTGTTAATGTAGCTGATGGCACAAATGATACAGATGCTGTTAATGTACGCCAATTAGATGCGAAGACTAAGGCGGCAACAACTGAGTTGACTGCTAATGGTGGTGAAAGTGCTGGTAATACTACAGGTAATATCGTATTGACTAAAACTACTGCTCCAGATGGTCATATCGTTTACGATAACAAGTTGAAGGATAAGATTACCTTGGGTGCAGCGGATCCAACAAAAGCGATTACTGTGGATGGTACAAATGGCACGATCAAAGCCGGTAAAGATGGTAATGCTGTAGCGATTAATGGTACAGATGGTACTATTAAAGCTGGTGATGGGACAAATGCTGTTGCTATTGATGGTGTTAATGGTTCTGTGAAAGTAGCAGATAAGATTGCTCTTAATGGTAAGGATGGTAAAAGCTGCTATTGGTACAGTAGGTATCGATGGCAAAGATGGCATTATTACTACAGGTGGCAATAATCCTGTTGCAGTAAATGGTAAAGATGGTGTTGTAACAGGTTTGACTAATAAAACGTGGGACCCTAACAACATTACTTCTGGCCGTGCAGCCACCGAAGATCAAGTACAATCTGCTGTAGCTAATGCAGGCTGGGATGCTACCGTTGGTATGCTGAAGGTTCTGGTGTCAACAGCACACCAAGTGCAACACCAGAAAAAAATTAGACCAAATGAAACGCTTACTTTCAAAGCGGGCAATAATATGATGGTTAGCCATGCAGGTAAAACAATTAGCTATGCCATAAATCCAGAGCTGACAGATATGAAATCTGCTACATTTAAAGATGCAGCTGGTAACACAACTGTAACAAATGGTAATGGCATAACAATTACACCTGGTAGTGCAAATCCGAATAACCCTAATGCAGGTCCTGTATCCTTGACTAAGGATGGCCTCAATAATGGTAATAATCAAATTAAAGGTGTGGCACCTGGTTCTGATGATACCGATGCTGTGAATATTGGTCAGTTGAAAGCATCTAATGCAAAAATGGGTGATGCGATTGGTCAAGTTGCAGGTGAGGTACAACGTGTTGGTGCTCATGCAGCAGCAATGGCCGCATTGAAACCTATTCAATATGATCCATTAGAACCGACTCAAATTATGGCAGGCGTAGGCAATTATCGCGGTGAAACTGCAGCAGCTCTTGGTCTTGCGCATTACACTAACGAAGATACTATGTTCAACGTAGGTGTTTCCGTTGGTGGCAACCATAATATGGTGAATGCTGGTGTAACCCATAAATTTGGTTCTAGCCCAGAAAAGAAAAATATTCCTGACCGTTACAAAGCAGGCCCTATTAGCTCTGTGTATGTAATGCAAGATGAGGTATCTAGCCTCAAGAAGGAAAATGCTGAACAAAAATATGTTATTGCTGATCAAGCACTCGTCTAAACACATTGGAAGCTGAAAATGAACGTCAACGTCAAGAATTGGCTGAAACAAAAACAAGGGTTAGATGACTTGCGAAAAGCAGTAGATAGACTGTTGGCATCTAAAAAGTTGATAATTGAAATTAATTATCGATTTATAAGTTGAATAATTATTGACCTATAAACTTAAGAACCTCTTATACACTGATATACCTGTTGAGGGTATAATCAAGTGCTATAAGAGGTTCTTTTGATTTTTGATATAGATTATTAAATAAAAATTATTATATATGAATGACTTTTCATGTATTCTGTGATATAATACTTAAGATGTTAAGGGCTAAGAATTTTGCTCCACCTTGTATGATCTTACATGAATAGGAGTTACTATGTTAGCACGCATACAACGATGGCTTTCAGTTGATACCATGTTGCCCTGCTGCAGAGCGGTTAGGTCCCGTAGGGACGACAAAGCAACTGTACTGGTAATTATTTGAAAATTGCTTGGCCGGCTACATTACAAGGCTTGATGTTACAATTTATGACAGCCATCGATTTGGCAATGGTTGGGGCACTTGGTGCGTCTGCGCTTGCGTCAGTCGGTATTATGGGACAGCCTGAAATGGTGATGCTCATTTTCTGTCGTGCTTTATCTATTGCTGTTACTGCGATCATAGCTCGCCGTCATGGTGAAGATGATGTAGATGGTATGAATGCAGTTCTTAAAGCAGTCTATATTATTGAATTTCTTAATCTATGTGCCTCTATTAGTGACGTGCTTCTTTAATTTAGAGCATATTTTACGCTTTACTGGCGCCGAAGATGGTTATATAGAAAACTGCGGTCTGGTATGGTCGCTTCGTTGTTATCAGCCTTATCTTTCAGTCCTTTAGCCAAATTGTAGGGCTGCACTAATCGGATATGGTAATACAAAAGTCATTTTTAAATCAGAATGTAGAGAACATTTTAAATACCATTATGAACTTTTTTCTTGATTTATGGTATTGGGTCCTTTCCTGAGCTCGGTGTTATGGGGGCAGGGGTGTCCACCATGATCAGTAGTGCTCTTATTGCTTTTGTTGCTATTGCGTACTATCTCATCAGCATACGACTACAGGTTTAACATTGCGACATCCGTCCAAATGGACCTTTGAAAGACCTGTACTTCATACGATGTTTCACGTTGGGGGCAGCTCTCTAGGGGAGCAGTTCTTTGAACGTTTTGGTATGTATACATACACCATGATTGTTGCTTCCTTAGGGTGCAGTACCATTGGCAGACACTATGTATGTATGAACTTAATGGATATATTCTATTACTTTGCCATGGGGCTTGGTTTCGCAGGGGCCTCACATACAGGTCAAAGTCTAGGACATAAACGTCCAGATATTGCAAAGATATATGGAAAGATTGGTGCACGAATCGGTCTTGTAGTAGGTCTTGTAAGTGCGCTAATCTTTATTGGTCCTGGAGACTTTTTAGTAAAGCTTTATACTCGTGAAAGTGAAGTAGTACTTCTTTCTGGTTCTTTGATGGGAATCATGGCAGTAGCAGCTTTCCCACAAGCTTTACAGCAGGTATATTCTGGTGTATTAAAAGGGGCAGGGGATACGTATTACATTATGAAATATTCTCTTGTAAGCGTAGCCATCATTCGACCTATTATTACCTATCTATTGTGTATTACGTTAGGTTTAGGCTTACTAGGTGCCTGGTTATCCTTGTGCTTTGATCAGTCCTTGCGCTTATGCTGTTCTCTATTTGCGATTTATTAAAAGGTGCTGGCAGACAAGATTGTCTCAACACTTTGTAAATATAGTTTTATAATCAATCTTGACTATCATTTAGCTATAAATTTTCATATTAAAATCTAAAATTAAAAAATATTCGATATAGTTGTACTATATAGATAAAATCAATATAGTTTCGGCAGTTATCACTTCCTATATTGAAAAACATTAAAAATAGTTTATGAAAGATTTATGAACATCTTGTTGCGTCTTCAATTTATTTGATGTAGAATACGAAATGTGGAAAAAATGACACATTGGGGAATGTGTCGTCTGACCAGAAACTTCTGATTTCACGTATATATGTAAGGATATATATAGAAAACGATAAAAAGCCTCCTTAGTGCAGACTGAGGGGCTTTTACTCGTTTTTGTTATAGTTAAATTTATTAGATTAAGTAATAATAGATTTTGTAAAAATTATATCGAAGGAAATTGTTAATAGAAATAAAATAGTGTATATAATAATGAGAGTAATATGGAATACCCTGAGAGGGATCTTTATACCTTTGAGTTCGTAAAAGGTATTGTAAGGCGGAAAAACATGAACAAGTACATTGCTAAATTTATTGGCACAATGATTTTTGGTATTCTTTGGTACGGGTACAGCTGTTGTAGAAGATATCTACTTTCACAGGCATCATGGTTAACAGGCATCATAGTTATAAGTATCTTAAGTAGATTATCAGTAACATAATGATAATCCATAAGAAAAATAATAAATAAAATTAATAATATTTTAATTAATGTATATCTATAATATTATATGAGGCTTATAAAAATAGGAGATAAGAGGAATTTAAAATTTTATAATTATAACATTTGTATATAGATAAATTTCGAAAAATTCACGATAAATTCATAAAAATATTGAAATTTATCGAAAAGTTGTATAAAATAAAACTATATTATTACCAAAGGCCTGTGTATTGTGAAGGGCCATTATTGGAGGGAATTATAATGAACAAAAAATTATTAGCTTTAATGGCAGTTGCTCGCTGTAGGCGTATCCGTAGCAGGCGCAACTCCACAAACTCAATTCAACAAAGGTGAATTCCAAGTTGATCTTGGCGCAGCTCATTCTAAAGCAAAAACTGAGCTTGAATGCTGACGCAAAATGGAACTTCGATGGCGCTGTAACATATGGCTCACTGATAAAAACAGCATTACAATATCAATATCATGGTTTGAATGATAAATTAGGTGGTATTGGCTACAGCGACAAAATGCACGAAGTGAACGTAGTTCAATCCTTGAACAAAAACTTCGCAGCTATATGGTGGTTATGCACACATTTCTGGCGATGATTTCGCTAAAGCTAAACAACATTGCACAAGTAGGTTTAATTGGTAAAAGCTAACTTGGCTCTAAAGTAGAAGTTTACGGTAAAGCTGGTGTAGGTACTAAGAAAACTTCCACTTGGGAAGCAGGCTTAGGCTACAAAGTTAACGAAGACTGGGATATTAATGCTGGTTACCGTTATATCAACACTAAACAGGATGACGATTCCAACATCTCCTTCCAAGGTCCTGTAGTTGGCTTGTCTTACTGTTTCGGCAGGTCAAAAATCTGTAGCTCCTGTAGCAACTCCAGCTCCTGTGTATACTCCAGCTCCAGCTCCTGTAGTAGAAGCTCCTGTATAAAAACTCCTAAATTGGACTACTATGTACAATCCATCTACTTCGATTCCGACCAAGATGTTGCTCGTGCAGACCAATATCCAAACTTAACAGCTGCTGTAAACGCTGCTCACCAATACTCTCAAGATCAAGTTAAATTGTTAGGTAATGCTGATACTGATGCAAACCCTCAATACAACATTGGTTTTGTCCGAACGCCGCGTACAATACGTAGCTCAATACTTAGTAAATAATGGCGTATCTGCTGATCGCTTCATCGGTATCGCTAATGGCGACACCAAACCAGTGGCAACTAACTCCACTGCAAACTGGTAAAGCTGAAAACCGTCTGTAGACGTTTACATTCACCGCTAATCTCTAAACTAATTTAGATTAGATATACATAAAGTCCACCTTCTATCATGCTCTCGTGTTTATCGGGGACCGAGCATGTGATAAGGTGGACTTTTATGTTATACTAAACTTGCATACAATCGTAGGTCATACAATGTTCATTAAGATTTGATAATGTATGCGGTGTGAGTATAGTAAAAGTAGGTTATATATGAAAAAAATTTAAATATTACAAACCGCTCATAGGTGCTATCATACTAGCTGGTGTTATGATCATGATGGCTCTAGAATAAGTGATATTGCTAGTGCCATTGATGCTATTATTACAGCATTTGTTCCACTTTATCGTAGGTGCCTGTATTGCTTTTTGTGCTAGATATTTTTAGTAGTGCGCTATGAGCGATGGCTCTGGCCTAAGAGTGAATCTGGATGGAAGTATAAAATTAGACGACCTTTAAGTTTGATTTTTATCCTTGTTACAATAAGTGCTATAGTTTATTTTATAGCTCGGATGGCAGTACCACAGCTAATTCATTCCATGTCGATTATTGTGGCTATCACCTCAATTATATGCAGATTTTTCAAGTTTGGATGCAACAGCTTGCTCAAACGATTCCGATGGCCTCTAACCAAACCCCTATGGACACATTAGATGGTGAGAAATGTTGTAAACTATGCCCGTGAATGGGGAACAAAAGGGGCACATACTTAGTTAATGCGATGGGCGCTGTATTGTCGTGGACTTTAAATATTGGTTTTGGGATTTAGTTATTGCTATTTATATGTTGCTTGATAAAGAACGCCTTATGATGCAAGGTAAACGCATTGTAAAAGCCTATGCATCTGATGAATTGGTAAATCAGTGTTAGTTATGTAAACCCGTGTGGCAGTTCAAACATTTAGTAATTTCTTTGTGGACAGTTTATTGATGCTTTGATTTTTAGGGCGTTATGGTAGGCATTACTTATGGCTATTTAATATTGAATATGCCACTACAATTGCTTTGTGTAATTGGTCTTACTGGTTTTGATTCCACTATTAGGTATTTATGTAGGTGGTGTCATTGGGGCGGTTATGTTACTTACCGTTAGCCCTATGGATGCTCTTATTTATGTGATTATCTTAGAGATTCTGCATCAAATCGAAAGCAACTTTATCTATCCTAAAATTGTAGGTGACTCAATTGGTTTACCAGGTTTATGGGTGTTTGTTGCGGTTATCGTAGCTGCAAGTTTAATAGGTGTTACTGGTATGTTAATCGAGTGTACCTTTAGTGGCTACATTCTATAAACTGCTCATGAGAGATGTAGAGGAACGACTTGCATCAAAATGAAGGTTTATAGTATATTGTCTAAATAATATGATTGTTAAGTTAATGTATGTTTTGTGTGCTGTTGACTATGGCACGGACTTATAGTAATTCTAGTATGTGAAATTACTTTACATTGTTAAAAAGTATCGCATATAGTAGGAGGATATGTAATGAATAAAAAGTTAATTTCTATGGCCTTAACTGGTGTATTGGCAGTAGGTGTATTGTCTGTTGCTACACCAAGTGTGGCAGATGCACGTCAAAACAAAGCCAGAAACAAGTACTGATATTTTCTGTACAACGTGCACCAGGCGAGTCCATGGTTATGACTATGAGCAAAATTGGTACTATTTTTCCAAAATCGCTTCCCGAATGCTGCAGCTTCACCTGCAGAGCTTAACTCTAACGATTTAAACTATGGCTACAAAGTTGTTGGCTATAGTAAATATCATCAATCACAAGATGAAAATCGATGTAATCACTGGTAATACTTCCAATATGGAAGAAGGTGGCAAACCTAAAAAATTATCGGTGAAATCTTCAATAAAGATCGAGTAATTGAATCTGCTCAAGCAGAACGCGTTGCTAAAACAACAACTCGGTGCTGATGCTGTTGATGAAGGGCTGGAAAATTGAAGCTCATGACGGCAAAAATCTTGTACTATGTAACAATGCATCAAGATGGTAAAAAGTAGTTGTTACAGTAGATGCTGAAAACAGGTGCTTACGTAGAGCAATCTAAATCTTATAAATTACCACCTGAACCCAGATCAAGGTTTCTGATGGTCGCAAAAACAAATCTTATCTTTTGGTAGTGGCATCGACATGGGTCGTTAATCTATTGATTGATAATCAAATAAAA
>BNJV01003131.1_pt1 | contig 49788 bp, 90 predicted proteins | sample 8540591 | NCBI WGS metagenome assembly BNJV01 (sample SAMD00202457, study PRJDB9452) | human saliva metagenome | host: Homo sapiens | reverse complement strand
CGGTCTGCAGCTGCTGGCGCAGGTCCGGCAGACTGCCATTGGCGCACAGGCCCATCAGGACATGCCTTTCGACCAAGCTGGTCAGGGCTACATCCCGTTCATTACGCGAGAATTTGAATCCCTGTTTCGAGGTGATGTTCGGTATGCGGACGCGGTGCCGCGGCAGGCAGCGCTGCTGGATGCGTGGAATCGTACCCTTTGGGCCTCAGAAACTCAGTTCAAACTGGTGATGAACATAAATGGAGGCGCCGGACGGTTCCTTCATGTGCAGAGCTGTCGTGGGCGGAGAAGAACTGTTCGGGCAGCGAAACCACATCAGGCGCATGCTTTCGCGTATCGGGCAGATTCACAGATGCGATGGTGCATCAACCGGCTATGCCATCGGCAACATTGCCGCTGCTGTCGGCCGCGGAACAAACGGCACCGTGGGGATACAATGCCCGCAGCATGCGTCACTCGATCTGGTGTATCGCTCGCGCGCCAACGTGCAGCCTGGGCAGCGGACACGGCCCTGCTGTTCGGTTCAGACAGCTTACCGCATGAAGCGCTGGACCGCGTGCAGGCCCTGGCCAGAACCTGCGTGCCCGGGCATCTTGAGACCGGGTGAGCATTTCGGGAGCGCTCGCTGGATCTGGTGGTGTCGATGCTGGGCATTCTGAGGCCAGCGCCGCCTTCGTGCCGCTCGACCCCGAACTGCCGGCGCAACGGATTGCGCCGCAGTGCGGGACAGCAGCCTGGGTAGATGCTCACGCACGAGCGCCGCAGGCACCAGCTGCCGGCGGTGGCTGGCGTGGTAGTTCTGATGGAACCGTTGTCTGCTGGGAGATGACCGCGTGATACGGGCACAAATGTGCAGCCAGAACAGCGCGGAAGTGCTGCGGGAAGCAAAGAAATACCGTCGGGATCGACATGACCGGTGAAAGGGACGTGCGTATTTTCCGCCGCGTCGGCACGAATATCAGCCCAGACGATCACCACGGCATTCATGGCAGCCAGCTGGCTTATGTAATCTGGTTCACCGGCACCCCCGGGCGTGGGTGAGCCACCGCAGTCTGGCCAGCGTGATGGATGCAACGTGTGTATGCGCTGGATGAGGATATGATGCGGTTCTGCACAGGCGCCATCGGCCTTCGATGTCGTGCTGAAATAATACGGCCACTGACCGGCGGCGTGCGGCAGCCGTTGCAGCACCGGGCGATCGCCGGTGATCCGCAGCGCATCTTTGCGCTGATCAAACAACACCGTCACCACCTGAATTTCGTGCGCAGATGCTGCGAACGCTTTCGCCAGCAGCGGGGCAGCGGCGGGCTGAAGCATGTGATGGTGGGCGATGAGGCCATCGGTACGAAGGTCAGTCGATGGCCGTGCAGGGGCTGGTGAGGGCGTGCTACAGAACCTGTATAGTCAACCAAAACGACCATTCCATACCCGCTGGACCACGGGGCCGGCAAACGTACACTCGAGTACCCTCAGTCAGCCATCAGCAAGACCCAGGCTCATGCTGGATCGCATGAACCCCGTACCGGTGGGCGTGCCGGAGAGCTGTGCATCGGTGGCAAACTGCTGGCGCGGGGTTATGAACGTCCGGACCTCACGGCCCGAACGCTTCGTGTGACCCTTCGGTGAACATGGCGGTCAGCTTATCCTTCCAGTCTGGTGCTGGAGCGAAGGTCAGCTGATCTATCTGGGGCGCATCGACGAGCAGGTGAGTGCGGGTTTCCGCATCGAGCTGGGCGAGGTGGGCGCAGCTTCTGAAGCAGCCCAGCGTGCCGCAAGCCGTGGTGGCGCGAAACGCCACCAGGGCACGCCTGGCTGGCTGGCTATGTTTCGGGCCCAGAAGCTGGATGGTTCCGTACCGCCAGTCACTGAAAGCCGTGTTGCCGGTTGTGGTGCCGTCGCATCATGGTGCTGGAGGCGCTGCCGCTCAATGCCAATGGCAAGATCGACCGACTGCCTGAACCGGTATTGGATGCCGGAAGCGTATGAGGCCCCAGGCGAGCACAAACGCAGCGCGGCTCTGGGCCGAAAGTGCTGGGCGTCGAGCGTGTGGGCCGCAGCAGCAGTTTCTCGAACTGGGAGCCGTGCTGCTGGCGCGGCGCTGGCGGTCGACGCATGCGCGCCGCGTTTCGCGCGCAGGTGCCGAACTGTTCAGGTAGCCAGTGCTGTCGGCCTGCCGATGCGCTGGCACAGGCGAGCCGCAGCTCAGCGTGCCGGTGAGCGAAGAGCATGGGTGAGGGTGCAGGCGAGGTGCGGCTTACGGCGTGCCGCCCGCCCAACGATTATTCCCCAGCAGTTGCACATCACGCCGGAGATGCCGCTGGGTACGGCTGCAGAGCCGACATCGACACGGTGGCCGAACAGGTGCAGGTAGCATAGCCAGCGTGCGGGACATCTACCGCGGCGCGCTACAGGAAAGGATGCTGTTCACCGGCTACGGCGTGCCTATGTGACGCCGACACTGCTGGCTTCGATACGCGAACGGCTGGACGTTTCATGCCAGCCTGAACAAGTAGTCGCCCGCCGACATCCTGCGCACGGCCGTGTTGTGGGAGGGCCTGTCGAAACCGGTGCAGGTGGTGAACCGGCGAGCGCATGTCATGCTGGGTGGCTGTACAACGTAGCGTCTGCCGGTGCTGGCGCTTGCAGGTGTGGGGGCGGGATCGGGTGCACTTCAGACATCTGCGGGCACATCAACAGGCACAGATGCGCATCAGAATGCGAAACGGCGCTGGACACGGGCATTGTTACTGCCGTGATGTCACCAACTGGAAAGCCTGATCGGCCCGACGCACCGTGTCGATGGCGCAAGAAGCGATGATCCGGCTGCCGCACAGGATGCAGCCAACGACCGCTGGCTGCTGCAGCGCAGCCTCCTGTGACCACACACTGGAGCGCATGGTGCACGGATCGGCCTGCGCGGGGCGGCAGCGAACTGCCGCCGGTGGTGCCGTTCACCTTCACGTCGCACAGGCCGTGCTGGTGCCGGCAGACCGCACGGCCTTCTTCACCGACATGCTGGGCGACATCGGAAGAGCGACTGCTCCGGCATTCTGGTGCGATGGGCGATGGCAGTACCGTGGAAGAGAAATTCACCACCGCTGCCGTGGACACATCGGCACGGATTCGCTGGTGGCCCGTGCACGAAATTGAGCAAAGACCCGTATTCCATCTGGCCCGCAGGCACTGGCTGTCGACCACCAGTGGGCAGGGCGATCGTATTCAGCACGGTGCTGTTCGGGCGCATGGGCGGCGGCGGTGCGGACAATGCCATGGGCATGTTCATCAACACGCTGCCGGTGCGCATCGATGTGGGCCGTGCCTCGGCGCAGGAAGCGCACAAAGCCACGCATGGTCGGCTGGCCTGCTGAGGCACGAACATACAAGTCTGGCGCGCACAGCGCTGCGGCAGCGTGCCTGCAGGGCGCCGCTTTGTTCACGGCCTGCTGAATTACCGCCCCCATGGCACCGGCAGCCATGCCGAGGGCGAGGATGTTACCTGGGCCGGCATGAGCGTGCTGGGCGGAGAAGAGAGCGCACAACTATCCGTTCAACCTCTCCGGTGGACGAGACAGGCGGTGGGTTTACTGGTGCGCAAATCGACCTACTTGCAGTGCAGCGCGTATAACGAAGTACATACGGCAGGCGAACGAAACTGGTGCAGCATCTGGAACGTCGCTGGTGGTTTATTATTATTTGACCGTCGCCGGATATGCGTGGTGGTGCATCAAATATCAGATAATCAATGATCTCGATCGGTTGTTGGATGAACCGTTTGTCGGTGTTAAATATCGTGGATATCTGCGCCGTGCGGTGGGACGGCGGTGTCGACACGTTGCGGGCGATCGATCAGTGCGTCGTTGATATCGGTGGATGGTGATGCGGTGACTGGTGCGATCGAATGATCGACATGAGCTCACCTGGAAACACAGCTGCGCAACTGTGGAAGCCGGTGCTGGTGTCGAGCGTGTGGGCCGTCACGATAGCTTTTTCGAGCTGGGCGGAACCCACTCGCTGCTGGCGCTGACGCTCACGTTGGCAGAATCAGAGACAGCAGCCTGGCCGTGAGCCAGATCGGCGCGGTTGCCCAAAGCAGACAATTGCGGGTACGTGGCCGAAGAGCGAGCTGGATATGAACGCGGCTGCATGCGGGCCTCGAGCGCCTGGCGGTCGCCTCAACCACCGCTGCGTGACAGATCTGCAGCACCGCTTTTTCACGCTGGTGCGCCAGCGTGGCGGTGTGCTGGATGCGTGACGCTGGCGCGGGCGCTGGTGGACAAATGTCCCGTCGTAGCTTTACTCACGGATGCCGATCATGCGCACGGGCGACGCGCGGTACGGTGCGCAGCTGCACGCCAGAACCATCAGAAAAATCCGGCCAGTGGGCGCCGTAAGGGTTGCTGGCTGGTCTCGCTGGTGCGCTGGCACCTCTCATTGCGACGCACAGAGGACGCGAGGACGAGAAGTTTGCCTGGGTGGGGGCAATCGATCCGTATATCCAATCACTGGATCAGGAAGATATTTCGCCCGTCGATTTCGTCCGTGCTTATGTGCAGGCCTGGTGTCTCGAGAAGAGGGCGAATACTGCTCTTTTGCGACAGGAATGCGATTGCCTGGCTGGATGAGGTAAGGAATCTGGGAGATGAGACCTTCACCGTTGAATGGGTGAGGGCGTTGACGGAGCGTGTCAGAAGATTAGGGCCTCCCCGTTCGCCTGACGGCCAGGATATGGACGGAAAAAGAACTTCGGTTGGAAGCGGAGAACTTTCCGACCTGTTTGCTGCTTCGTGGAAATTGTACACGCAGGCCAGCAATGCTCGTGCGAGGGCGTTCATATTCGCGCGCCCGCATGGCATCTGGTGGGCGGGGACCGCACGTTCCGAGCACGCGCGTGTTTATCGGATGGATGAAGAGCGATACGTACAGAAAGGGTTCATCGAGAAAATCGGCGCAGGCATCATCCGGGTCGGAAAGTTCTGCTAGGGGATATCGCCATCCATCTCATGCAAAGCTGGATGTGGACACTCTGCAGGCCCGGCACCGTCTGTACCAGATGGCGCGTAGCCAAACATCTTCATGCCAGTCGGGCAATACCGCAACGGCAACCCATCACGATGATCACGCTCAACTGGAACGTAATCAGTTGTGGGCTCAGACAGCCACCAATCGACGCGATGCGGATAGGTGGCTGAGAGATTTACTGGACAATATCCTGGCTTTAATCTTACTGTGTCATAAATGTAGTATTACATATATCATAGCTGCAATTCAACAGGGGAGCCGCGAGATGGACACAGCACAACGGTTCGACGCGTACCTGAAAACACCTGGCCGAGGGGCTCAGGGCATCAGGACAGGCACGAAGGGCTCAGGGATACTGTACCGGACTGATGCAGCCGTTGGCCAGAAAGAGCGTCGAGCCGATGGCTGCACACCTTGATCCTGCTCACGTGAGCGCCCGGCATCAGTCGCTGCACCACTTCGTGGCCAGGGCGCAGTGGTCCGGACAGTGAGATGCGCAGGCGCGTTACTGTGGGTGGTGCCGCAGATGGACTTTGAGGGCTGGCGGCTGGTGGATCATCGATGACACGGGGTTTCCGAAGAAAGGCAAACATTCCGTGGGTGTTGCCCGGCAGTACTGCGGTCAGCTGGGCAAGCAGGACAATTGTCAGGTGGCCGTGAGCGTGTCGCTGGCCTGTGAGCGGGGCAGTCTGCCGGTGGCCTGGCAGCTTTACCTGCCCGAGAGCTGGGCCGAGGATGGTGAGCGTCGTCAAAAGGCCGGGATTCCCGAGGAGATCGCCTTTCAGACCAAGCCGCAGATTGCGCTGGCACAGATGCAGGCGCTGCTGGCCGACAGACCCGCGTCATCCGGTGCTGGCGGATGCGGGCACGGCACGGACGCCGGATCAGGGATGCACTCACGCGGATGGGGCTGACGTATGTGGTGGGCGTGACCTCGTCGCTCGTGGTCTGGCCGCCGGGGGTAGAGCCCTTGCCCCCGAAGCCCTGGCGTGGTCATGGTCGCCCACCCGTGCAGCCCCAGCGCACGCCCGAGCGCCAGCCGGTCAATCTCAGAGCGCTGGCCATGCAGCTGCCCGAGCAAGCGTGGCAGCAGGTTTGCTGGCGTCAGGGCAGCAATGCCGCACTGAGCAATCGTTTCGCGGCCGTGCGTGTGCGCTGCGCCGGGAGGCAACAGGGGCGCGCACGGCTACTGCCCACACGGTGGTTGCTGATCCAATGGTCCGAAAGCGCGGCCGAACCCGAGAAATTCTGGCTCTCGACACTGCCCGAAGGCACATCGCTCGAAGCACTGGTTTCGGCAGCCCATCAGCGCTGGCGCATCGAGCGGGACTACCAGGACCTGAAGCAGGAGTTTGGTCTGGGGCATTACGAAGGCCGGGGCTGGCGGGGCTTTCATCATCATGCGTCGCTGTGCATCGCAGCCTACGGCTTTCTGATGGCTGAACGTCTGAGCGCCGGCAGGACCGAGGCGTCAAAAACGCCATCATCGGCCGGGTGCTTGCGTTACCGAATTACCGGCCCCGTGGTGCAGCAACGCGCTCAGCGCCATGTACCTGATTCGATTGCCAGTTTGCGTCATCGACTGCTGGTCGAGCTTCACGGGCGATCATCTTGCTGTCCTTGTTGCTGGCGATTGTTTTATTGACACAGTAAGATTAGCTAATCGTTCAGAAACATTTTGATGTGTGAGCTTTACAGGTTGTCGAGACTAGGGTGTTTAGTCGGTCCTGAGCGCAAATCCACGCACGTCAGCCTGTTGCTGAACGGAACGACCGACGAAACTGGACGGGACCGGGTTGGTGCCGCTCTGCCGTCTACAACGTTATCCCTACTGATCCGGCGGCATCGGCCGTACGACAGGCCAGAATCGACAGCAAAATAAAGGCGCAAAACGCCGCAGCCGGCGCTGCAGCCGACGCAGCAACGGCCGGATGTTGTGTCCGGCGCACAGCACTGCGTGAAGTGCATCTCCAATACCCTGCCAGGCCGGTTTCGGTCGGTTTGCCATCGGTCTTCATGTGGCCTATCGTCGGTTCGATGGCACTGCGGCGTCTGATCATCGCCCTGATCCCGCGTCACGCCTCGCCTCTGTCACGATCGCAGGATTCTCCGCCCGGCACGTCAGCACCGCGATAGCCCTATGCCCACAAGCGGCGGTGCCAGTAGCAATCTCCCAATCGACGCTTGCTCAGTGCTGTACAGGGTGTGGCGCGTCGTACGGCCGGCCCGGCATCGATCTTGCGCCCAGCAACGAGCCTTCCCTGTGCGTCGTGGTGATCGAGACCTCGACACCGAACTCGTGAGGGTTTCGGACCTTGCCCTTGCTGATGCACTCCACCTCCTGCGCACGTACAGGCGTACAGCTTGTTTTTGTCTTTCAGTTGCTGCATCAGAGTCCGTTCGTGCCCGTGCCATCAGGTCATCAAGCCATTGGCGCAATGGACGATCACCTGCTCCCGTTGCCCGGTCGATATCCGCCAGATACGCCCGACCCGTTTGCGCAGCTTGCCGAGCACATTTCGCATCCAGCGAACTGTCTCCGCATGCGCGGCGGCTCCACAGCCTCGCCAGCTGAGGCGCCCGCGACTGTAGCTCTGCCCAGTTTTCAGGCCACGCCCTGGCAGCCTTGACCAGATGCTGTCTGGTACGTTCAGAAGCCGGGGAATCCGTTGGATGCGCAATCGCCTTCAGCGCATGACCGTCGTCAGCCACGATCACCGTCTTGAAGCTGGATTCGCCATGAGCATGCCAAGTTCCTGCGCCAGAACCAGCGTCAAGACAGCATCTCTTCCGCAGCCTCGCCCAGCCTTTTTGCGCCAGCGCGTCAGGCTGGACGGATCAATCGGCAGCCTGGTCTGCAGATAGATCTCCCGGTAAGACCTGCCAGTGCGGGTTTTTCCACAGGTTGCCACCGCTTCATCCATCAGACAGATCGAAGCGTGCTGCAGATAGCAGCCCGCAATCAGACGAGGGGACGTGGCGGGCCGCCCTGGTACAGGACTTGTCCGCCACCACGGTGCATCGATGCGCTCCCACTGGATCCGGTCGCCCAGCAGGATCAGCGGATTGCTTCAGGTTCAGGTGATCGCGCAATGGATACCCGAACAGCTCGCCGGTCTGGTTGTGATGGCTGGACCCAGAGAACCCGGAGAATTGCAAGAAAACGAGCCCTATGATCGCCGATCCTGCAATTTCTGCAGAGGTCGTTCCCGAGGTCGAACACTGGTATCAGGGGTGAGACGGGTTGTTCGGACCGACTATTTACGACCTCTGGGTCTGTCGAGATCAAGCAATGTGATCGATCCTGTGGGCGCCATAGTGATTATTCTGGAGGCATCTCAATTATATCTTTGATATGCTACAGGCTGGTGGCTCTATGGAAGCCGGGTGTAAATAACGTCGTTTTTGACTATGAATATAAGACTGCTATCAGTTACTATCACCAGAGTTTTTCTGCCTGTGCGTTGGAGAGGTTAACAAAGAAAGTGCTGCAAGGATTGCTGAGTTTCTCATTGGGTGAACCTCAAGATGTCTACTCAAGAAAAGAACGAAAGCGATTCCATTAAAATTATACGTAATCTAATATTGTTGTCAATCTGTTATTTCTTTAATTGTGATCGTTCGGTCCCGATCTCTTTGCTGAAACAGGGGTACTCTCAACCTGCGTTTGTGTTCGCGGCTTCGGATGCTGCCAATGACAGTGCAATGACGCCAAAACACAGATAATCATCTATTCCCAAGTACCGCGCTGTCAGGGAGATGTCGCTGACTGGTTCTGGGATGTAATGACCGTAAAACTGCTCAGGTGTTATCGTAACGAGGAGAGCACAATGAGCACGTTGATGGACGAAGAGATCAAAGCGCTGGACGGCGCGGCGCAAGACCGCGCTGGTACTGGACATCATCCAGGGCAAGACCACGGTGGCCGAGGCGTCGCGGGCCTACGACCTCACGCCTTCTGAGGTCGAGAGCTGGGTGGAGGATGGCAAGAAGGGCATGGAGAACGCCCTGAAGGCCAAATCCGTTGGACATTCACAGCCAGTATGAGAGGCAGATCAAGGATCTGCAGGAGGCGTACGGCGAGGCGATGCTGGAGCTGCGTGCCCGAAAAAGTTGCAATCCCTGTTGGACGAGGCAGAGAAATGATCGAGACGATCCGCCAGGGACTGGAAGAAGACGGTTTCAAGGTCTCGATCAGCAAGCTGTGCCGCTGGTTTGGCGTACCCCGGCGCACGTTCTACTACAGAACCGTCAAGGCCCCGCCGAAGCTGCAGGAGCGGCTTGTGGAGCCGGTCAAGGCCATGATCGAGGAGAACCCCTCCTTTGGATACAGAACCGTAGCGGGGTTGCTGGGCATGAACAGGAACACGGTGCAGCGTATCTTCCAGATCAAGGGCTGGCAGGTCCGCAAACGGGCTGTCGGATTCCGGCCCCGGATTCAGGCACTGCCCTCCGTGGCGCAGGCCCCCAACGAGCGCTGGGCCACCGACCTGTGCCGCATCTGGGCCGGCAAGGACAAGTGGTGCACATTGGCAGTCGTCATCGACTGCTACAGCCGGGAACTGCTGGGCTGGCAGCTCTCGCGCAGCGCTCGTGCCAAAACGCCCGAAGCAGCGCTGGAGCATGCCCTGATCGCACGGTTCGGCACCCTGGGAAGGGTCCCACGCCCCTTCCTGCTGCGCTCGGACAATGGCCTGGTGTTCACCAGCCGCAGCTATACCGGCCTGGTCAGAAGCTACGGACTGCAGCAGGAGTTCATCACCCCACACAGCCCTGAGCAGAAACGGCATGGTCGAGCGGGTCATCCGCACGATCAAGGAGCAGTGTGCCCACCGGCACCGGTTCGAATCCCTGCAGCACGCCAGCCGTGTACTGGGTGACTGGATCCGGTTCTACAACCAGCAGCGCGCACATCAGGGCACTGAACATGAGGGCCCCGCCGGAAAGCTTACGCTTTAGCAGCCTGAACTGTGCAGGGTTCCGCTGGGTCATTACGATTGCCAAAGCGAGTATGTTGAGTGCGCACCATGTGCTGCTGAGTCTCGGTTTCTCAACCTTGCGTAAAAAGCGCCGGCGCCAATTTGGCTGACCGGCGCTTCCGACTACTCCCGCCGAGGAGTGTCGTACTCTCGTGGCAAAAGAGCGATTACCAGCGGTGAGTGATCGTGCCTACGATATTGCGACGGGCTCCCCAGCCACAATCTCCCGCCACCGTCACGATAGGGCGAGGTATTTTTGTCTGCCACGTTGTTGACGTTCAGCGCGAAGGTGACGTTGTCCAGCTCATAACTGGCCATCAGATCGCCCGTGGTCACTGCAGGCACCGAATCACGAGTTTTGTTGTTGCCATCTCCGGTTTTCCCTTTGTATATGACGCCGGCCCTGCGCAGATTCGGAAGGCCAAAATCGCTGAATCGATGGGTGGCCCATACGGACGCCGCATGTTTTGGAACACCCGTGACCTGGACGTCCAAGCATTTCTTCGACGCCCGTAAATGGAGCCTTGTATTGATTCTTGACGTAGGTGTACTGGGCGATCAGGTTCCAGGTACGCAGATTGAATGAAGACTCCAGCTCCAGTCCGTTTGCCTTTTGTTTGCCGCCTGGATAGAGTAGCCCTCTCGTTGTCAGGATCGCTGACGACCCTGTCATTCATTTTGATGTTGAACAAATCGCCTGTGAGCAGGATGCGTTTGTCTGCAGATTGCCATTTGACACCAACTTCAGTTTGTTTGGCTGTTTCGAGGCTTCAGCAAAGGAGCCATCGACCTTTCCGGCTGCCATACATCCCCTCCACCTGGAAAGACTCTGCATAGCTGATGTAAGGCTTGACTCCGCCTCCGATGTCCCACATTACGCCGATAGATGGGCTGAGATTGTGGTTTTTCTGCTTCTGATCGAAGGTGCCCTCTTGAGCCTGAACCTCGGTCTGGCGCTGTTCGGCCTGTGTCATAGCACGTAACGTTGCGGCCACGGTGAGGAGCATCGGTAACCTGATCTGGTCCTGCAGCGTGATTCCGTAGAACTTGAACTTTCTTGTTTTTGGGTTAACTTCGGAAAGGTCAGGTGCTTCAAAATTGCCGTACACCGGGTCATAGGCATTCAGCGAGGGGACTTCGAAACCACTGAAATCCTTGTCACTTGTGCGAATGCTGTTCAGATCGAAACCGATCATGGCTGTATGTTTGCAGGCTTCCAGTGTTGAACCTGCCCTGGAACAGGAGGTCGGCCGTCAGTGTATTTCGATGGCCTGCCTCATATGTGCCCACACGTCGCATGTAGAGGCCGTTATCGACGTCAACGTTGCCGTCTTCATCCGTCCAGACTTCCTCCTTGTAATCGTTATACGCTGGGTACATGCTCCGCAGATCACGTTCGCTCTTCGAGTAGCGCAGGTGGTGACGCAGGCTCAGTTGTCGCTCAGCTGCTGGTTTACTTCCCAGCCGGCGCGTTTGCGAATACCGCGGGCACGGTCCCAGTCAGGTTCACTGACGAACAGCCTGGGAGAGGGTTTTCCGGGCGCACGGTCGAACAGCGTTCCCCATTTGGGCAGATAGCCTCTGTACGGTGTTGTTATAGTCGCGTTGGTATTCGGCAAATACCGTGACATTGGGTGCGCGCGGTGGGTACCCGGTCAGCATGGGTTTGAACAGGGCACGCTCACTCTTGGCATGATATACCTGTGCACCGCCCTTGCTGCCCAGGGCAAGCACGCGGTACAGCCACTGACCTTCCTTGTCCAGCGGACCGGTGGAGTCCAGCGACATCAGCTTGGTGTCGTAAGTACCATAGCTGACGTTGAGTTCCCCGAACTTGGTGGCCTGGGGGCGCTTGCTGACCATGTGGATCACGCCGCCCGGGCTGTTGTTGCCAGAAACTGCAGCACTTGGACCACGAAGCACTTCCATGCGCTCGTACACAAAGGGGTCATCACGCACGTCCCCACTTTTTCTGGCTGGCTCACGATGTCAGGAATACCGTCCTGGAATGCACGGGTCCCAAAACCACGCATGTTGATCCATTCACCAAAGGGATCAGCACCAAAAGTAATTTGCATTGACCCCGGCATGTAGCGGACGGCGTCCGAGATCGAACGGGAGTTCTGGTCCTGAATCTGCTGGGCCCCGACCACGCTGATCGAACGCGGAATATCGGTGATCGGCGTCTCGGTACGCGTCCCCGCCGAGGAACTCGTCGGCACATACCCGCTCACCTGGTTCACATCCCGGCTGCGATCCGTCACGTTGATCTCCGGCAGCGTGGCCGCCTTGACCTTCAGGCCGGAGCCGCTGCTGCCGTCATCGCTGGTGGCGCGAATGGCTCCGTCGTCACCCGTTGCACGGATCGCACCGTCGTCGCTGGTGGCGCGGATGGCGCCATCATCTGATACTTCCTGGGCGTGGATGCCGCTTCCGGAGAACAGAATCCCACACGCGCAAGGCTGACGACCAGCGGTCTGAGGGAAAAATGCTTGAGGTTTTCATGTGGGCTCATCTCCTTGAGCAAAAGAGTTAGGGAAATCCGGCGCAGATTCCTCGATACGGGCCCTCGTCGAGGGGCGTTTAACATCATAGTTGTGGTCTCTGCAGACCTAACATATATGCGTATCAATATGATTGGCAACCTGCAAAAACGTAACCAGATGATCGCAAATGTTTCTCAAACTTCATGAAACTTGACAATGTGGTTCATGGGCGCCGGTGCAACAGCGGGGTCCGGCGCCAGCCCCATCAGCTCGCGTCCCATGGCTTCGGCGCACGGGTCGTAGTTGGTGTAGGCATGGGCGGCGGTGATGTTCATGTCGCGAAAAAAGCCGCTGCAGCGGGTTTTGTGCGGCCATGCCGAGCGCCAGAGGGCGATGAACAGCCGGTTGACGGCCTCGGCGCACTGGTTGACGGCGTAAGCCTGGTCGGTGCGCCAGGCCACGGCGGTTTCCTGCGGTAACGCTGGGCTTCGGCGTGCTGCTGGTGGTCCAGCCACGAGGTTTCCATCAGCGCGCGCGGCACGGATCTGAGTGGGACGACTGGCCCAGTTTTCTGCAGAATGATGATGCTGCGTACCAACAGCGATACTGTTGTACGCGTGCCGCCGATGCGGTTTTTCCACGAAAAGGTCCAGCATCCGTTGCGCGATACCCAGGCCGATGGCGGCAAAGATGCTGGCAAAGTAGAGGGCGGTACGGCGCATGGAAGAGACCGGCTGTCGGGGTGGGCGGATATGCGGCCGATTTCCCTTCACGCAGCATGTCGTCGATGGGCTGGATGCGGTAGTCGGGGATGAACACCTGGTCCAGCACGAGGGTTTTGGAGCCGCTGCCGGCCATGCCAGGCGCTGTCCCAGTCGTCGTCGATGGTGTAGTCCTGCCGTGGCAGTACGGCCAGGCAGTACGTTTTGCTGCCGTCGGCCTGCGGGCGATTCACGCCCACGATGGCCCATTCGGTGTGGTCACAGCCGCTGCTCCAGCCAAAGCGGCCCGACAGGCGTATGCCGCCGTCCACTTCCTCGTGCTGTCCCAGCGGGGCGATGCTGCTGCTGGCGGTGGCATCCGGGCTGTGCAGCCATACCTCGTCCTGCAGCCGCTTCCGGAAAAATGCGCCAGCATGAAGTGGTGGGTGACATCAGGCCAAATGCCCAGGCGGTGCTGGCGCAGGCGCCGGCAATGTCCATCAGGCAGTGGGTCAGTACCGGCAGGGGCTTCGTATCCGCCATGGGCCCTGGGCAGGAACACCCTGTGCAGGCCGGCTTCCTTCAGCAGGGCGATGTTTTCTGCGGGCACCATGCGGTCGCGTTCCGTTTGCGCGGCCCGGGCCCCGATCTGCGGCAGCACGGCACGGACGCGCTCCGCAAGCTGCGCGGCTTCAGAGGGATGGGGAGGCTTCGGATTCATGGCGGGCATGGTGCTGTCTGGGGGCGGATGAAGCGGCCGGGAGGCTGTCCGGACCATCGAACTGTCCGGCCGAGGCAAGCAGCGTGTCGGCAATCTGTCCGGCGCGGATGGCCGCAACCGACAGCAGGGTGTCGCTCAGACCGTGGGTGGCTTCGTTGGAACCGAGCACGAACACGGTGGGTTCGAATTCACGCACCGATTTCAGCCGGTAGTGGCGGTCCACCGAAAAATCGGTGATGTACGGCCGGATCTCGCCCAGCAGCTTCTGGTGCAGCGAGCGCTCGTAGCCGGTGGCCAGGATGACGGCGTCATGGGCCTGCTGGTACTGGCGGCCGGTGTTGAGGTCGGTCAGCACCAGTTCCACATGGTCTGCACGTGGCACCACGGCCGAAACTTCGTGCCGCATGCGCAGATGCAGTCGGTCCGGATGCAGGAACCGGTCTTCGTACAGGCGCCGGTTCATGGCATGCAGCAGGTCCACGTCGATGGCCGCGTAGTTGGTGTGGTGAAAGGCTTCGAGGAAGGCGCGCGCTGGGCCGCATCCAGCTGATAGAAATGGTCGATGAATTCCTCGTCGAAGATTCGGTTGACGAAGGGGTTTCATCGGCCGGTCGAGGCGTAGGCGCGGGCGACGAGATCGACGTGGTTGGCTTCGTCGCTGGCCAGGTCCATGAAGATTTCCGCCGCGCTCTGGCCGGCACCGATGATGGCGTAGCGCCGCGCCGGGGTTCCGGCTGCGGCCTGCCAGATAGTGATGGGAATGGAAAGACCCGCGCATCGGCCATGGGGCCGGCTGAAAGGCCGCCGGCACGCAGGGGAGCCCCCAGGCTGGTGATCAGGTTGCGGGTGCGCCGTCTGATCCGTTCGCCCTCTGCCGTGTGCGAGGTGACTTCCAGCAGGGTCACGCGGCCCGATTCCACCACCGGGTCGATGGCGGTCACGGTCTCGCCGGTGCTGGCCCAGTCGCGCAGCTGGTCGAAGGCCCACGTCAGGTAGTCGTTGAACTCCACCCGGCTGGGGTTGAAGCTCTTGAGGTTGCAGAACGCGCTGAAGCGCCCCTGCTGGTGGACGTGGTTGATGAACGAGTAGGGGCTGCGCGGGTTGCGGGGGTGGCCAGATCCTTCAGGAAGCTCACCTGCATGTCGGCATCCCGGATCAGCATCTGCGGGTGCCACGAGAAGGTGCGCTGCCGTTCGAGGAATACCGCGTTGAATGCGTCCCGGGCGCGCTGCCCCGGATGGCGTTGCTGGAGGCGCTCTTCCAGGGCGATGGCGATGGCCATGTTGGAAGGGCCGAAGCCGACGCCGATTGCGTCATGCACGGTCATGGATTCTCCTGCCAGGGGCTGGCCTGTGAGGACATGAGGAAGGGGATGAGGGCCCCCAGGCGAGGCATCGGCCCATGGGTCTCTGTCACTACTGGACGAATCTGCACGATCTTTTGTTTAATGATGTAGCATTTAGATACGTGTATTGAACAAAAAGCGGCCCGTTTCGTCTAATTGATTCGGGTGTTGGTGCATGTCGCCAATTGTTGATATCTTGACAAAGGTGGGTCGATGGCTGCAAAAGCGGCTGGTTTATCTGATGTCTTTGCGCAACGCCGCTGCCGATCAGGCCGGTCAATGGGTCACCTGTCGGGGCGAACGCTGTTACATGAAGTCCCCGCTGGAGTATCTGGTCGGGCAGCTGGAGCAGACGGCGCTGGGCCGGTACTACACGCTGGCAGGCGTGATCTACGACGATGTGCCGGGCTATGCGCGGGACATGGAAAAGGTCGGTGGCTACGGGTTTGCGCCCGGTGAGGGGCGAGCACTGGATCTGTCCCGCCCGACCTGCAGGTACAGGGGGCGTGCGCTGCGCGACCTGATGGAGAACCTGCCTTCGTCCTACCGTGCGCTGCCTGCGGCTCGATACGGCCGGCGGGCCGCGGGCAAGGCGGAATTCGAGCGCCGGCTGGAGGCGCGCCTGCTGGCGCTGCAGGCCGATCTGGTGGTGGTGGATGGCCTGATTCTCATCCTGGATGCGCTGGTGCGCCCTGGCGCGGTGTTTCACAACCGGGTGTTCAACATCCATCCGGGCGTCACGCGGGCCGATTCGCCGTACGAGCGCCGTGGTGCCACGGCAACGCTTGATGCACTTTACGGCGCACGTGGCCAGAAGGTGTTGAACTGGCGAGACAATGAGTCACGGCCGGTTACGCCTCTTTACCGAACCGGTGCTTCTTTCCACGTGGTGGATGGCGGCATCGATTCCGGCCCCGTGCTCTGGGACGTGCTGTCTACCCCCATCGAACCGGACGACACCATTCTCGAACTGCGGTGGAAGAACTTCCACCAGAGCCTGTTCCCGGCGCTGTCTCATGGTCTGGCCCTGCTGGCTCGGCATGTCCGGGCGTATCCACTGAATTTCCGTGCTATGCGTCGTGCCACTTTGCTGAATATCCTGCCTTCGGGGCCCGGCGCCTGACGCTGCCCCTGCTGCTGTCGTACTGCTCCCCAGGGAGCCGCGGTAGCCGGGGTGGTGGATATCGAGCGCACCACCGATGGCATTCCGCACATTCGTGCGCAGAACTGGCGCGATCTGGGGCGGGGCATTGGCTATGCACAGGCCGAAGATGCGCTGTGCACGCTGGCCGAGGGGTTTCTGACGTGATGCCGGCGGCCGTTCGCGCGAATTTCGGCGGTGATGGCCGGCCGGCGTCCAGTTCCATGCTGGGGCGCCCCACCAACCGCGGAGCTGGATTTCTTCTTCGCGCGTTTGCCACGCGTGACGCGGTGCGCAGCTGGCAGCAGCATCAGCCCACCCAGCTCAATGCGCTGGCCGAAGGTTACGCGGCCGGTTACAACCAGTACCTGCAGCAGGCACGCCAGGGGCAGTACGAAGGTGCACCACCGCGCCCTGCCTGGAGCAGACGTGGGTGAGGGCCCATTACGGCCGCGGATGTGGTTCGCCGGATGCTGGCCGCCCAGTGGGGGCGGCGGGCTGGTGCATTTCATTGCGCCGCTGGTGGCCGCGGCGGCGCTCGTGGACGGGCAGGCCGGCGTGGATGCCGCGCCTGCGGGCGATGCGCAGACATGCCGCCGGCATCGGCGGCGGTGGACGGAACCGTGGTACGCAGCCCGGCAGGGGCCGCTGCGGAGGAGCTGCGCCGGATGCTGCGTGTGCGCATCGGGCATGCGCCGTGGCTGGGCAGCAACGGCATGGCATTTGGCGAGGCCGTGACGGGCGAGGGACAGTCCGTGCTGTTCGGCAATCCGCACTGGTACTGGTCGGGGCCGGACCGTTTCTACCAGATGCATCTGACCATTCCCGGAACGCTAGATGTGGCGGGGGCAGGCTTTCTGGGCGTTCCGCTGGTGATGGTCGGCTTCAATGAGCAGGTGGCCTGGACGCACACCGTGTCGACGGCGCGCCGGTTCAGCCTGTATGCCCTGCAGCTGGAGGGCGGAAAACCCGCGCGCTACCGGGTGGACGAGGCGCGGCCACGCCTGTCGCAGCGTGAGGTGAGCATCGAGGTCCGCGGCGAGGATGGGCGCATCCGCACGGAGCGGCGTACCTTCCGCCAGAGCGGCATGGGGCCGCTGATCGACCTGGGCATTCTGAGGCCCGGCCCTGAAAGACCGACCGACCGGCAGGCTTTCGTGCTGCGCGACGTGAATGCCGGCAACGACCAGGTGTTTGCGCAGTATCTGGCCTGGAACCAGGCCGGCTCGCTGACTGCGTTCATCGGCATCCAGCGCCGGATGCTGGCTTCGCCCTGGGTGAATACGCTGGCCATCGGCCGTGGCGAGGGCCGGGTCTGGTATGGCGATCTGGGGGCCGTGCCGGCCGAGCGTGATGACTGGGTGCAGCGCTGTGTGGTGCCGGGGAGCCGACATGCAGGCCATCATGCAGGAAATCGGCCTGCCGGTGCTGGACGGGCAGCCGGCAGGCGTGTCTGCCGGGCGGCGGTTCGAAGGATCCCTGCCGCCGCCAGGCTGGCGGCGCAGGAAATGCCGGCCTGCTGCGCCGGGATTACGTGGCCAACATGAACAATTCGTACTGGCTGACCAACGCCCATGCGCCGCTGACGGGGCTTCCCGGCCGTGATGGGCGGCGAACCGGACACGCTGGAGATGCGGGCGCGCTTCGGGCAGCAGCTGGCCCTGTCGCAGCTGGAACGCCCGGTCCGCTCGGCACGCGCCCTGGGTGACCGGCTGGCGCGCGAGCTGCTGACGTCCGAACCGTATTCGGCCCGCCGCTATCGGGCGGCGGTGCTGGAGACGCCTGTGGCGAGACGGCACCGCAGGCAGTGCGACGCAGGAAGGTGCGCAGGCCGGGTTCGGCGCGCGTGCGAGGTGCTGTCGGCCTGGTCGGGCAGGGGCCGATGCCGATGCGCGCGGGGGCGCTGCTGTGGGAGGCCGTGTGGCGTGCCTTCGGGCGGGCGGCGGGAACGGGGGCGTGACGGGTGTGCCGACCGGTGCGCCGGGCCGATCCGGCCAAACCCCTGCAGGAAGCCCCCGCCGGTGAAAAACTGCGCCGTTCCCCGCTGCGTGCGGCCATGGCCGAGGCCGTGGAAGACATGCGCACGGCGGGCTGAGCGCCCGATGCGCCGCTGTCGGCCACGCGTGTGGTGTCCACCATGGACGGCTATGTGCCGGAATTTGGCGGCTGCGACGAATATGGTTATTTCATGGTGTTCTGCGACGAGCGGCGCCGAAGAGGGCGGCATCGAGGGGCAACAGCTACCTGCAGCTGGGTGCATTTTGCCGACGACGGTGTGCATGCCCGTACCCTGCTCGCCCATGGACAGGACGAGGAGGCCATGACGGCGGTATCCAGCGGCCTGGTGACGGCGCCGGGCACCCGGCATGCCGGGACGCCGCGCTGCGGGGCAGCGTGGGTGGCACCGGTGGTGCGCTATGCGCAGCGGCGCTGGCTGCCGTTTCCCGTTTACCGCAGAGCAGATCCGGCGTGACGGGGTGCTGTCGCGCGTGGTGCTCTCGACCGGGGGCGCCAGTGACCGGGGGACGATGCAGGGGCCGGCAGCCGCCATCCGGAACCGGCCTGTTTTTCCGGTATCTGCTGGGGCAGTTCTGGCCCCGGCTGCTGGCCTGTGCCGTGCTCAGCGCGTGGCGGGGGCTGCTGAGCGTGCGCATGCTGGTGCTGATCAACGAGGTGATCTCGGCTTCTGCGGCATCCGAACGGACGCAGCTCGGGCTGCAGTTTGCGCTGGTGGCGGTGCTGGCCATGGTGTTCCAGTCGGCCGGGCAGATCCTGCTGGAGCGGCTGGGGCAGCGCATTCATGCCGACCTGCGCATCTATCTGGCTGGCCAGGTGAACCAGGCGGATTACCGTTCGCTGGAAATGACGGGCTGGGGGCGGCTGCAGGGCCTCGATGTCCGAGCACACCCAGAACATCAAGTATTTCTTCGGGCTGCTGCCGTGCTGCTGACCAACCTGGCCCATCGTGCTGGGCGGGCTGGTGTACATGGCCGTGCTGTCGTGGTGGATTTTTCCTGCTGGCGGTGGCGGTCATCGGCATCGGGCTGCTGATCTATTACCGGGCCGATGCACGGGCGGCTGCGCATCTGGATGCAGCCGATCAGGCGCAGGACCGGATGCTGGCGTTCTTTCACGGGCTGCTCAGCGGGGCCAAGGAGCTGCGGCTGCATCTGGGCAAGCGCGAGCGTTTTTCTGCAGTCGCACTGTGCGACTCCATCCGGCAGGTGCAGCACGAGCGTTCGCGGGGGCATGACCATCTACATCATCTCGTCGGTCTGGCACCAGTTTCTGATCTACCTGTTCATCGGGCTGGTTCTCTTCGTTCTGGTGGGCGATGTGTCCGGGCAGGTGCAGGTGATGACCGGTTTTGCCCTGCTGCTGGTGTACATGGGTGGGGCCGCTGGAGTCGGTGCTGGGCTCGCTGCCACGATGAAGCTGGCCATCATTTCCGCCGTCACATGGAAGACACGGTGGCGGGGCTGTCGCAGCAGGAACATGTGGCGAGGTCGCACGAGGCGCGGCATTTCCGCTCGCTGGCGCTGCAGGGGCGTGGAGCACCAGTACTACAACGAGGCGAACAGCCGCAGCTTCATGCTGGGGCCGGTGAATCTGGCCTTTGCACCGGGCGAACTGGTGTATCTGGTGGGCGGCAACGGCAGCGGCAAGACGACATTGGCCAAGCTGCTGGTGGGGCTGTACCGGCCCGAGGCCGGGCAGATTCTCGTGGATAGCGTGCCGGTCACGGACGCCGACCGCGACCACTATCGCCAGACGTTTTCGCGCAGTTTTCCGATTTTCATCTCTTCGACAGCATTCTGGACGGTGTGTCGCCGGCCTTCGACGAGCGGGGCAATGCATGGCTCGCGCGTCTGGGGCTGGAGCACAAGGGTGCAGATCCGGAACGGGGCGTTCACGACCCGTTCGCTGTCTCGCAGGGCAGCGCAAGCGGCTGTCGCGCTGGTGGTGGCCTGCCTGGAAGACCGTCCCTTTCTGGTTTTCGATGAATGGGCGGCCGATCAGGACCCGGTGTTTCCGGGAAACGTTCTATGGCGAGCTGCTGCCCGAGCTGCGTGCCATGGGCAAGACCGTGCTGGTGATCAGTCACGATGACCGTTATTTCCATCTGGCCGACCGGCTGGTGCGAATGGCGCACGGGCAGGTGGTGTCGATCGGGTCTCCGGTGGCACCGTGGCGGCAGCTTCCGGTGAGGCTGTCCATTCCTTTGACAGAAAGGCCATTCAGGTGGCAATGCCGACGAGCAATTCAGGTTCTCATGATGCGGATGCAGGACATCTGCAACCCAGTGCCAGGGGAGGGGTGTGATGGCAAGAAACAAGGTATCCCAGGGGACACCCAGGGCGCAGGCGCTGAGGCGGGCGGAGGCCGACCGGGTCAGCGCAGGCAGGCGAAAGCGGCCAGCGTCGATGACGACGCCAGGGACGAAGTGCAGGGTGCCGATGTTTCCGCTGCGGCCAGCGCCGCGGTGAAGACCGGCGCATCCTGGACCGGTACGGCCCGCCAGGATGCCGCGCGAGCACAGGCAGCCCGCGCAGACGCTGCCCGTGATGCAGTTCCTGCAGAAGCCGGTCCTGCGGATGCCGGTGTCGCAGACGCCGCACAGGCGGATGTCGCTCGATGCCGATGAGAGTCATGCCCATGATGCGCACACCCAGGGTGGTCACGCCAATGCTGCTCACGGCAATGCTGCTCACGCGGCAGCGGGGCGCGCCGATGTGTCCCGGGCCGCCGAGGCGCGCCATGCCGACACTTTGCGCGGCGACGTGGGGACGGCAGGAGCCGTCCGGCACAGGCATGGCCGGGTGACCGAGGCAGCGCCCGCCCATGCCGATCATGGTTCCGGCGGCTCGGCAGACCGTGCGCTGCGTGCCCTGCGGCTGCGTGGACCGGGTACGGCCACCACGGCGCCGTGTGGTGCTGGTGGCGCTGGTGCTGCTGCTGCAGGCGGTGGCGGTGTGGTGGGCCTTTTTCCGCAGCACCGATACCCTCGAGACGATGACGGTGCATCGCACGGGCATCGAGAGCACGGTGTCGGCGCTGGGTACGCTGCAGCCGCAGCGCTACGTGGACGTGGGGGCCCAGGTGTCCGGCCAGATCAGCCGGATTCTGGTGCAGCCCGGTGACAACGTGGAAAAGGGCGACCTGCTGGTGGAGTTCGATCCGTCGATCCAGCAGGCCGAGGTCGATACCGACCGCGCCAACCTGCAGAGTCTGCGTGCGCAGCTGGCCGAGCAGCAGGCCGGACTGACGCTGGCCCAGCAGAAGGTCAACCGCCAGCGGCGCATGGCCGCGGATGGCTCGACCCGCATGGAGGATTTCCAGACGGCCGAGGCCAACCTGAAAATTGCGCAGGCGCGGGTGCAGAGCCTGACGGCGCAGATCGAAGGCGCGGCCTCGCGCCTGAAGGGCAGCGAGGCGAAGCTGGGGCATACGCGCATTTATGCGCCGATGTCCGGCACGGTGGTGACACTGGATGCCCGGGAAGGGCAGACGCTGAATGCGGCCTACCAGGACACCGGTGGTGATGCGCATTGCGGACCTTTCCCGCATGACGGTGTGGGCGGAGGTGTCGAGGCCGATATTGGTCGCGTGAAGGTGGACATGCCGGTGTATTTCACGACGATGGGCCTGATGGACGCGCAGGGTCAGCCACGCCGCTGGGAGAGCACGCTGCGGCGGGTGCTGCCGGCACCGCCCAACAAGCCCGTGACGGCAGCTGCAGGTGCGGGTGGGCAGGGAAGGCGCCCAGCCGGCGTCGGGCAAGGTGGTGGCCTACACGGCGCTGTTCGACGTGGACAATGCCGACGGCGCGCTGATGCCGCAGATGACGGCGCGGGTGTTCTTCGTGTCGGCCGCGGCCAGCCATGCGCTGGTGGTACCGCTGGCGGCGCTGAAGCCTACGGCCGACCGCAATACCTTGAGGCCCAGGTTCTCGAGAATGGCTCGCAAAGGCAGCGCACCGTGAAGGTGGGTGTGCGTGACCGGCTGCAGGCCGAGGTGGTGTCGAGGGCTCAACGAGGGCGACGTGCTGGTGACCGGTGTGCGTCCGGCCGAGGACTCGGAGAAAGTGCGATGGTGAGCGGGCAGACTTCGTCGGGCGCCGTGCTGATCGAGCTGAACGACATACGGCGGCGGTACGGGGAACTGACGGTGCACCGCCGGTGACGGTGCTGCACGGCATTTCCCCGCGCATCCGGTGGGCGAGTTCGTGGCCATCGTGGGGCTTCGGGCTCCGGCAAGTCCACGCTGATGCACATTCTGGGCTGCCTGGACAAGCCCACGTCCGGTACCTACCATTTTTGCCGGCATCAATGTGGCGCGGCTGGATCCCGATTCGCTGGCCATGCTGCGGCGCGAGGCCTTCGGTTTCGTGTTTCAGGGCTATCACCTCATTCCCACGCTGGATGTGATGAGCAACGTGCTGGTGCCGTCGGTGTATGCGGGTACGCAGACCGAAACCGCCATGGCACGGGCCATTCGCCTGCTGGCACGGCTGGGCCTGACGCAGCGGGTGGCCAACCGGCCCCGGCAGCTTTCCGGGGGGCAGCAGCAGCGGGTGTCGATTGCCCGGGCGCTGATGAATGGCGGTCACGTGATTCTGGCCGACGAGCCGACCGGCGCGCTGGACAGTCACAGTGGCGCCGAGGTGATGAAGCTGCTCAACGAGCTGGCCGATGCCGGGCACACCGTCATTCTGATCACGCACGACCAGAAGGTGGCGGACCAGGCGCGCCGGGTGGTGCGCATCCATGACGGCCGCGTGGTGGAAGACAGTGGCGAGTGTGTACCGCCGCCGGTGTTGTCCCACCCGCTTGGCAAGGCTGGAAAGACCGAAGCTGCGGAGCAGGCCGTCATGGCGGGAAAAACCGTCACGGCCGGGCAGACCGTAACTGCAGGGAAAGCTGCAACCGCTGGGCAAACGGTAACTGCGGGGCAAACTTCAACCGCAGGGCAAACCAGGACGGCCGGGCAAACCATGACAGGGCAGGGGCGGCCGGCAGTGCGGGCAGCCCGAAACCGGCTTCGTCATCGGCCTCGTCCATCGAGGCCACGATGCGCCGGCTGCGGCGTGCCGCACGCACGCCGAGTGCCCTGGTGGCGCGGTCTGGGGGCGCAGATGCAGAGCGCCTGGCGTGGACTGTGGGGTCAGCCGCCTAGAAGACGATGCTGACGCTGCTGAGCTTCGTGATCGGCGTGAGCGCCGTGATCGTGCTGGTGGCCATTGGCCAGGGCAACAATGACCGGACGCTGAAGCGGCTGGCAGCCTACGGCACGCACCGAATGTACGTGGTGCCCGATGTGGACGAGGTCACGGGGCGTCTCGGCACGCTGTACGAGACGGACGTGGAAACGGTGCTGGGCGTACCCAATGTGACCCATGCGATGCCCTTTTTGCAGCGCGACGGCGTGCTGCGTGCGGGGACATTCCCGCCAGATGGAGGTGTGGGCGTCAGCGAATACGCGCAGGACCTGCTGAACTGGCGCGTGGCACGGGGCATGTTCTTCACGAAGGCCGACGAACAGTCGATGGCGGCGGTGGTGGTGCTGGAGCAAGGTGGCGCGCGAGCGGCTGTTTCCAGACATTCCGGCGCAGATGCCATTGGCCAGTATGTGCAGCTCAACGGACTGCCGTTTTCGCGTCATTGGCGAAATGGCCGAGAAGAGTTCGATCAGCGGTGAACCCAAGGATGATGACGTGGCGCTGATCCCTTTATTCCACAGGAAGTCTAAGAGTGTTTGGCCAGCGGGATCTGAGCACGATTTCGGTGCAGATCCACCGGCTGGACCAGATGAACCAGACGGCGGCGGACATCGAGGCGGCGCTGAAAGAGGCCCGCCACACGAAGGATTTCTACATCAGCAACAACGCTGCAGCCGTGAAGTCGAACGAGGAGGCCATGCAGCGCCAGACCATGGTTCTGGCGCTGATGGCGGGCATCTCGCTGCTGGTGGGGGGCTCGGTGTGATGAACGTGATGCTGATGAGCGTGAAGGAACGGACCCGCGAGATCGGCATCCGGATGGCCATCGGTGCACGGCAGCGTGACATCCAGCGGCAGTTTCTCAGCGAGGCGGCCGTGGTGTCGCTGGTGGGGGCTGGTGGCGTTCTGATCGGAATTTTTGATTGGAATGTTTCTGATTGCGTGGGATGTCGCGGTAATATTCTCTGTGCGGTCGATTCTGCTTTGCATTCGGTTTGCGCCTTGGCAACAGGTTTGCTTTTTCGGCTTGATGCCTGCGCGACGAGGCCGCGAGACTGGATCCGGTGGTGGCATTGGGGGTGAATGATGAAACGTAACACGCATATCTGGCAGAAAACCCTGGTATCGATGGTGGTGTCTTCGCTCCTCCTCGGTGGCTGTGCGCTGCCGGTCGAACAGACGTCGTCGGGTCGTCCATGCCGTCCGGCTGGGGCGAGCAGGGGCGATCAGGTCAAGATTTCTCCCGAGGGTGTACCCCAATTTTTCGTGGTGGCAGCGTTTTGGCAGCACCGAGGCTGATCGAGATGGTGCTGCTGGCCCAGTCAGGGTGGCTATGACGTGGCCGCCGCTGCCGCCCGGGTGCGCCAGGCCGATGCGCGTGCCCGCATGGCGGGAGCCAGCCTGTTACCGAGGTAACGGGCAATGTGAATGCCTCGCGTGACAAGGACGTGGGCGAGGCCCCTACACGCAGTTACACAATGGGGCTTTCTGCAAGTTACGAGGTTGATATATGGGGTGAAAAACGTGCATCGCGTCTTTCGGCCATGGCCTCGCGCGATGCGGCCGTGTTTGCCCACGATGCCGTGCTGCTCACGCTGATGGCCAGCACCGCGCAGAGCTACCTGCGCACGGTAGCGTGGCGCGAGCGCGTGGCCATTGCCCGCTACAACCTCACCGCGGCCGAACGGGTGCTGGGGCTGGTCGAGTCCCGCTACCGCGTGGGCAGTGCGTCCGCGCAGGAAACTGCGCAGCAGCGCACGCTGGTGGCCAGCCTGCGGCAGGTGCTGGCGCTGCGCCAGCAGCAGGGAGCACCAGAGCCTGACCACGCTGGCCGTGCTGCTGGGCGGCCGCCGCAGAAGCTGACGGTGCGCGCGGTGTCGCTGTCGTCCATGAAGGCGCCCACGGTCGAATCGGGCTGCCCACCGACCTGCTGACGCGACGTCCGGACGTGGCAGCGGCCGAGCGCCGTCTGGCCGCGGCCGATGCCGATGTGACGGTGGCACGCGCCGCCATGCTGCCCACGGTGCGGCTGACGGCCTCCTATGGCGTGGGCGGCGACCGCGTGCGCGACGTGCTGGACAGCCCCATCTACAACCTGGCGGCCGGTCTGGTGGCCCCCATTTTTCAACAATGGCCGGCTGGCTGCCGGACGTGACCTGTCGCTGGCGCGCCGCGAGAACTGCTGGCCGATTACCGCGCATCCATCATCAGCTCGCTGGGCGATGTGGGAAAAACGCGCTGAACGCGCTGCAGGGGCGGTGCGCGAAACAGCAGGAGGCCCATCAGGAGGTGCTGGTGCATGGTCGCGAGGCTGTGCGACTGGCCGAGTCGCGCTACCGCTCCGGCAGCGACACGATGCAGGCGCTGCTCGATACCCAGCGCACGCTGTTCCAGGCGCAGGATCTGGCGGTGCAGCTGCGTCTGGATAATCTGCTGGCCACCATCGACCTGTACAAGGCACTGGGCGGCGGCTGGCGGCCCAAAGCGGATGGCTGGCAGCAAACCAGCCATGTGCCTGTGCCGTCTGAAGTGCCATGGCACACATCCATGGCGCTTCAGGAGGCGGCGACAGCAGCAGCAGGACGATCCGTTGCCCAGGGGACTCGCAGGAAACGGAAAAGGCATGTGCCCGCCGTGTATGGCGATAGCGGGAAGGATGCCGTAACGAAAATGCCCGCATGATGTGGTTGCTTCCACGCTCATGCGGGCATTTCTCATACCCCTGTTTTCAGGGTGCCCCACAATTTTATTGGGGCGTTTCTTCGTGTCTCAGATGGGAGCAGGTTTGGATCTGCCCCGTGACAGCACCTCATGTGGGGATGGGGCGTTGGACCTGAAAATGACGTCCATCACGCGCCAGGCCGTCTGTGTGGCGCGCGTCATGACGTTGTCGTGCGTTCGCTGGGCTCACGCGGGGGCGTCGCCATCGGAGCGGTGGTAGCCGTCGGTTTCGGCGGCGTTGCTGCTGTCATCGCAGGGCGTTTTTGTCGGGCGTGACGATGGGCGTGGCCAGCACCTTGTCGATGCGCTTGCCGTCCATGTCCACCACCTCGAAGCGCCAGTTTTTCCCAGTCGAGCGTGTCGCCGGTGGTGGGCATGCGGCCCAGCAGCAGCATGATCATGCCGGAGAGTGCCTGGTAGCGGGCCTTTTCCTCTTCGGGCACGCTGTGCAGCTGCAGCGTGTCCTTCAGTTCGGGAATGGGGATGAGGCCATCGAGCAGCCAGGAACCATCGGCACGCTGCAGGGCCCAGCTGTCGTCGTCATCCGGTGAGGTGAATTCGCCGGTGATGGCCTCGAGCAGATCCTGCAGGGGTGACGAGCCCCTGTACCTCGCCAGATTCATCCAGCACGAGGGCGATCTGCGTGTTGGAGTTGCGGACGTTCTCGAGCAGCTCCATGCCGGTGAGGGGTTTCGGGCACATACAGGACTTCCTGCAGGGTTCTGCGAGAAGTCGATGCTTTCGCCGCGCAGCGCTGAGGCCAACAGCTGCTTGGTGTGGATGATGCCGATGATGTCGTCGAGGCCGCCGCGGCAGAACCGGGAAGCGCAGTGGTCGTGCTCAGCCACCTTCTGCAGGTTTTTCTTCCTGCGGGTCTTCGATGTCGAGGTGAACCACGTCACTGCGGGCACCATCAGCGAGGAGATCTGCCGCTCGTCGAGGGCGGAAGACGTTGCGCACCATTTCGTGCTCGCTCTGCTCGATGGCGCCGGATTCGGAACCTTCGGCCAGCAGGGGCATGGATTTCTTCCTCGGTGACCTTGTGCACGGCATCCGGGTCGACGCCCATGCTGCGCAGGATGAGGTTGGTCGAGCCGGTCAGCGCCATCGACGAACGGGCCGCGAGATGAGCGACAGCAGGCCCATGGGGCGGGCGGCCAGCGCGCGCGACGGTTTCGGCGCTGATCTGGCCCAGCCGCTGGGCACCAGCTCGCCGATGAGGATGGTGACTGCAGGTGACCAGCACGACCACGAGCGTGGTGGCCAGCCATTCGGCCGAGCCCTTGGACAGGCCCAGCGAGATCATCCAGCGGGCCAGTGCTCGGCAAAAGGCCGCCTGACCGACGATCCCGTTGAGGATGCCGATGAGGTGATGCCGATCTGGATGGTGGAGAAAGCGTGTCGGGTCTTCGCCCAGGGGCGAGGGCTGCAGCCGCCGCCCTGTCACCTTCAGCCGCCTGGCTGCTGAGCCGGGCCTTGCGGGCCGTGAGCAGCGCCACTTCCGACATGGCAAAGAGACCGTTGAGTACGATCAGGGCCCAGCAGCAGGGCAGCGTCCATCAGTGACTCCGCGATGCGTGCGTGGAGATGACGTCGATGCCGACCGAGGTGAGGCCACCGGCCGCGGCGCTGGCCAGGCGGGCCGTTCCGCCACCGGCCCAGAACGGTGACGCGGGGCCTCGTTGCCTTCAGCCGTGCCGTCATCGAGGGCGGCACGGGGAGGCAGGGGCGGGGTGAGGAAAAGAACAGGAATGCCGCTGCGCTGGCGGGATGGGGGTTCTGTGTCTGAGATCATCGATGCGGACTGGCGGGGCGCGCATGCCGGGCGGCGAGGCCCGCGCCTGCAGAGGCGATGCTTCATCCGGGAATGGCTGTGAAGCCCGTGATTATAACGGCTCGCCTCCCCGCCGATGGAAATGTCACCTGCCGACAAAGGGTGGTCTGAGCAGCGCTTCGGCATGAATCCGACAGTGCGGGCGACGGATGGTGCCGATTTCGGGACAGGGGCGACACATTGTGTGCCCGTCCGAGGGCAGCCTGCCGCATCGCTGCGTGCCCAAAGGGGAGCAGGGGCCGGTGACGCCGTGACATGCGCCGAAGCCCCTGCCGCCGTGGACTGAGGGGCCTGCCTGCACATGCTGTCCTGTCAGCCCACGGCTGGGGGCCGATGTGGGGATGGATGCGTCCGTCAGGAGAGCGCGCACGGTGGCGCCCGATGGCGGCGCGCACCTGTTCGGGGGCGGTGCCGCCGATGTGGTTGCAGGCGCTGACCGAGCCTTCGAGCGTGAGGGTGTCGAGCACGTCGTCGCCGACCAGCGGGCTGAGGGCCTGCAGGCGCGCGAGACCCAGGCCGGCCAGGTCCACGCCCGTATCGGAAGCCTCGCGACGGCAAAGGGCCACCAGTTCGTGGGCGTCGCGGAACGGAAGGCCCTTGCGGACGAGGTAGTCGGCCAGGTCGGTGGCCGTGGAAAAAGCCTTCGGCCGCGGCCTGGCGCATGCGGTCGGCACGGACCTGGATGCCGGTCGTCATGTCGGCAAAGATGCGCAGCGTGGCGACCAGGGTGTCGACGGTGTCGAAAGAGCGGTTCCTTGTCTTCCTGGTTGTCCTTGTTGTAGGCCAGCGGCTGGCCCTTCATCAGGGTGAGCAGGGCCATCAGGTGACCGTAGACACGGCCGGTCTTGCCGCGGATGAGTTCGGGCACGTCGGGGTTTTTCTTCTGCGGCATGATCGACGAGCCGGTGCAGTAGCGGTCGGACAGGTCGATGAAGCCCACGCGCGGCGACATCCAGTTGACGAGTTCTTCGGAAAAGCGCGACAGGTGCATCATCAGCACGCTGGCGGCGGCGGTGAACTCGATGGCGAAGTCGCGGTCGGACACGGCATCGAGAGAGTTTCTGGCAGACGCCGTCGAAACCCAGTTCGCGGGCCACCCGTTCGCGGTCGATCGGAGCTCGTGCCGGCCAGCGCAGCGGCGCCAGCGGCAGGCGGTTGATGCGTCTGCGCGCATCGGCAAAGCGTTCGGCGTCGCGCGAGAGCATCTCCACGTAGGCCAGCAGGTGATGACCGAAGGTAACGGGCTGGGCCACCTGCAGATGGGTGAAGCCCGGCATGATGGTGCCGGCATGCCGTTCGGCCAGATCGAGCAGGGCGCGCTGCAGGTCCGCGAGCAGGGGCGATGATCTCGTCGGTGGCGTCGCGCAGCCGAGAGGCGGATGTCGGTGGCGACCTGGTCGTTGCGGGAGCGGGCGGTGTGCAGGCGCTTGCCCGCATCGCCCACCAGTTCGGTGAGGCGCTTCTCGATGTTGAGGTGCACGTCCTCGAGGTCGAGCGACCATTCGAAAGCGGCCGGCTGCGATCTCCTCACGAATGGTTGTAAAACCACGCTGGATTGACGCCAGATCGGTTTCACTCAGAATGCCGGTCGCAGCAAGCATGGCCGCGTGTGCCAGCGAGCCGCGGATGTCGACATCGGCGAGGCGCCGGTCGAAGTCCACGGAGGCGGTGTAGCGTTTGACCAGGTCGGAGACGGGCTCTGAGAACCGTGCCGACCATGCCTTGTCCTTGTTGCCAAATTGTCGGTCATGGGATGGGTCTTCTGAGATGAGTGAGGTATGGGTACTGCCGGAAATTATAAGGACAAGCCCGGGGACGAGGCCGGCGCCGGGCCGGGGAGGCCAGTCCGGCAGGGGCTGCCCACCACGCCGTTGCATGGAGGGGTGGGGCAGGACGATGATCCCCCGACACCGCTGCACGCGTCTGCCGGACCGGTGAAGGTGCTGGAAACGGTGATGGTGGGCGGGTCGTCTGCTGCGGGCGGCATGGCGGGGACGGCGCCTCTGGGGGCAGTGCGGCGGAGCAGCACGGGAGCAGTGCAGGGGGCACGACGCCGGTGTGCACGCGGGCGGGAATCCGGGCCAGGCGGGCAATCCAGGTGAAGGCGGGCAAGCCCGGGTGATGGGGGGCAAGCCCGGTGATGGCGGGAAGCCCGGTGATGGCGGGGAATGCCGCGCCGAAGACGCGCCGGCAGAGCGAGCGCGCCGGCGCCGGTGATTCGGAGTTCTGTACGCCGGCGATGTTCCTGCGCACGGTGGTGCTGGTGCATCTGGGGGCACTGGCCATGCTGGCCGCGTCTAGCAGCCTGTGGTTCGACATGCTCCGGCTGGTCGATACGCTCTTTTACCTGCTGAGCACGCTGGAGCCTGCCCTGCTGATCAGGGATGCTCGCGCTTTGCCTGGCGCGCAGGACGGTCAATGGACTGCGGCAGCGCTACCAGTGGTTCTGGGGGCTGCTGATTCCCGCGGTGATTGCCGGGGGACCCAGATGGTGATCGGCAACATGCTGCGGGCCGGTACGTCATCACCGGGCGAGCACTGAGCCGCCGCTCTGGCAGGAGGTCCTGGCCACGGCGCTGTGTGCGGTGTTGGTGGCCGGTGGCGTGTACCGGTATTTCCGGCTGCGGGGACGGGCCTGCTCCCTCGTTTCCACGAGGGCCCGCCTGCAGGCGCTGCAGGCACGCATCCGGCCGCATTTCCTGTTCAACAGTCTGAACACGGTGCTGGGGCTGATCCGGACGAATCCGAAGCTGGCCGAGACACGCTGGAAAATCTGGCCGACCTGTTCCGGGTATTCATGCGCGATGCGCGCGAGCTGGTGCCACTGGATGACGAGGTACTGACCTGCCGCGAATATCTGGCCATCGAAGCTGCGGCTTGCGCCGCGGCTGGAGAGTTCGGTGGCAGATCGATGGCATGCCGGGGATGCGCTGATCCCGTCGCTGCTGCTGCAGCCGCTGCTGGAAAATGCCGTCCACCATGGCATCGAGCCGCGTACCGATACGGGGGTGTTGAATATTTGCATCACGCTGGTGGGTGAAAGGGTGCGGGTCGAGATCGACAATCCCCTTTCTGCAACAGAGTGCGTCGCGCCGGGGCAACCAAATGGCCCTGTCGAACGTGCGTGAGCGGCTGGAGCTGCAATATGATATGGCGGCCGAGCTGAGAACCGGCCCGCAAGGCGACCGTTATCACGTGCTGCTCGAATTCCCCTACCGCAAAGAGACGACGACGACGGATGTCCGACGCCACTTCAATCCTGATCGTTGATGACGAAGCGCCTGCCCGTGCCCGCCTGAGAGGTGCTGGCCGACCTGGCTCCCGAATTTCCGCACCGAATCGTTGGTGAGGGCATCCAATGCGCCGGAGGCTGGCGCAGATCGAATCGCAGCGTCCGCAGGTGGTGCTGATGGACGTGCAGATGCCGGGCATGACCGGCATCGAGCTAACGCGTCACATTTCGGCACGGGGTGCCGAGGGTGACGGTACCGATCCGAAGCCGATGCCGCTGATCATTTTTCGTGACGGCGTTCGACGAGTTTGCGGTCAATGCGTTCGAGGTCAACGCACTCGACTATCTGCTGAAACCCGTGCGCGCGCAGCGCTCTGCCGCATGCACTGATGCGGGCGCGCACGCTGGTGCCGTCGAACACGTCGAGGACATCAATGCGCTGGTCAAGGCCACCAATACACGCCGGCGTCACCTGTCGGTGCACGAGCGGGGCCGGGTGATTCTGGTGGCGCTGGAGCAGGTGGTGTACCTGAAGGCAGAGCTGAAATACATCACGGTGCGCACGCGCGAGCGTGAATATCTGATCGAGGTCGCTCACGTCGCTGGAAGAGGAATTCAACGACCGCTTCGTGCGCATTCACCGCAATGCGCTGGTGGCACAGCCTCGATTGCCGGTTTTCGAACGTGTCTCGCCGTCGGGCGAGGGCGAATCGGGTGACCCGTACTGGCAGGGTGGTGCTGCGCGAGGTGCCGGACCGTCTGCCGGTCAGCCGTCGCCAGTGGTCCATCGTGAAGGGCTGGTGAGCTGAAGAAAAATTCCTGACCGAACATATCCGCCGCTTTTTCTGCCCCTTCATCGCCGGATGGCCCGTTTGGCAGGGAGCCGGGCGACAATACGCCCGATGCGATGTTCCCCTTGCGGCGGGTTGCCTCCCGTATTCGGTGTGACGGGCCTGGAAGATGCGTACGACGCCCTTTCGAGGGGCGTTGGCGTATGTAGAGCCGGCGGGATGCTCTAGAATCATTGTCCGACCTTGTGGCCCTTTCTGCTGCCTCCGCTCATGACTGCCCATTCCGCTCCGACCCGTCTGCGCATTGCCACCCGTGAAAGCCGGTTGGCGCTCTGGCAGAGCCAACCGTGATAGCCGCGCTGCTGAAGGCCCGCTATCCGCAAACGGAGGTCGGGCTGGTGGGCATGACCACGCGGGGGACCAGATTCTGGACAGGCCGCTGGCCGGAGATCGGCGACGAGGGGCTGTTCACGAAGAGAGCTGGAGGTGGCGCTGCTGGATGGGCGTGCCGAGCTGGCGGTGCATTCGCTCAGAGATGTGCCGATGGAGCTGCCGGAGGGTTCGGGCTGGCGGCGGTGATGACGCGGGCAGATCCACGCGATGCGCTGGTGAGTGTGCGTTACAGACGCGCTGGAGGCGCTGCCGGCAGATGCGGTGGTGGGTACGTCGAGCCTGCGCCGGGCGGCCCAGCTGAAGCGCGTTTTCCGGGCTTTTCGCATCGAGCCGCTGCGGGCCAATCTGGATACCCGCCTGGGCAAGCTGGATGCCGGGCAGTATGACGCCGTCGTGCTGGCGGCGGCGGGGCTGACGCGACTGGGGCTGGCCCACCGGATCCGGCGGTATCTGGATGTGACACAGAGCCTGCCGGCGCCGGGGCAGGGCATGCTGGGGATCGAGATCCGTGCCGGTGACGAGGCGGTGCGCGCGGCGCTGGCCTTTCTGAATGATCCGCAGGCTGCCACTGATTGCCGCGGCAGAGCGGGCCGTGTCGCGCCAGCTGGGCGGCAACTGCAAAACAGCCGCTGGCCGCCTATGGCCAGTTCGTGGCACCGGGCCGGCTGCAGCTGGATGCGCTGCTGGCGAGGGCCGGATGGGCGCATCGCCCGGGTGTGCGAGACGGCCGATATCGGGGACGAGGCGCAGGGCCCGGACGCTGGGCGAGGGGTGGCGGCGCAACTGCAGGCGAAGCTGGGGCCGGTGCCGGGGTGAATGGCGCCTGACATCAGGATTGCTGCCCGCTGGTGGTGCACGGCGCGTGATGGTTGCACTGACGCAGGGATGCGGCGGGGCTGCCGACTGGCAGCAGATGCTGGCGGCTGCGGGGATGGATACGCTGGCGTGGCCGGCCTTCGATGTGGTGGCCGAGCCGGATGCGGCGGTACTGCAGGGTGTTCGGGCGGGGAGGCCATGGCGGCTGCGCAGGCGGCTGAGGCCCCCTGTGTGTGGTGCTGCCCAGTCCGGCGGCCGTACGCCTGCTGGCGGCTGCGCTGCAGCGTGCAGGCCGGCCCTGGCCTGCCGGGGTGTGGGCGGCGGTACCGGGGGCCGGCAGTGCACGCGTGTTTCGCACGCTGATCGACCGGTGTGATGTATTGCTGGTGCCACCGCCACCCGGGCGGGATGCTGCCCATCTGGCGCAGATGCTGCTGGATGGTGCGGTACGGCCAGCCGAGTGCGGGTGCTGTGCCGGCCGGATGGCCGGCGGTGACTCGGGCGGTTCCTGCGCGCTGCCAGGGGTGCCGGTGTCTTTCTGGCCCGGGGTACCGGGTGGTGATGCGCAGTCAGCCACCGGCGAGTTCGGGGAGACGCTGCGCGTGGCGGCAGACCGGGAGCAGGTGGCGCTGCACTGGCTGGCCGGATCGGCGGGGGGTGCTGCAGACCGTGGCGGGGTGGCTGGCGTCCGTGCCGGCCGATCTGCGGGGCTGGGCACGGTCGCAGCCTGTCTGGGTGCCGCGTGAACGCCTGCTGCCGGTGGCGTGCGCGGCGGGGTTCGCGAGCACCCGGGTCTCACCGATCGGCAGCAGCTGGTCGAACGGCTACAATCGGGGAACCTGTGATTGAATAGATGGCGCTGGCCGCGAGTGGCGGCCGGGTTTCCGGCCGGGCCTGCCAGCGGCGTTTCATGGTGTGCACCCCGTTGCCGTGTGCCTTTCAGGGCCCCATGGGGTGGGTGGACCCTTCCTATTAGAGGATACGAAGTCTTGAGTTCCGAGCAGCCAAACAGTCCGCGCGCAGCTGCCCGGCATCGTCCGGCGGCCCTGCCAGCGACGCGAAGATCATCGCACCGGGCACGGCAGGAAGTCCTCTTCCGCCAGTGGCGGAAAACCGCCGACTGCCGGCACGAGAGCAAGCCTGCCTCCAGCCCGGCGCCGGCGTCGCTTCGTGCCCAGCCCCCGTTCGGAGGCTGCCGGCACGTCCCGGCCTGCTGGCAGTGCGGCTGGTACAGGTTCTCGGCAAAGCCGGCCACCAGTGCGGGCGGTGCAGGCAGCACGCCCACGCCAAAATCGGCCAGTGGTGCGCCCGGTGCGGGTACTGCGGCGAAGCCGTCCGGACAGTCCGGCGGGCGCAGGCGCAACGGCAAGGTCGGCTGGCGGTTCTGCGAGCGGCAACCGCCACGCCGTCAAAACCCGCTGCCAGTCCGGCTGGCGCGGGAGCACCGGTCAAACCATCGGGTGCGTGACCGGGGCCGGCACTTTTGACAAAACCGGTGGCTGCCACCGATGCGAAAGGCAGTGCCGGAAAGGATGAACCCGTCGTCGCGGGCGCAGGCAGGGCGTCCGGGCCGCAGACGGTGTAGTAGTGCAGCGGCGCAGCTGGAGCTGGCTGCTCCTGCTGCTGATCATGCTGGCGCTGGCCGGTGGTGGCTGGTGGTACGTGCAGCAGCGCCTCATGGCCCAGGAGAAGCAGAGCGCGCTGCGGCTGCGGGAGGCCGAGTCCCGCGCCGCCAGCCTCGAGGCGCAGATCCGCGAGCTGCAGGACGCGCAGCAGCAGCTGCAGAGCCGTGGCAATGCGCTGGAGACGCGGGTGGCCGGTCATCGGCGCAGCAGGAACAGCTGCAGGCGCTGTACGACGATGTGGCCCGGGTGCGGGGCGATGCCCGCCTGGCCGAGGTCGAGCGCGCGCTGACGCTGGCCAACCAGCATCTGGCGGTATCGGGCAACGTCAAGGGGGCGATCCTGGCGCTGGAAGGCGCCGAGAAGCATGAGTGACGAGTGAGCGAGTCACAGGCCATCGGCCTGCGCCGGGTGATCCTGCAGGACATCGAGAAGCTGAAGTCAGCTGCCCGAGGTGGACCTGACCCGCTCGGTGGCCCGTCTGGACGAGGTGATCTCGCGGGTGGACACGCTGCCTTTCCTGAGTGAACCGGATGCTCCGGCGCCTGCGGCGGAGACGCCGGCTGCCGGTGAGCGCCGACGGTGCGGCGGATGCCGGCACAGACGAACCGGCGGCCGACGGACGTGGCGCCACTGGTACCGCATGCTGCTGGATTCGGGCTCGCGCGCGGCCGATGCCGTGCACCAGGAGTTCAACAGCCTGGTGCAGATTCGCCGCATCGACGACCCCGACCGGCTGCTGCTGGCACCGGACCAGAAGCGCAGCATCCGTGAAAAGCCTGCGCCTGCAGCTGCTCAATGCGCGCATCAACCTGCTCAACCGCAACGAAACGCTGTTCCGGCAGGATCTGGACGAAGACGCCGAAACGATTGGCCGCTTCTTTGACGGCCAGAAGCCGGATGTGACGTCTTCGCTGTCCATCCTGGGCCGAACTGAAATCGAGCCCTGCAGCTCAAGCTGCCCTCGCTGTCCGACGAGCATGGCGGCGCTGCAGGCAGCGCGGGCCGAAAGCGGAAGCGATTCTGATGATCCGCAATGCAATCTGGCTGCTGCTGGCGTTTGCCGGCGCGGTCGTCCTGGCGCTGGTCTTCGGGGCAACCATGGCAACGTGGCGCTGTTCTGGCCACCAGTGCCGGATCGAGCTGTCCAGCAACATGCTGCTGGTGCTGCTGATCGTCGGTTTTCTGGTGCTGCACTGGCTGCTGCTGATTTTGGGCCGTACGCTGGGGCTGCCGGCACGCATTCGCCGTTTCCGTGAGCAGCGTCGCCTGCAGCAGAACAGCCGTTCGCTGCAGGATGCGGTGCTGGCCCACTTCGAGGGCGTTTCGAGCGGGCCGAGCGCCTGTCGGCCGCCGTGCTGGCCAATACGCCCGAGGGCAACCGCAAGGACCAGGGCGCGGCGGCTGCGCTGCTGGCGGCGCTGTCGGCCCACCGGCTGGGCAACTATGCCCGCCGTGACGACTGGACCCGGCAGGCCGCGCAACGGGGCGGCAGGACGGCTGCCCTGATGGCGCGCGCCGAGTTCGCCCTGGAGACAACCAGCCGGACAAGGACTGCTGGCCGTCGGCAAGATTTTCGGTGGGGGCGAGCGGCAGCTGGCGGCGCTCGAGACGCGCTGTCGGGCTGCAGCCAGTCCGGGCCGCTGGAGCAGGTGCTCGAGACGGTGCGCCAGCCTCAAGCGCCGGGGGCGCCTGTCGCCGGCCGAGGCCGATGCGCTGCGGCTCAATGCCTACGGCAGCAGCTGCTGGCCGCGGGCGGGCAACTGCCCAGACCATCGATACGCTGTGGAAGTCGCTGTCGGCGGACGAGGCGCAAAGGGCATGCTGGCCGGCCCGACGATGACGGCGCTGGCCGCCGCGGGCGATGACGGCCGAGGCCCGTCGCATCGGCATCAGTCTGCTGGACTTCCAGGTACGACGAGGCAACGCGCTGGAAGCCCATGCGGCGCTGGATGCACTGCCGGCACGCCAGCGGCTCGAGCAGCTGGAGCGGTGGCGGCTGCGTCGCGGCGAGCAGCCGCGGCTGCTGGAGATGCTGGGCCGGATCTGTGCCTCCAGCGTCTGTGGGGGCAAGGCCGAGGGCTATCTGGTGGATTCGCTGCTGGCCGGTGATTCCGTGTCGGCGCGGGTGGCGCTGGCGCAGCTGCGGTCGTCGATGGGACGTGCGGCCGATGCGGCCCTGCGGTACCAGTATGCGGCCCGGCTGGCGCTGGGCGAACGGCCGCCGCTGCCGGAAGCCGGCGGGGCTGCGGCCCTGCCCGGGAGAGTCGGTGCCGCCCGGCAGGGCATGCTCGCCGCTGCCGCCCGACATCCCGGCGCCCCGCCTGCAGGATCTGACCGATCCGCTCACGGCGCCGCTGGGGCAGGGGAACCCCTGCAGGCTTCCGCCCAGGAGGTGGAGGCTCGCGCGTCAGGAGGCGCTTCCGCGCGTCAGGAGGGTACGTCTGCGGGTACGGCTGCCGCCTCCGGCGAGGATGCGCATGGTGGCCACCCCGACGATGCACTGCCGGGCAATCCCTCGCGCCCGGCCTGATGGCCGTGCGCCGGATGGCTGCTGTGTTTCGCTGGCCGTTTGCTCGGTGACTGTCGGCCCGATGGCTGCATGGTCCGGTGGCTGTGGCTGATCGCATCTGGCCCGGTTTCAGGGTCTGGATCCGGGGGTTCTTCTTTCTGCCGCGTCCGGCCTTTGGGTGGATGCGGCCTCATCTCAACCTTTTTCTGATAACCGGAAACATTCATGAGTATCGATCGCGTCGGTCCGGGCCGTGTCTGAAGAATTCAACGTCATCATCGAAATCCGCAGGATTCCGACCGTCAAGTACAGGGGTGGACAAGGGAGACGGGCGCCCTGTTCGTCGACCGCTTCGTGGCAACCGGCATGCGCTATCCGGCCAACTATGGCTACATCCCGAAAACCATTGCCGGTGATGGCGATCCGGTGGACGTGCTGGTGCTGACCCGCATCCGCTGGTGCATGGCTGTGTGATCCGTTCCGCGCACTGGGCCTGCTGAACATGGAAGACGAAGGCGGCAGCGATGCCAAGCTGCTGGCGGTGCCCATCGACAAGCTGCTGGCCACCAACAGGGATGTGAAGACCGTCAAGGACGTTCACCCGCTGGTACTGGGCCGCATCAAGCACTTCTTCAGAGCACTACAAGGGCTGGAGCCCGGCAAGTGGGTGAAGTGGGCGACTGGGAAGGCCCGGAAGCCGCCACTGAAGGAAATCATGGACGGCATCGAACGCGGAAAGAAATCCAAGTGATCTGCCCACGCGCCTGAGACTTTCCGGATACGCCCGATGAGCCTGAACATTGCCTGCGCCCAGCTGAACCAGCGGGTGGGTGACATGAGCGGCAACGCCGACCGCATCATCGACGCAGCCAGACGTGCTGCCGAACAGGGTGCCGCGGTGCTGCTCACCCCCGAACTGTCGCTGACGGGGTGCCCCCGGGTGACGCGTTGCGCCGCGAGCGTTCCAGCAGCAGGTCGATGCGGCGCTGGACGGGATCCGGCGGGCTTCGGCCAGCCTGCCTGCGCTGACCTGGGTGGTCGGTATCCGGCCCTCGAGGATGGGCACCGTTACAGCGTGCTTGGTGCCTTCCGTGCCGGGCAGCAGGTGGCCCGACATCGCAAGGGAGTTTTTGCGGCCGCGGGTGCCTGCAACGATGTCCGCTATTTCGAACCGGTGGTCGCCGCTACCGTACTCGAGATCGACGGGTGCGCTGCGCGCTGATGACTGGGAGGCCGAGGTGTTCGATGCCCAGGCCTGTGTACAGGCCCGGGCGGCGGGCGCTGAACTGGTGCTGTGCGCAGATGCGGCCCCTATTTCTCCGGCCGGGATACGCAGCTCATCCGAGGGCTGCGGGCTGCGCCCGGTGCCGCGGGGATGGCCGTGGTGTACTGCAACCTGGTGGGCGGGCAGGACGAATTCATCTTCGATGGCGCCAGCCAGGTGTTCGATGCATCAGGGAGCAGGTGGCTCAGGCCCCGGTCTGACGGAGGATCTGCTGTGTGTCCAGTGCCGGCGTGTGCCCGGTGGGGAACTGCAGCGCGTCCGGAACCCGGGCACGGGTACCGGACCGGCTGACCGAAATCTGGCAGGCCCTGGTGCTGGCCATTCGCGACTACGTGACAAAGAATGGCTTCCAGGGCGTGGTGCTGGGGTTGTCGGGAGGTATCGATTCGGCGCTGACACTGGCCCTGGCCGTGGATGCGCGTGGGTGCCGAGACGGTACGGACGCTGATGATGCCGTCGCCGTGCACGGCCGACATCTCGCGGCCGACGCTGCCGACATGGCGAGACCGGCTGCACGTGAAGCACGAGGTGCTGCCCATCCAGCCCTGCTTCGATGCCTTCCGTGCCACGCTGGCGACGACCTTTGCCGGCCTGCCGAAGACCTCACCGAAGAGAACATCCAGGCGCGCATCCGTGGCTCGCTGCTGATGGCGGTGTCGAACAAGACGGGCTGGCTGGTGCTGACCACCGGCAACAAGTCCGAGACGGCGGTGGGCTGCAGCACGCTGTGCGGCGATCTGGCGGGTGGCTTTGCCCCCTCAGGACGTGTACAAGACGCTGGTCTGCGAGCTGGCCCGCTGGCGCGACGACCGGGAGCCGAGGCGCCGGTGATTCCGAGAACGGATCATCACGCGGGCACCGGTGCCGAGCTGCGGCCGGACCAGACCGACCGAGGATTCGCTGCCGCCCACGACGTGCTCGACCGCATCATCTGCGGGCTGATGGAGCAGAACCGTTCTGCCGGCAGCCTGGTTGCAGAGGGCACCTGCCGACGCGGTTGCCCAGGTGCTGCGGCTGATGCGGGTGGCCGAGTACAAGCGCCAGCAGGCACCGGTCGGGCCGAACATCACGGCGCGGGCGCGCTGGCATGACTGGCGGCAGCCGGTGACGACGGCCTTCCGCGAGCACGTGACGGGGCAGGGCTGAGGCGCGCTGGGCCAGAACGGATGTCCGCCTGACCGATGGCAGGTCAGGGTGCCGGACTTCGTACCGGCTGGTGCTTTCGGTCAGAACTGGTGCGTGCTTTGGACCTGTTCGTCCCTGCAGAAACCCCTTTGGGCGCGTATTCGCGCCTTCCGATATTTCACGACGGAATACGCACGAAACAGATCACGGCAATCATCAAGCCGTTCAAACTCGATGAGGTCCGTGAAGCCCTGGCCAGCGTGGGAGTCACCGGCACGCGGTGACCGAGGTCAAGGGTTTGGCCGTCAGAAGGGGCACACCGAGCTGTATCGCGGCGCCGGTACGTGGTGGATTTTCTGCCCAAGCTGAAGATCGACGTGGTGGTGGCCGACGACAACGTGGACGCCGTGATCGACGCCATCGTCAAGGCGGCGCGCACCGGCCGTATCGGCGACGGCAAGATCTTCGTCAAGCCGGTCGAGCAGGTGATCCGGATCCGGACCGGCGAGATCGACAGGGAGGCAGCCGTCTGAGTCCGAGGCCGGCGAGATCGACAGAGGCAGCCGTCTGGGTCGGCTGGCGAAACGGCCGTCCGGCGTGATGGCGCAGCCGCAATGACGAAGGCCCGTGTACGGGCCGGCTCTGCTCCAGTTCAGCGTGCCCGTCCGGGGCTCTCCCGGCTGGAGCCGCCGGGTTTGCTGGCCTGACGCAGCAGTACCAGCAATGCACCGGCACCACCTGCAAAGGGTGGGGCCTGACAGAAGGCGATGACTTCCTGCTGCTGGTGCAGCCAGCGTGGCACCTTGTCGCTTCAGCACCGGCTGACGGCCTCGGACCCCAGGCCCTTGCCGTGAATCACGCGCACGCAGCGCAGGCCGGCCCGATGGGCCTGACCGATGAAGTACACGACCTGCTCGCGGGCGCCGTCGGTGCGCAGTCCATGCAGGTCGAGCTGGGCCTGAACGGTCCATTCGCCCCGGCGCAGCCGGGCCAGGGCGTCCGCCCCACGCCGGCGCGCGGAACGATAGCTGTTCGTCCACTTCCAGCAGCTGTTCGATGCCGATTTCGTCCGACAGAGACTGGGCCAGGGCTTCCTGCTCGTCCCTTTCGCGCTGCCGGGCACGGGCTGTGCGGTGATGGGTTTCGGGCTCGCGCCGGCCCGTGGGGGGCAGGGGCGTAACATCGGCCACTTCCCTCAGAAAGATGTCGGCCTCGGCCGGGATGCGGGCGGCTTCGCGCCGGCGTGCTTCGACCGCGCGCGTTCGGCCGCCGCCGCTGCTTCAGTGCACCGGCTGCCCGGCCGAGATCGGCCAATCCCAGGCGAGCAGGGGAAGGGGGCCGGGCCTGGGGCAGGTGGTGCAGCAGAGTTCTTTTTCTTTCCCATCGGGCAGGTGTGGTGGGCATCACGGGCCTGGAGCGCGTTATGGCGTCATTCGTTTCCGCGCTGGGCCCCGGCCACGCGAAGACAAGGCGCCGCGCAGGCGTGGTTCCGCACCGGGTGGAGCAAGAGTTACGCCTGATTTTCCAGATAGCGCTGGGCATCGAGCGCGGCCATGCAGCCGGTGGCCGCGCTGGCGATAACCTGGCGATAGATGTGATCCTGCACGTCACCGGCAGCGAACACGCCCGGGATGCTGGTGGCGTGGCATTGCCGTTGCGCGCCGCCCTGCGTCCTGATGTAGCCACCGCTCTGCGTCGAGCTGGCCGGTGAAGAGTTCGGTATTGGGGGTGTGGCCGATGGCGATGAACACGCCCGAGAGCTTCACGTCCCGCTTCTCGCCGGTTTCACGGTTGCGCACGCGCATGCCCGTGACGCCGCTCTGGTCGCCCAGCGCTTCGTCCAGCTCGCTGTTCAGCGCATCTCGACCTGCCTTCCTGCACCTTTTCCATCAGGTGGTCGATCGTGATGGGTTCGGCACGCAGCCTGTCGCGACGGTGCACGACGGTGACCTTGCGGGCGATGTTGCTGAGATGAGGGCCTCTTCGACGGCCGTGTTGCCGCCGCCGATGACGGCCACGTCCTGGTTGCGGTAGAAGAAACCGTCGCAGGTGGCGCAGGCCGAGACGCCCTTGCCGGCAAAGGCCTCCTCGGAGGCAGGCCCAGGTGGCGGGCCGAGGCGCCGGTGGCGATGATGAGGGGCGTCGCAGGTGTGGTGCCGCTGTCGCCGGTGAGGCGGAACGGGAGCGCTGCGACAGGTCGACCGCGTTGATGTGGTCGAAGACGATGTCGGTCTGGAAGCGCTCGGCGTGGGCGCGGAAGCGTTCCATCAGCTCGGGGCCCTGCACGCCGTTGACATCGGCCGGGCCAGTTGTCGACCTCGGTGGTGGTGGTGAGCTGGCCACCCTGGATGAACCGGTGACCAGCAGCGGCTTCAGGTTGGCGCGGGCGGCGTAGATGGCGGCCGTGTAGCCGGCGGGCCGGAGCCGAGAATCAGCAGGCGGGTGTGGCAGGGGTGCTCATCGGAAAGGGCCCTCGTGGGATGGGGAACCCCGCGGGCGCGCTGTCGTCGAAAGCGACCGGCAACGCGGAGATCGTTGCAGAAATTCCAAAGAATCAACCATCGGGCGGCCAGAAACCCGTAGATGTCGGACCTGTCGACCGCTGGACGGAAATTATAGAAGCTATCGGCATGCAACTGATGGCGAAGGCCGGTGTTTTTTCAACTTTCATACATCCGTCCTTGCGGAACTCGAGAAACCCGCATGTCACAAAGCAAAACATCGCATTCCTGCGGCGCGTGCCGCTGTTTTCCGGTCTGACCGAAGCGCAGATCGAGCGGCTGGCGGCGAGCAGCGTCCGTCGCAATTTTCAGGGACGGGTCATCGTCACGGAAGGGAGCCGTCGCGGTCTGCACATCATCCTGCTGTCGGGGCGTGCCAAGGTGCAGCGTTCGGATACCGAGGGCAAGGAAGTGATTCTGGCCGTGATCGGCAGGGCGAGTGCTTCGGCGAGATGAGCCTGATCGACGAGTCGCCGCGTTCGGCCAGCGTGATCACCATCGATACCAGCGACTTCATGGCGATCAACAAGGAAAGCTTCAAGTCCATGATGATGTCAGCCCCGGATGCCTGCGCATCATGGCCGGCCTGGTGCGCCGCCTGCGCGAGGCCGACCGGAAGATCGAGACGCTGGCCCTGCTCGACGTGTATGGCCGGGTGGCCCTGTGCTGCTCGACATGTCGGAGAAGGTGGGCGAGGGAGCGGATGATCCGTACCCGCCTGCCGCGCCAGGAGATTGCCAAGATGATCGGCGCCTCGCGCGAGATGGTCTCGCGGGTGATGAAGGGCCTGGAAACCGAAGGCTACATCAGTGCCGCTGGGCGAGGGCCGGGTGCTGCTGCGCGGAAGGAAGCTGAGCACCTATCTCGGTCTGAGCACAGCCGAAATCCATCCCGTGCAACCTGTCGCCGGGGCTGTCGCGGGTGCATGACGGCCAATCCCCGTCTCAGGCGGCGGTGATAGTCGCTTTGGCCGCTGTACGGAGGACGAGGGCGGCGACGCGCGCGCAGCCTGGCAGTTCAGATGACAATTGCGCGGAGCACTGGGGCCAGCCGTCACATCGGCTTTTATCAGCGGGCCATCCGCGCCTGCTGCGCGAGGCACGGTGGATCGTGCTGTGCTTGCAGCCATCTTCCTGTACCCTGATCCTCTGCGCTACAACCCGGTCGATCCGGGCTACGTCGCATGCCGTCACGGCACGCCAGGTGCACAACCTGGGCGGCAGGGTAGAGCCTGGCCCGCCGATCCGACTCCTGCATCTGTTTGGATTGTCGGCCCTATCTGTTCCTCATTTTCGCGATCCTGCGCGTGCTGGCCGTTGATCGCCGGCTGCACCGCGACGCACACCTCAGGCGGCTACGATGCCGGCCGTCACGGCCAGCGGCAAGGGCACTCACCAGCGGGCACGTGCCGGTCGCGGGCAGGGAGAGCGGAACCACGTGCCCCAGGCGCGCTTTGCCTGGGGCGCTGGATCGAGCTTTCATCTGCTGCTGGTCGGCTGCGGTGCGCTGGAGGGCTCGCGCCTGTAGCAACCTGCAGGCCAGAGCTTGCCGCTGGCGCCCGGCGGGCGCTGGGCGCGCTGGTACGCCGGCCCCCGCGTGTGATGCTGGGGGCGGTCGAACACGCTGGCGCTGCTGCTGCTGATCGCCATCGGTTTCAGCCCGCCACCGGCCTGTCCTGGATGTCGGTGTTCCGAACGTACCGGGGCGGCACTGGAAGGCGGTGTGGCCTGTGCGCCAGAGGCTGGCCGTGCGGGCCGACCGCCGGGCCGCCGTGCGCAGCTGCGCAGCAGCGTGGCGCCGCTGGGAGCCCCGCGGCAGACCGTGGATCTGGATGGGGATGACTTGGCGGTGCGCCGCTGATCCGCCCGGCCCGGCTGCGGCCGTGCGCATTGCCGTCCGGAGGCCGACATCGAGGATGGCTGGCCACCGATGGCCCGGCTGCGCGGCCGGGGTGGCCGCGCGGTGCCGCTGCCCGTGATGAGTGAGCGGTTTTGCAACGGGCAGCTAGCCGGGCTGGATGCTGCCGGCAGTGCGGCGAAGCGCCGCCCTTTGGCGCGGGTGATGCAGACGGGGTGGGCGCGCACTGCCGACGGTGTGCAACGTCGTCCCGCAGCGGGCTCTTTCGGTCTCGCTGCTCGACCGTGTCTCGGTGGTGGACTTTCGCGCTGCGTGCCGGGCGTGCCACGGTGCGGCACCGGCCGCCGGCACGATGGGGCGAGGGAACCCACGCTGCCGGTTTTGCCGATGATGCCGATGAAGAAGGGCCTTTCGCTGGTCCGGTGCCGCGCGCATGACGAAGAGGATGCGGCTGCCGCTCGTTGCACACGCCGGGTCACCGTTGCCGACGTGAAACCCGGCCAGCGTGGCCATGCCGGCAACGATCGTGGCGATGCCGAGGGCGGGCGTGCCCGCGGGGCTTCGCGCACGAGCGCCTGTGGCCTGCGCGCCTGCACCGGGCAGCGCACGCCACCCATGGCAGGCCAGACCGCGTGAGCGCGGCGCGAGACCATCCGGGAGGCGACACCGTGGTTGCCAAACCGCAGCCGGCGCCGGTCTACCGCCACGACGGCGACGATTTCGGTGTTCTGCCCGTCTGGCCCTGCTGGACGCGCCGCCGCCCGCCACGGTCGGAGACGATGTCGCCCGGAGACGCTGTGGGTACACCGTCGCGGCTCATCGAGGAAGAAACTCCTCCGACTTTCGGCATCTCGGCCACCGTCGTGCATGCCTATCCGGGCCCGGTCATCACCCGTACGAGATCGAGCCGGCTACCGGCGAAGGGCGCCCAGATCGTGAATCTGGCCGCGACCTGGCCCGGTCGCCGTCGGTGATCTCTCGCTGCGGGTGGTCGAGACCATCCCCGGCAGAACCTGATGGGGCTGGAGCTGCCCAATCCGCGCCGGCAGGGCGTGCGGCTGGTGGAGATCATCGGTTCGCGTGCTTATGGACGCCAAATCGCCGTGACCATCTCGCTGGGCAAGGACATTGCCGGCAACCCGGTGGTGGCCGACCTGGCGAAGATGCCCCACCTGCTGGTGGCCGGTACGACCGGTTCCGGCAGAATCGGTTGGGATCAACGCCATGCTGATGTCGATCCTCTACAGGCCGATCCGTCCAGGTGCGAGACGATCATGATCGACCCGAAGATGCTGGAGATGAGTGTCTGCGAGGGCGTTCCGCACCTGCTGGCGCCGGTGGTGACCGACGTGCGCCAGCCGGCCATCACTGAACGGTGCGTGGGCGAGATGAACACTCTTCTGAAGCTGATGAGCAAGCTGGGCGTGCGCAGCCTGGCCGGCTACAACGCCAAGATCGCGCCGAGGCCGAAGCGCGGGGAGCTGATTCCCAACCCCTTCTCGCTGACGCCGGATGCGCCCGAGCCGCTGTCGAAGCTGCGATCATCGTGGTGGTCATCGACGAGCTGGCCGACGATGATGGTGGTGAGCCAAGAAAGATCAGGAGCTGATTGCCCGTCTGACAGAAAGGCGCGGGCGGCCATTTACACCTGATCTGGCCACCCAGCGTCCGTCGGTGGATGTGATCACCGGCCTGATCAGAGCCAACATTCAAATGCATGGATCACCTTCAGGTGTCGTCCGAATCGACTCGCGCACCATTCTGGACCAGATGGGCGCCGAGACCCTGCTGGGCCAGGGCGACATGCTCTTCCTGCCGGCGGTACCAGCCTGCCGCAGCGGGTGCATGGCGCGCCTGTAATGACCGACAGTGCAAGGTGGTGGCCAGCTGGAAGGAGGGTGGGCGGCGAGCCAGACCCATCCGGGCATTCTGGAGGAGGTGCCGAAGAGACCAACACCGGCAGTGCGGTGGGCTTTGGGGCCTGTCCAGCACACTGGCCGAGCCGGCATGGATGGCGGGAGCGATGCCATGTACGACCAGGCCGTGGCCGTGGTGCTGCAGCATCGGCGCGCATCGATTTCGCTGGTGCAGCGGCACCGCTGCGCATCGGCGCTAACCGGGCGGCACTTTGCCTGCTGGAGCAGATGGGCGTTCGAATCGTCTCGCCGATGCAGAACAATGTAGCAACCGCGACATTCTGGTGCCGGCGGCGGGCTGCACGGGAAGGGGTGACGCCACGTCGATTCCGGGGCTCAGGTGGGAGCAGGTTCGGACTGTTCAGCAGCAGCACCTCGCTATGGGGTGGGGTGTTGCACTTAGCTGAGTCAGGGGAGGTGTTTTGATATCCCTTGATATATAACGCCCCCGCAAGCCCGTCATGCCGGAAAGATCTCCACCGGAGCATTCCGTTTTCAAATGATGATGAACGATGGGTGATTCCTCCCATATATTGTTGGGTTTCTGCGTGCGGGTGTGACAGGGCCAAATACGGTAAATGGGTTTGTGAAATAATCATAAATTTCACAGGAGGTTTCCCATGCTGGCTGTTGTCCGTTGAAAATCCGGCGTGGCCGGTGCCGTTCGAATGCCCCTGGCGGCTGGTTTGTTGCCTTCACGGAGGTAGTGCAGTGCCCCGGTATGATGGGGCGGATATGACAGTTCTGGTACCTCTTCCGTTCGGGGGGCTCCGGCCAGCAGAGGCAGCATGGGGGCCACGCAGGTGACACCTGCCGATGCCGGTCAGGGCAGCGGTGGGCCTTCTGGCACCTACAGGCGGGATTCCGTGCGGGACGGGATGCCCTGCAGGACGGGCAGACACCACCGCCAGACACGGTGCCGCTGCGCCTGGTGCACAGGGAGAGCACGCCGGACAACCCGGACAGCGGTATCGGCGGCTGGTCTGGGGTTGGGGTAGGGCCTCGCTACATGGGGTCGATGAAACGGGAAGCCTGCAGCGGGCATGATTTCGGTGCGGTACAGCATGTTCAGCTGGATCCACAACGCGGACTAGGGCTGCGGTACGAAACCAACACAGGTACGGCTTCGCCTGGGGGCTGGGCTATCAGGGGTCACCAAAGGGACCATCGCAAGAAACCAAGGACATGCATTCAGTGTTGGAGGGTCCGAACAAAGCTGGCCGGCATGGGCAGTAACACGCGTTGGGTTTGACCGGGATTTCAGCGCATCACCTCGTGGCTCGAGCTGGACCGCAGATGCCCGACACCCACCTGTTCCGGCAACGCCAAGCGTGGCACGACCTGGACCTGGCGTTACTCTGACGCCGCTGCAGACCGAGGCCGACCGGGTGCAGGTGGGGCTGCATGCGCAGCACGCAGACCGCAAATATCGCAGACCTGGTTCGGCGTGACGCCCGAACAGAGCCAGCGCACCGGCTTTTGCCACGTTCAGCCCGACATGGTCAGACCTTTACCCTTTGTTGGCATGCTGTGGTCCATACCTTTACCCGCACTGGTCGCTGCTGGCGGGGTGAGTGCAGAAATTTTCCGAAGGACATCCGCAGGAGTGCCGTCGTGATGGACGACAACGCCACCGCGATGGTTGGTGTGTTGTATTCCTTCTTCTGACCCGTTTTCGACACGCTGGCGCATGCTGTGTCTGCATAGCCTGGAATTTTCTGCGAAGTCCGCGGCACTTTGATTCCCATGCCTGGGCAGGTCAGTGCGTTGCCATTTGCCGCCAATGGCTCCGCTGTGGTCATAATTGGCCTTTCACGGCTTATGGAAGCAAAGCGCTCGCGGACTCTTTGCAGAGGTCCCCAGGTGCCGGGAACCGGTGTTCCGGAATGTCGGCCGCTCACTGCGGGCTGCGGCTCAGCGCAGATGATGGTGAATCAGCGCAGCAAAGCCGTAGCGGACGAGCTGTGCACGCGTCCCGTTAATGACCGAAATCGTGCGGCGAATGGCACCCAGGCGGTGCATGGCGTGGAACATGAAGAGGCTCACCACGGCCAGAATGGCCAGCGCGCCAGACCACCACCGGACAAAGCCCAGGACCCGTTCGTAGCCGAAGGCGTTTCGGTGGGCAACAGGATGCCCAGTGGCACCAACACAGGTGATGAGAGGATCAGCATCAGGCCAGCCATGGCCGACAGCACACCGCCGGCGCCGAACAGGGGACCAGACCACCGGTTCGTTGGTGCGCCGGGGCGGTTTCTGGCGGGCCAACGGGTCATCGTCGTTCAGGGAATGCGTGTTCATGGGCTGTACAGGTGACTACGGAAATGAGGTAATGGACCGCGCTGGCTCAGGGCACCGTCAGCAGAAAGACCACCAGCAGTGCCAGACTGGCGCCGGCAAGTCGGCCAGGCCACCGGCCACGATCGGCCGGTCGGGGGCTGGCGCGACGCCTGATGAACACCAGCATGGTCTTCGCTGACCTCGAGCCAGGTGAATGCATGGAAGCCCACAGGCCCAGCGTCACCACGTTCGACGAGCATACAGCGGTGAGGCGGGGCCGCAATGCAAGCCGTTGAGGCTTCGGGACCACCAGGCTGGAACAGCCGTACAGCACCAACGGGGCATAGTAGGCCACAGCCGCTGGTCGGCTCGCGCACCATAGCGCAGATAGGTGCGTCGGCCGTGCGGGAACCAGCCCTTCATGGGCTTTTCGGTGAGTCTTGACCTGCCGCAGGGGCAGAGACGCGTCGTGTGGGCTGATTCATGAGGCTTTCTCCAGCAACGCTCCAGGTTCATGCCGTTTCGCGCTTTCCGCTGAAGTCAGAAAGCGCAGAAAATAGTCCTGGGTGGAATTGTTGATCTTGTTGAGGTTGATGGCGGGCGGGTCCACACCCTTCGGGCAGACTGCCGAGCACTCGCCCACCAGCGTGCAGCCCAGACGCCACTTTCGGCGTTGACAGTGGTCATCCGTTCGGCCTTGCCGTGATCCGCGAGTCGGCGTTGTAGCGCTGCAGCAGGGCCAGCCTGCCAGGCGGTGAATTCGGGATTGAGCCCGTACCGGACGGGCCGCATAGCAGAGCAGACAGTTGATGCACTGCGAGAACTGGTAATACTGGTCCATCTGTGCCGGCACGTCTGGCGGTTGGGGCCCCTCTGGCCGGTGTCTAATGGTCTGCTGGGGATGATCGGGCTTGATGCGTTCGAGCTTGGCCAGAAAGATCGCTCTGGTCCACAGCCAGGTCCGCTTTCCTGGAAAGTGCGACAGCGGGGCGATCTTCGGGCGTTGGGGTAGTAGTCGCGCAGGAAGGTGGAACAGCCCAGTACCGGCAGGTCGTTGACCATCACGCCGCAGCTGCACGGCCATCCGGCACGACCAGCGGAAGGTGAGGCTGCCGTCCAGGTGGTCCTTGATGTACTGCAGCCGTCGAGCTTTCGCTTGTGTCGTGGGTGAACGGTATCTGGTAGGTGCGGTAATGCGGCTGGCCTTTGCGCGCGCTGCCTTTATCTTTGTACCTGTATTGTATGTATGTGGTCTTGTCTTGGGTATTTATGTTGTGTGCCTTTGCTGGCCT
>BNJV01000655.1_pt1 | contig 49834 bp, 69 predicted proteins | sample 8540591 | NCBI WGS metagenome assembly BNJV01 (sample SAMD00202457, study PRJDB9452) | human saliva metagenome | host: Homo sapiens | reverse complement strand
CGCCTAGTATAGCTGTAGTCAGTTTATGACAATACATTATAGAAAGGAAAGAGCAAAAAGCATGAAGAAAACATAAGAAGTAAAAAGAAAGAAGAGCAGAAGAAGGAAATTAATGTGAAAAGGAGAGATAGTCCAAAAGAATTGACAGGGAGTAGGTTCTTATGCTATTTTCTTAATGTTCCTGAGTATGCTGATGTGGCACAGTCGGTGGTGCGTCGCATTGGTGGTGCGGAGGTCACGTCCGATTCCGTCATCAGCTCTTTTCACACAGCGGAAGCTTGGCTAGTTAAGCTTCCGCTTATTTTTCAGCAAATGCTTTATAGAGATAGCGCTCAGCTTGGGAGGAAATCTTGATTCGGGCAATAGATTATAGAAGAAGCTCTTTCAATGGAAGAATGCAGAACACTGGAATATCCTGTGATTGATGCTATATGCTACGGGAAAAGATATCGAACGCCTTAGAAAAGAAGGGATTTTTCCGTGAAAGATATTCTTCCTTTATGGGCTTTTGTGGATCGGGCATGGTATATAAGTGGCAGCAGGGGAGGCTGCCTGAGTCTGGACAACATGTTTGCTCTGAGTATTTCTGTTTCAGGTTCTATAGAAGGACCAGGACAGTTGGACGGCCTGAGGAACGGAAAACATCTTGCAGACAGATGCTTCCCAGCTCATTTTCGAAAGAACCTCGGAATTTCCGGAAATGAGTATAATGAATGGAGCTGGATTACTATGATAGGTACTTTTTCAAAAACTATAGGTAGGGTACGGAATGAGAATGCTATGAAACCGGTATTAGAAGTAGAGAGGTTTATAGAGGATCAGGTTTTGGTCGTTTTGTTTGTACTTCTCTGTTAAGGGAGAAGGAACTGTACTGAGAGACTCTCTTCGGAGATTTCCTCTTCTTCCATGCCCGGGCCAGCAGTCAGTGAAGTGAAAATTGACAGTGTATATCATGAGTTTTCCTCCATCCCAGATGGGAAAGAGGATATTTCCAGATTATATAGACTTAAAGAGCTTGAGGTCCGCTATACCGGAGTTCCGAGGAGCCCGTTATAGCCTACTGTGGATTATATGGGAGGGGGATTGTCAAGGCTTCCGATATCAGGTGAGCTCGAAACTGAGATTATGAACCCGGATTTGGTTCGCAACTCTTTTCGGGAGAAGATGCAAAGCTCTATATGGAATTAACCATTACCAGAGGAGAGGCTGACAGGGCCAAACACCCGTGATCACAGTGACTTGGCTATCGGAGTGATTGCAGTGGATGCCATTTTTATTCTCCGGTAAAGAAAGTGAATGTATTTGTATTGAAGAGCAGGAGAGAGGAAAAAGTTGACGCTGGACGCATCAGCACGGATAGAAAACACTTTGGAAGAAGTGGTTTCGCTTGCGGCAGAGTTTTACAGACTCATTTGCACTTTTCATTGATATGAAGGAAATGCGTAATGACCAGGCGCAGGCAGCACGGATGAGAGATGAAGAGTGATGAATTAAACCGAGCATTGATGAGCTGGAGCTCAGCGTACGTTCTGCAATTGCTTAAAGCGAGCAAGGAATTAACAGTAAGATCTTTGTGCACCATGGATGATTTGATAAAGTGAAAATATGGGAAGAAAGTCGCAGGATGGATTTTTAAATAGCTGGACACATGGGACTTCGTTTGACAACAAAAGCCAGAGTAAAGAAGGCAGGGGATCGTTTTTACGATGCCCTGTCAAAAATAGAGGGTAGAATGGAGAAGAGCACGAAGATTTTGGACTGAGTAGAGGAAGAGGGAGTATATCCAGGTGCGGAGGATAATCTCTTCATCATTGCAGGGCCGGAACAGGAAAACCACCCTACTTTCGAGGAGAATTTTAAACCAGATTATGGGAGGCGGAACTCTCCCATTTTCTTTTCAATTGCCTTTACTGAAGAGGCGGTACAGGAAATTCAACTAGAGAAATCAAAGCATTTGTACAGAGAATACTGCACTCAATCGAGAAGCAAGTCACAGACTGAAAGAGTCACGCATAGACTTAATGCATATGACTTGATCGATTTTTGTCTGTAGGGTTCTTTCCAAGAAAAAGAAGGAAACGACGAGGAACAGGGAAAGAACAAGATAGAAAAGGCTAAGTCCGGAGAAGAAGCTAAGATCGGAGAGAAGCTAAGACCGGAGAAGAGAAGAAAAATCAGAGAAGTTCTGTCCGTGAGGAGCGTTACTACGGCTTTTACAGGAAGATAAAGGCGCTTTTTACAGGTGCTGAAGAGACTGAGCAGATTTATGCAGATGAACTCCAGGACTTAAATCAGATACAGCTGAACATTCTTCTGAGCCTAGCTACGGATAAAAAGGAAAAGATGCGACACAACTGTCTTTTTATGGTGGGGGATCCCCAGACAGACCATTTATCAGGAGGCGAAGAGGACAAGACGGGTCTTTTCGATATGAAGAAAAGATGGAAGAGAAGAAGGAACGTACAGGTTTTATATCTGAATGAGAATTACCGTGCGAATAAAAATGCTTGTGATTGGATTAATGAGGCTTTTCGGAAACGCATGCATTCCCTATCGGGATATGTATCCTTCTCAGAGAAAAAGAGTTCCTGAAGCACTGTCCCTTCCATGGTGTATTCCGAAGAGAAATTTACAGGAGAAGACGGAATAGCCCTTCGAGGCTTGTGTCCGAAATTCTGTTCGCTTATCCGAATTTAGAGAAAGGATTTTTCTGATTCTGTGCAGCAAAACAGAAGAAACAGGAGTATTACAAGAAAAGTCTGTCCGGAGTTGGGTTTTCCGACAGTGCACTCGATAAGATGGTTTTGAAGCCCATTTATCAAGGGCTTAAATGCCAACATTGTCATTAGTACAGCTGGAGGGAACCGTAGCTAGGAAGATGGAAAACCGCCTCACCCGTTTGGAATACGTTGCCGTAACCAGAGCAAAGCACGTGCTCATTTTCCCTAAAGGGAGAGGCGGAAGAGTGGTTCTGTGATCAATACTATGGACTACATGCCTTGCAGGAATTAGCGCCTTGGCGAGAAGCAGATAGTTGATAAAACGTGAGAGGCAAGGGAAGAGGAGTGGAAAGAATAGAGGTCCATATGGCTTCCAAAACTAATCTCTTTTCCCGATTTTGCTACTAAGCCGATTCATTTTCTTTACGTCTTTGCTTAATTCTCTTATAATTTCTTTTCCCTTGGTGAAGCTGAACATGAAAAATCTTCCGTTTTGGAAGTCCCTCGGCAAGAGGATATTACCATATGAGATTTGCCTCCAAGCTTTCAAAGCTTTGCTTTGCTTCCTTTGATGCGAAGTCCTGCAGTTTTGCAGGATAAATCTGGATCCCAGTAATTTGCGGATGCAGAAAGTATATCGCTTAAGATTTGTCTCTTTCCCGCTGGGTGGTGACGATCCAAACGAAGTCGAGAAAGTATCATTTTCATGGCAGAGTTGAAATTGCATGTTTATCCTTTCTATACTGAAGTCGGAAACGGCGCTGATAGGAAACCGACGAGCCTATTTCATACTGATGGTTAGTATACACTATTTCTTGCATCCCTACTCTTAAAATTTTATGCATTGTAAAAATTTTCGGATAAGAGAAACCGGTTGGAAAGGGATTGCATGAATGAAAAAGCATTTTTAAAAGGGGAATAATTTTTAAAAATTTGTTATATCTCTTTCTTTGTCGATATAAGAGTATACAATGTTAATTTTCATATTCTAAGAATAGGATAGAAGAGGAAGAAAAATGGCAATTTCAAATTTCAAAGATTTTGCAGGGAAAAGAGCAATTTCAATCCATACTTCGTGACTGGGCAATCGCTACAGGACTTGAAAGGGCGATGGTACAGGCGACAGATGGAAAAACGGTATATTTTGCCGATGCTGAGAAGAGGGAGCCAGGGAAGGCCGATACTTTAGATCGCAGTTCCCAGCTGAATTTGGCTCTTCCTCTATCCAAGAAGAACTGCAGTACCAGGAGAGAAAGTAGCAACAATTTTCTAGAGGATGATGCTTCAGTAGAGCAGGAGAGAGGAGAGGCTGCACTTCGTTTGCTCAATGTAAGTCTTTTCCAATTATTTGGAAGCGGAATGCAGTGAGTCCGTTTTCCACTCTTTTGTGGATAATCACATCCGGAATCAATGAAAACCCAGAGTCTGGTAAAAAGAAATTCGAAAAAGCACAAATGACTTTTAAAAAGAGTATTTCCAAAAGCAGACAGAAGATTCTTGCTTTAATGCAAACATTGAGGCTGCAAGAGGCCGGGAGAGCACAGTAAGGGCTTCGGCGTGTTTTGCATGATGAGTTGGACGTCTGTCCGACAGCAGTTCTACCGTAAACGAGAAGATATCTTCCGTTGTAGCTAATTTTCGATGTGGTAAAGCAGCATTAGCGGAGAAAGAACTGGTGAAGAAGTTTGAATCCTTGAAAACGGAAACAGAAAAGACTACGGGGCGGATTTCACCGCCTCGTTTTTATGACCCGCCCTACATCTTTTGCAAAAGAGTGTAGAGCGGGGAGTTTTCATACAGGCTTTATCACTGGCGCACGAACCGGACCAAAGAGGGCCGCTGGCGTCGTAGTTTTTCTTCAATTCTCGCATCAGCTGAGCCGGACTCCATTCTTTATTCGTATTGTTATGGGTTTGATCGGCGGTGAAACGTTCGTTCGGTTTGGCTTTGTAGTGATGCGTGTCCCGTTTGTGCAGCATAAGGGCCACCAGAATATGGCCGAACCGCGGCTCTGGGACGTGCTGGGAGTACGTTCTCCATCACTTTACACCGTCTACGATTGTCAAGGCGGAAAGAACCGCAGGAATGTAATCTTGATAGGATCCGCTCTTAGAACAAAATAACCATAGGATGCAGACCAGTTTGCCATTTCCTTCGGTGTGATAATACCGTTTACATTTCAAAGGCGGAAAACAATCATAGCGGCGGTGGTCCGGACCGCAGCCGTATTTACTGATCAATGTCTTGCCCAGCCGTAAAGGTGCGGCCCAATGGCTGTCGTGTTGATTATAGTAATACATGGGACCCATGGCCGTATCCGAGGTAGACATTATAGTCATTAGGTAGGGGTGCCAAGTAGTTTTCAAAAGGATCCGTCTTGACGGGGAATCACAGGAGGTTCCTGCAGCATCTTCCGCGATATCTGCACCAATGGTAGAAGGGTTATTTAAATCTTCTTTTGGAAGCGGGGCGGACTCTGCTTTTTCCGGGGCAGGTGTCTGCTTCCGAAGTGGCGGCTGTGTCCGGATTTTTAGCGACCGTAGCCGGCTTTGTGGCGGTTGTACTCGGATCCGTAGCGGCTTCCGCAGAGCTTGCCGCTGTGGCTGGTTCTGTTGTTTCCGCTGTTGTTCCCTCCGTATCTTCGGCGGGAATTTGTATCTTCTTCCGATTGAATCGATTCGTTTTCACTCGTTTTGGAGGAAAGAATTCTTTCAGATATTCGAAGCGGTATTTTCGGAAGCACCAGTATTCGAATCAATAGACCCGCAGCCTCTTTTGCACGGTAGCACCTTCGTTTTGCACGGAGTCGGAGCGGTCAGCAGTATGATTATAAAATACCTGCTGAGAAAGCGACTTTCAGATACTTCTACCTTCCTTTTGGCGTCATTTGCTTCAAACTTTCTCTATAGCCGTTATACCAGTAAGCGGAAAAAGCTGGCTGTCATTACAGAAAAGGACGCAACAGCAGCAATGCCGGGATTGTTTGGCACCGCATACAAGAAGCTTTAGTGATTGTACCAAAATTCATACCTCCTACTGTATTGCGCTAAGAAGATAATTCGCGATTTTCCGATAAATTTCCCTGCCTGCTCAACTGCCCCCAATTTATAAGCTTCCTCCATGGGCATGCGTAGACAGATGGAACTTTTTCATCTTGTCCCAGTGTACAAACGCCGCTTCGTGCATGGACAGAAGACCGTTTGCGCGTCCTTTCCATTCCGGTTAAAATAATGCCTACGGCATGAGCCCGAGTGCCTTGGCTACGGAAGAAAAAGAGAGATAGTCGATGGAAGGGGCAGTGTCCACTTACCTTTTCTCCTTCTTTACACTCTACCTCATCCCTGACGAGATCTTTTAAAACCTGCATCTGTAAACCGCCCGGAGCTATCAGACGAGTCCGGGATAGAGGGGGTCTCCATCCTTTTGCTTCCCGTACTTCCATTTTACAAATTCTGTTTAAGCGTTCTGCATACATATTGGTAGAAAACCGGTGGCATATGCTGCGTGATGACGATAGGCGGAAAGATTTCCGGGAAGCTTCTCCAAGACAGCAAGTAGAGCTTCCGTTCCTCCGGTGGAAGCCCCCACTGCAATCAGCTGAAAATAGTTTTTGGAAATGAAAGTCTTTCATCGCCTCTCCTTAAGCCAGTCCTTAAAGTTAATATAGCCTTATCTTGTTTCTTCAAAACTTTGAAAGCGACAAGATAAAGGCGGTAGGCTATGCTTCTTTTTGTAGATAGCCGGTTTTATGTATTTGGTAGGGACAGGTTTGCTTCGTCAGTCCTTCGGAATGCCGATAAACAGGTGTCCTTCGGGATGGGTTACATCATAAAAAGCGTTTTTACCAGAGCATCTTTAGTGGCCTGATCAAAAATAAATCATGACGTTTCGGCAAAGATTAAATCGAAGTCCCTCTTAAAATGAATGGGCTCCATCAGGTTAAACGGTCGGAAAATGACATTTTTCCGCAGTTCTTCAGTAACCGTGTAAAAAATCCGTCTCTCCAGCGGTACAAAATATTTATTTTTCCATGATTTTCGGAAGTTCTCTCCAAGCTTTCCTCAGGGTAGCGCGGGTTTGCAGCTTTGGAGAGGACATTGTGAGAAAATATCCGTAGCCAAAAATTCTGTATCCCACTTTCCGGGAAGCTTTCCGAAATATTCGGAGGAAGATACATGGAATATTGTAGGGCTCTTCTCCGGAAGAGCAGCCAGCACTCAGATGGAGAGCACCTTGTCTCTTGCAGTGCTTCTTTGTAGCTCAGGAGAACTACATTTTCAAGTAACTCAAAATGAGATTCCTCTCGCATGAAATAGTATAGTTTGTGGTCCAGTTTGTTTAAAAAGGGTAATCAACATTTCCCTGATCTTTCCCTTTTCAAAATATCGCTTACATAGCTGTGAAAATCACGATATCCCATTTTCTCAATATGGGAGGACAAACGACTTACGATTGAGGTTTCTTTCTACTTAAATCAATGCCGAACTTGTCCTGCATATAGCTGTATAAGCGTTTAAAATCCTCGTCCGACAAAATCGTACATGAAAGATCCTTATACAGCATCGGATGAAGATTGTACCAATGCTTCGCATCAAAGGACATTGCAACTTCGCCGCTGTCAATGTAATCATACCGTTACACAGTTTTTGTCTGTTTCTGAGAGGAATCGAGCTGAACCTCACTCAAATCGATATCGATGCCTGTCTTACACGGTCTACGATGATTCCAATGGAAACGGAATCAATATTCAATACGATGATGCAAGTCTTAGAGGTATACTCCTCAGCTTCCTTGTCCATCAGAAGACGAATATCAATAACCCGGGAGGATAGAACCTCTTAAGTTAATGATGCCCTTAACATACTGGGGTACAATGGAAGTGCAGTGATGCTGTGGTCATTGATGATTTCAATCATATAGCTGGTGCTCATATACATCACCATTCACGCCGAGTTCAAAGGTAAGGCAGCGTTCTGCGTCAATGCTGTCCGCTTCTTTCCACAGACTCCTGTCCCTCCAGCAAATCATCCATTAATTCTTCTTCGCCCATACTTCCTCCTTAATTATTTTCAATGGCTTGAGAGTGCAAGCCTAAGACATCCAAGATGATACAAATGTTACCGTCTCCCAAGATGGAACATCCGTTGATTCCGCTATCCTTTCAGATTGTAGGCATTAAAGTAAGCTGGAAGCGGTTTTACTACAACCTGTTGCTCTCCGATTAAATCATCCACAAAGAGGCAGCAAAGATTTGTCGTTGGCTTCTACCAGATCAGAACACCGTCTGCAAGATCGGTATACTTTCCCTCGATACCGTAGAGAGTTGTTGAGACGTACGATAGGATAGAAGACATCCATACGTTTAACCATCTCATTTCCGTTTTCATCGAAAACGACTTCCGCATCGATCAACCTTAAAGGACTGACGGATGTTTACGATTGGAATAGTGAAAAATACTGTCGCCTGCATTGACCTTCATACCATCCATGATGGCGAGAGTAAGCGGGATTTTTCATATAGTGAGGTGGAACCCTTTCCAAGCTCACTGGAAATACTAGATGGTTCCGCCAACGGACTCCAGGTTCTTCTTTACTACGTCCATTCCTACGACCTCGGCCGGAGAACTCCGTTACGCTCTGGTTTGTAGAAAACCAGGAGCATAATGAGTCCCAGTGCCTCTTTTTTGGGAATATTCGGAACGCGGCTTATAGAGACCCTTTTCTTCCGCCTTATCGAGAAGCTTTTCCGGGATTCATGCCATATCCGTCATCGGCTAACGGTGATAATGACTTCGGAAGAGGTGTGGAAGGCGGAGAGGGTTAATTCTCCCTCTGCATCCTTACCTGCAGCAATACGTTCTTCCTTGGTCTCTTCGATACCGTGGTCCATACTGTTTCGAACAATATGCATAAGGGGATCCTGAATGCTGTCGACAATCGTCTTATCTACTTCTGTATCTTCACCGATAATGGTCAGTTTTACTTCCTTACCGAGGCTTTTTGCTTCATATCACGAACGATACGATTCATCTTCTAGGATACACCGGAGATGGATACCGTTCGGAGACTCATGGCAATATCCTGCCGATCGTCAGTCAACTTACGAAGCTGTCTTGCGGACTTCATAAAGTTGTCCAGACTTTCCTGTGAGGCAACATGACGAAGAACGGGAGAGGAGGTAACCATGGATTCCGTGATTACAATTTCTCCCACGAGGTCGTTTAAGCTGTCCAGCTTCTGTAAGTTTACGAAATCAGCTCTGCTTAACCAGTTGCGGCAGATTTCTGCTGAGCTGACCTGCTGTGCATTTCCGTTATCCTTATCTCCCTGTGCTTTTTGGAGTACTTTCCTTAGTATTTCCTGCCTCTTCTTTCTTTTGCTTCTTCCTTCCTTCCACGATTTCGTAGGAAGAATATAGCTCTGCTCACGGAGTACTTTTTCTCCTTGTCCAGAGTTTTCATCATTATCGAAAGCAAGGAAAAATCCGGGAATCAATAATACTCTGAAGCAGTTTCGGGATTACTGTCCATATCTTCGGGATAGTAACGGAACTCCAAATCAAACTCCTTGATAGCATTTACGATCATAAAGTGCAGGGAGTTCTCCATCTCGATTCCCTCATCCAAAAAGACAATGAATAAACTTTTTGGCAGTGGGGTCATTGGAAGGACTCTTTCTCCCGAAGCGGAAGCAGTCTGTGTAGAGGCTGCTCCTGCGGCAGGAGATTGTCTCCGCCTTTTTCCGGAAATCTTAGCCAAAAAGCCGTTGATTTCTCCTGCAAAGGCATCTGCAGTGTGTCTAATTCTTCTCCGGCCTTTACCTTCTCCAGACCGCTTCGAAGATAGTCTTCCGAGCGGAACATGAGATCGAAGAGCTCCCTCTTTTTGCTCACCGTTTGAAAGAATCGATGCCCTTGTCTCTGATAAAGAAGAACATATCCTCGATATGCTGTGCAATGCTGGAGATGGGGGTGAATTCCATCATGGCACTGGACCCTTTTATGGTGTGCATGATGCAGGAAGATTTCGTTTACGTCATCTGTGGAGTCCCTCGACCTTCTCAGCCGCAATCAGCATCTCATCTAACTTATCCAGAGAGATTCCGTCTCCAGAAGATAGGTATCCAACATTCCTTCCATTGTACTATCCATAGTTTTACCACCTTTTCGCTATTTTTCATTCTTAACGAGCATCACACACTTGTTCTGCGCTGTCTCGTTGGAAAGCTTACCTTGGTTCAGCAAGTATTTCCAGAGTGATTTACTACCACTATCCAATTTGCAATATTTCTGTCCTGGTAATTTATCGGCGATTCCTGCTCAGTCTATAAGCAAAGAATCATAATGCCACACTGCCAGGGGCAGTGCTTCCATCCTTTTTCTCTATTCCTGAAGTCGTATAGTAGAATACAGAAAAATAATATATTCGGAGAAAATCGGAAGCATCCCTTCTTCACCGAAGTCATCATTTTCCTCTTCTTGCTATAAGCTCTTCCTATATTATATAGAAAAAAGGGACTAGAAGCTTTTACAGCTGCCATAGTCGTTTTATATCATTGTTTGCGGAATTCACCTATACTGGTAGGCATGAGTAGTTTTTAACAAGCTCTACCTGCTCTGATCCATGTCTCTACATTGTTGCCGTCCAACCTGCTGGATTCGTTTCTCGTGCTGTGTATCGAGGCTCTTTGCCCGTCGATTGCCCGAGCAACATGAACTTTCTGTCCGCCCTTTTCCGCAGTGGAGATACGGTGAAGCGCTCATTCTCAAAGGTGAGATACTTTGACTTGTAGTTTGAGGGTATCTACATTCGCGATATTGTTTTACCGTTATGTTTTGCCTTCCCACAAGAGGTCAAGTGTCTTCTCCGTAAGGGCTATTCCATTTCCGTAAAATAATGACGACTAGCTATCCTTTCTATTCAAACCGGTCTTTCCTCTTTTTATCGGATAAAACCGCTTAGGATATAAGAGAAAAACAGAAAAAATTCTCCTACTTTCGAATATAGTATCATAAAAACTTGGACATCAATGTTTATAATAACTTTGTTCAGTAAGAGGACGGCCGGGGAAAAGCTTTGCAGTCTTCTTATATTCAGTTATGAAACAGTCGATGAGTATTCACTGATTAGAGAAAAGTTTAGTCTGTTAAAAATTGTATGACATTCCATTTCATTTTGAGACAGGTGAGACAGGAAGGAAAATATAGAATGAAGAGAAAAAGACTTACAGCTCCTTTTATTTTTCTTCTTGTGCATGATGTTCCTCTTTCTTGCAAGAAAAAGAGCGAATAAGCAGGAAGATAAGGCATATACCTATAAAAGAAATAGGAAAATATAGAATTAAATATGTGGAGTTATTATTCCGCGTTGCAGCAGGAGTTTTCCTGAAAACGATAGATGAGTTTAACTTAACTCGAGGGAAGGATTTAAATATCACGGTCCATGTGAGTGAGTCCCGGATCGATGAATGATTTGGAAGCGAATCTTTTTCGCTCTTACGGATAAGAACTTTGCAGGGGCACTTATCCGATATGGCTTTTATGTATAGAGACACGGGGAAGGTATTGGATCAAAAGGGATATCTGGTGGACCTTAGTAATTACTTAACTAAGAAAGAAATGGACGATTTGTGCTTTGGTTTCTGGAAGAAGGCAGACTTGGAAAATCAAAGAGAGCATAAAGATTCTTCCGGTAGCAAAATCCACGGAGGTCTTCTATTTAAATGCGACAGCCTGGAAGGAGCTTTTTCCGATGCGACCGGAGCTACTCTTTCCGACTGGACAGTCGAGAGGATTGATTGAAGTGGCCAAAAGTAGTATGAGTATCTGGATGCCTTAACTCCGGAAGCGGATGACGGAAAGGCTTTTTCGGACAGGAGGGATTTCGCGACGTATTTCCTGGTCGGTGCCAAGCAAATGGGAGTGGATCTGGTTTCCCGTGGATGCCTCCGGAAAAGATCATCTATAATTTTTCCGGAAGATGTCTTACACAAGTTATGCGGATTATTTTTATGTGCCTTACATTAAGGGATATTTTTGGCAGTTCCGGGAGATACCGTTCCGATGATTTACGAACGGGAGAAATTATTTCCTATGTGAGTGCTTCAGCTTCTTACAGTTATTTCCTGAGGCGGTTATTTTATCCGATCAGGAATATTTTCCTATCGAGTCTACTGTCCTTCCCGCACCGGACTTTGTTAAGGGGCAGAAGATTGCACATTCAGCAGGAGCCGGCATTGGCGTGTTGAAGGAGACGAGCAGAAAATTAAAAGCTTCTATAGAGTTTTTGCGTTGGCTTATCCGAATCCGTAAACAGTAATTTTGCTCTTTCTGCAGACTATTTGCCGGTGCGTTCGGACAGTTTAACGGTGCAAACGGTAGATGTTATCAAGGGAAGAGGAACCAACCCTGCAATTGAAGAGGCCCCTAAAACAGTTTCCTCTCATACAGATGTAATATATTCCTGCGCGGACAATATATCGACGCTTAGGAAGATTCTGGAAAAACACCTTGAAGGACAAGGCGATTGAGGACAAAAAGGCGATTGAGACGGCTGTAGCATCCGGCCTGTCTAAAGAGGATGCGGTAGGGAGTATGATACAGAGGAATTTTACTCTGATGGTATGAGTCTTTGCTTTCCGAGATAGAAGGGATAAAAAGGCTGGATTGCCGGGAGAAGAATGAGAAAAACAACCGATTTTTAGGAAAAATATTGCTTCCGCTGATGGGCCTGCTCATTTTAGAGATAGGAATTCTTATGGTTTCCATTTATGGACAGGGATTGTTTCAACTGATTCACAACAATTCCAGGAAATCATTGAGAGTAGGGGTAGAGGCCAGAAGAAATTATCTGGAAAGCATCATGAGTAAACCAATGGATGAACGTTGGACAGACGGTGCAGAAGATTAATCAGTTGGCAGATGGCTTATATGAGGCAGGGGAAAGCTGGATATGGGAGGCAATTGATGACAGCTCGGAAAATGCAGCCCCGTTCCTGAATGCCGTAACGGATGATTTAATTACCATGATGCGAACCAATCATGTGACTGGTGCATTCCTGATTTTAAATGCGGATGACTTAAAAAGATGGGATGGAATCCGGACAGTACCAGGATAAGCCCGGACTGTATTTTTCGCGATTTGGATCCGGAGTCTAAAGCCCAGTTCTCAGAACTTGGATCTTCTGATAGAACGCTCCCCTTTCTGGTGGTTCGGAACAAACAAATGACTACCGACACGACTTGGAATACCAGTTTCCAATTCGGAAAGGCGAATATCTATTATGATTTCCTTTATCAGCCCTACAGAAGCCTGCTTCCACTATGATGAGAAGGTTGGCTGGGAGGATTTGGGATACTGGAGTAGACCCTATACGCTCTTTGGTGAAGACAGACAGGCAATTGCCTATTCGGTGCCTCTTCGTCTTTTCCGACGGAAGGGTATATGGTGTCTTGGGAGTAGATGTGCTCTTAAGTTATTTGAACAGCAACCTTCCGGAGAAGGAATTGGACAGTAGCGGAACCGCATCTTACTTTATAGTATTGAAAAATGGGTTCGGATGTCTTAAGTGACAGCACCTATCAGGAATTGATTCGTTTCGAATCCCATGGAAACAACGATAGAGGATAATATTGATTTGGAAAACCGACGGAGTAGAGAGATACCTATGCCTACACAGCATTCCTTTGCAGATTTTCTCGACAAATGGACCCGCTTGCGGATTTGGAATGGAGACTTGGCGCCGAGATTCCTATAGAACGATGAATCGTTTTTGCCGATAGAATGTTTTTATGTTATGGGCGTGACTCGTCATTTTAACGATTTTTAATCGGATTGTTGGGTAGTCTATTCATTTCCATTTTCCTGCAGAAAGCCGATTGAGGCATTGGCTCGAGGTTAGGAGAAATAAGCCCAATGAAAGAAATTGCTCTTAAAGAAAACGGGGAATCTTGGAAATTGATCAAATGTCGGAGGCGTTGGAAGATCTTTCTGACCGTCTTTTTGAGAGCAGGAAAATCTGCAGTATGAAAGAGAGATCACTACTGACACGACCTGTATAACAGAAGAGCTTTCGGGCGACGGATTCAGGGAACTCCTGGACCATCACGGAAGCGGAAATGCTACAGGTGCTATATCATGATGGACCTTGATAATCTGAAGATGGTCAATGACAGCTTCGGACATGAGTACGGAGATAAGTATATCCGTTGTGCATCGGATGCCATGCGTGAGGCATTGAGGCTCGAATGCGTTGTACTCCCGTATTTCCGGAGATGAATTCAATATTTTTATTTTTGATGAGGATGGAAATCGAGTAAAATTAACAGCCTGATTGAAAAACTGCAGAAAACGATAGATGAAAGCTTTATCGTGCTTCCGGACGGAACGAAGAAGATGCTTCGCCTTTTTCCGGCGGTGTCAGCTGGTATCCTGATGGCGGGTAACACCGGATGAGCTGCAGAAGAATGCGGATTATGCGATGCTATATTGTAAAGAAGACGACAAAATCTCATTTCCGTGTATGGGTCAGGCAACGGATCTTGGAAAGGAAAAAAGATGCGAGGGAAAATAAGGGCGTTGAGAAGCCTGATAAACCCGTTGAAGCAAAAAAGCCGAAGATCCAACAAAAGAGCAAGCTGCAGAAGATAATTTAACAAAGGAGCAGGCTGCAGAAGAAAATCCAACAAAAGAGCAGGCTACAGAAGAAAGTTCAATAAAAGGGCAAGCCGCGGAAGAAAATAAAGAAAAGGGAAGTTAAAACAGAAGAGAAGAACTAAAAACAGCAGAACGAGGATTCCTTGTCTAAAAAGCATATAGAGGACGGTGCCGGAGAAAATGGAAAGCAACATATTCCGTTTCCAACAATGTATGACGATGGTAAGACCCAGGAAAAGAAACTCCGAGTCCGTGATTTCCGCTAAAAATCGAAACATTTCGAAAACAATACACTAAAAGCAGGGCAAAAGCTTGCGGGAGGTAGAACCTTTCCCAGATACTGCACCGCTTTCGGTGTATTTTTGAAATAAAATAAAGGTAAGAATCGCGTGAGCATTGTCCCTCCTATGCAAAGAAGAATCGTGATGATGCGTTGCCATACGGTCATAGAATAAGCCTTCCTCTCTATATCATTTCTATTGCTTTTCCAACTGCGGTCTTGCGAGTAGCAAAATAGCGCTAATCCCGAGCATGGCGGGAAGAATGAAATTTTTCTCTTTAAAAACACGTAGAGAGAGGATGGAAACAGAAAGCCCCAGGAAGGAAGAAAAATGATTTTTCTTTCAAGAATTGATCCATGAAAATCACGGCAAAGAGGGCAGTCATCACGAAGTCGATGCCTTCCGTGGAAAAAGGAAGAACATTCCCGAGAAGTGTTCCGATGCGGATCCGATGACCCAATAGCTTTGATTTAGAAGGGTGACAAAAACATAAACCATTCCGGGTCTGTGTCCTCCGGAATCTCTGCGCTGTAATTGATACTGAAGGTTTCATCGCACATCCCGAAGATAAGATAGAAGCGCTTCCACCCGGTTTTTGAGATTTGTCCAGCATCGCTATGCCCTGTAGAACAGGTGGCGAAGCTGAATCATTACTGCAAGGAAAAAGGTCTCCAGCGGTGCAAAGGGGAAAGAAGAAAGCTGACCACAAAATCTCCAGGGAACCGCCAAAAATGAGAGAGGCCATAAAGAAGGTGTAGAGTACGGAAAGGCCCGCACTGTGCATATAGACTCCGTAAGCAAAGCCGAGGAATAAAAAGCCGGTTAAGATGAGAATGGTATGAGGGAAGGCGGCCTAAAAGGTGCTTTTTCTGTTTTTCCGACATAATATAGCCTTCCTTTCCTATATCAGCTTGATTCGTTTCGTGTAACATACTCCTAAGCTTGGGGTATTTTTACCTTCTTGAGAGTAACTCCCTTGAGCTTTAACTCTTGCAAAAACAGACAATATTTTATCGGTTTTCTTTTTGCAATGCAAGAGCAGGGAATAAAAATAGTGATTCCTAAAATAGAACTTGGATTTAGGAACATAAGAGTTAGGATAACTTAGAACTTGACTTTTCCTCTCGTATTCAATATACTTCGGGAGAAATGCGATGAAGTGCACAGTACAAAAGGAGACCGCTTAGCATAGAGAGAAGAATCACAGGCTGAAAGTTCTTCCCAAGCGCTTTTTGGAATATTCCCACCGGAGCAGTTTTTGAAATTCAAGGAGAGTAGGAAAAACCGTGAGACTGACGTTAAGCATAAAGAGAGCCCGAAAGAGATTTCGGGGAATCAGGGTGGTACCGCGAACATTCGTCCCTGTCTGCATTTGCAGACGCAGGGATTTCTGTTTACAGTGCCATAAGTTCCCATACCCATTGCAAACCGGTTTGCAAAGGGGATAGGACTTGATGGCACGCCCCTGCATGAGCACGAAGGACGATGGTCTCGAGGTGCGAATGCAGGCAGGAATCGAAAAGCGCGGAGCGCTGACGATTCCGTAAAAAGGAAAAGAAAAGAAAAAGTCGAGGTGCAGGAATCGAAAAGCGCGAAGCGCGGACGATTCCGTAAAGGAAAAAGAAAAGAAAGCCGAGGGCGCAGGAATCATAGAGCGCGAAGCGCTGACGATTCCGAGGAAAAATTATTAATTTAAGATAAAGGGAGGAAAAATGACACATTCAATCTGGAGGAAATCGGAAGGCGGCAGAAGAGCGTTTGCGCTCTGCCATGGATATAATTCCATCAATGAAATTCGTACCCATTTTTAGGGAAAAAGGTGAACTTGCGGAGGCAAAGAAGGCGTTAAAGGACTTAGGAGTGCCGAAGAAAGGCCGGCTTTCGGACAGTTGGTAAATGAAGTTCTCAGAAAATTGAGAAGGAAATTAAGGAGCGTGCGGCAGAGCTGGAACGCGCCTTGCAGGATGCCCGACTTTCTGCGGAAACGATTGATGTGACGCTTCCCGGAAAAAGATTCGCTACGGACATGCGCATCCAGAATACCCTTGCTCTGGAAGAAGTGGAGAAAATCTTTATCGGCATGGGCTGTGAGGGTTGTGGAAGGTCCCGAGGTGAGAAGTACGACAGTTATAACTTTGAAAAATTGAATATTCGAAAGGACACCCTGCAAGGGATGAACAGGATACCTTCTATATCAACAGCAATATTCTTTTAAGAACCCAGACCTCCTCTGTGCAGGCCAGATATATGGAAACCCACAAGCCGCCACTTCGCATGATTTGCCCGGGAAGAGTGTTCCGTTCCGACGCAGTGGATGCGACCCATTCCCCTTCCTTCCATCAGGTGGAGGGCTTGGTCATTGATAAAAATATCCATTTTTCCGATTTAAAGGGGCACGCTGGATCTCTTTGCCAAGGAGCTCTTCGGACAGGATACGAAGACGAGCTGCGTCGCACCACTTCCCCTTTACGGAGCCTTCCGCAAAAGTGGATGTTTCCTGCTTTAAGTGTAAGGGTAAGGGTTGCCGTTTCTGTAAAGGAGAGGGCTGGATTGAGATTTTAGGCTGCGGCATGGTGCACCGAAGGTGCTGGAATCCTGCGGCATCGACCCGAACGAGTACAGCAGTTTCGCCTTTGGTGTAGGTCTTGAGCGTATCGCACTTTTGAGTATGAAATCGATGATATGCGTTTGCTTTATGAAAATGATCTGCGCTTCTTAGAGCAGTTTTAAGGATAGAAGATGAATACATCCATGAATTGGTTAAAAAGCATATGTTCCGGGGCTTTCCGCATCGGGAAAAGGACTTCGGAGACAGAATGACCCTGGTCGGCAATAAGGGTGGAAAACCATGGAGGACCTCGGGAAAATCTGGAGAAGATTGTGACAGGAAAGATTCTTTCCGTAAAGAAGCACGAGATTCCGATCACCTTAATCTGTCAGGTAGATATCAGGGAAAGAGACCTTGCAGATTGTAACGGGAGCTCCGAATGTAAAAAGAGGGGCAGGTAGTGCCAGTTGTTTTAGACGGCGTAAGGTAAAGGTTGATCATGAAGGAAAGCGCCCGGAGGGAGGCGTAAGCATTCATAACGGAAAGCTACGCGGTGTGGAATCTTTTCGGGATGATGTGCTCTATCGAGGAGCTCGGAAGTGACCGGAACTTCTTCCCGGAAGCACCGGAAAGAGGGCATTTACATTTTCCCTGAAGGAACACCTGTGGGAGAAGATGCTCCGGCACTCCTCAGATTTCAGGATATTCTTCACGAGTATGAGATTACCTCCTAACCGTGTGGACTGCTTCTCTGTAGTGGGACTGGCAAGAGAAGCGGCAGCAGCCTTCGGACAGGCATTTCATTTTCCGGAAATCAAGAAGGTGGGAAACGAGAGAAGCTCTCCGACTATCTCACTGTGGAATTAAAGGACAGCGAGCTTTGCAGTCGTTATACCGCACGTCTTATTAAAAATGTGCGTTTTTGCGCCGTCTCCCTCCTGGATGCAGATTCGTCTCCGGACTGCAGGCATTCGACCAATCAATAATTTCGTAGATATCACAAACTATGTGATGCTGGAACTCGGACAGCCCATGCATGCCTTTGGTTACGAAGACATCAGCGGAAAGAAGATTCACACAGAGCGTGCCGAAGATAAGGAAAAGGTTCGTGACCTTGGACGGCGTGGAACATGAGCTCGACTCCTCTATTTTGTGATATCAAGGACGGGAGGAGCTATTGCCTCGGCGAGTCATGGGCGGAAAATTCCATGATTACCGATAAGGTGAAAATGTGGTATTGGAAGCGGCTTGCTTTTAATGGCACGAACATCCGATCTTTCGGAAGAAAGCTGGGACTTCGTACCGATGCTTCCTCTTATTTTGAAAAGGGCTTGGACCCGAATCTTTGTGAGAATGGCCATGGACAGAGCCTGCACTTGATTGAAGAGCTCCACTGCGGAGAAGTGGTAGGCAGGCATGGTAGATTGCTATCCGGGTGAAGAGAGAAGCATTTCATCGTATCCGTTTCAGAAATCAACAATTTATTGGGGCTTCATTTTAAGCGGAGAGGAAATGAAGGCTTATCTGTTACCTTTGGAATTCAAACTGAGGTGAAGGAGACAGTCTGGAACTTGTGGTTTCCAACCTTCCGACAGGACCTCGAGAGAATGGCGGATATTGCGGAAGAAGTAGCTCGTTATTACGGATATGACAAGATTCCGAGCACTCTTCCTCTGTCCGGTAGCCGTGGGAGGAATGCACCCGAGATCTTGCTTTGAATCGTAGTCTTCGCCACTTGGCCGAGGCACTCTCAGGTACAACGAAAAGCTATTTCTATTCCTTTAGGTCAAAGAAGGTTTATGAGGTTACTTCTTTCGAAAAATGCTCCCGAGTGGCAGCAGATTATGATTTCCAATCCTTGGGAGAGGATTTCTCCGTAATGCGTACCAGCTCTGTTCGGGCATGTTGCAGGCGCTACAAACCAAATAACCGTCATAAGAATAAAGGATGAAAGCTCTTTGAAATGGCAAAGCTTTTTATGATTCCGAAGACTGCCCACTGACCCAAGCTTCCAGACGAGGCGCATGACTCTGACTCTTGGTTTTATCGGAGGAGATTTCTTTAGTCTGAAAGGAGAAATAGAAGAGCTTCTCGCACATGCGGTTTTTAAAACAGTCCTTCCATTATGATGGAAACTGCGAAAAGCATACCTACCACCCGGGCAGAAAGGCCAACATCCTCTATGAAGGAAAAGTGCTCGGAATAATGGGAGAAATTCATCCGGATGTTTTAAAGAACTTTGATTTGAAGGAAAAGAGCCTATGCTAGCGGTTCTTGATTTAGAGGAAGTTTATCCTCTTTCGAGATCTACAAAAAGTATACGCTGGTTGCCAAATTCAGCAGTGTCTCATCGACTTTTTCCTCACTTGCACCGCTTAAGTGACTGCCGGCGAAGTGGAAGACGCGATTCGGGAAGCAGCTTCCCGCTCCTTGAGAAGGTGGAGCTCTTCGATATCTACGAGGCGCACGGGTTCTTGCCGGATTTAAGTCCCTCTCCTACAATGTCAGCTTAAGAGCAAAAGACCACACCTTAAGTGAAGAGAATCAATCAAAGGTACGAGGGATTTACTCAATGCATTGGAAGAAAATAGGAGTGAAGTTAAAGGGATATGTGATTTCATCCCAGTCGGTTCATAGGTATTGCAGCAGGGCACGCTCTCGCTAACCTCGCCACGCAACGGATACTAAGCGAAAAACTGCAGTACCTTTGTTTTTCGCAAGTACCAGCGGGCTCAGGTGCCCCTTGCTTTTAATACCTATGAAACTGTGGGATAATCTTTTTGCCCGTTTACTTTGTTTTCTGCAAGTGCCGGAACCTCCAAACGCTTTACCAAGAACATATCGGAGGAGGTCTATATTTTTAGTAGAATGGTTATTTTAAATCTGCAGTTCCCACAACACATAAAGAAATCCGGGTTCAGCGCCGGTTATTCGTCGTTTTTCTGGAGATTACGGGGGAGTTATGAGACAGATATGTTGCTACAATGCTGTTTGTTGATAAGCTTTTTACTTATCACGATGTATCTAGTTAAGATATGTGTGTCGGCTGATTATATTGCAGAGGCCTTAATAGCATAGGGCATTACCTTTATCTGTGGTATTACTATCTATGGCAATTTTATTTTTGCTCTACAATACAAAAGTAAAGTAAAGTTCAATATCTAATAAATACAGAAGTTAGCGAGCGTGTTTTGCTTTAATACCTATGAAACTGTGGGATAATCTTTTTGCCCATTTACTTTGTTTTCAGCAAGTGCTGAGCCTCCAAACGCTTTACTCAAGAACTTTATATCGGAAAAAGGTCTATACTTAGAGTTAGAAGATATTTTAGAACTGTAGCTCACAAAATATATAGCAAAAATACCGGATCAAAAGATGTTCGCATGACTTTTCGTTGAATTTGAGCGTTTATAACATTGCAAGAGGAATATGGAATGGCATATTCAAATATCGGAATGGCATATTCACGATTTTGCAGGCATTGAAGCAAGGGGCAATCTGAGCCCGTTAGTACTTGCTGAAAGCGAGCAGTAGCGATGTGAAGCTTAGTACTACTACGTGGCGAGGTTGGCGGAGGCGTGCCCTGCTTCAATGCCTGCAAAATGTGGAATCATAACATTCTTTTGCTAATCCTTCTTACACGCGAGATATTCGCCTCTTAAACTCCTTCTCAGAGTTCCCTTCTTTTGTGCCTTCTTCTTCATGTCCTCCCGTTTATCGTATCTTTCATGCAGCTAAAGCCCCATATCGAGCTTTACAGGGGCTACGCTTTAAAGTAGAGGCGAGGCATAAGAGTATAGCCCTGCTCACTTCGATTTTTCCGAGCAGGCGGTCAATTTCCCTCCTGTACTTGAAGGGTTTCCATATCTCTAAGCGGATCTTTATTGAAAAGTGTTTCACTCTCAGGGAGTTGATGCATACCAACAATCAAAACATTCCCCGTTTCGAATCTGACAGAAGACTCATAATGGAAGCCTGTCCGAAGGCGAGAGATTTGACTTCCGTTCCGAAAAGCTGGATAGCCGCATTCCAGACTTTCCTCCACGATCATGGAAAGCCTTTTTGTTGTTGCGATTTGCCAATGCTGTCTCCATTTATATTTCCTTTCTGTCAGATTCGGCACTATTCTTCCGGTAATTCCGGGGCCGGCACAAAGTCGATAGTCCGGCTCAAAGGTATCTGGCAGCTACACCAGAACAGAGAGTACTGTCACCGATACGGAAGGTTTTTCCGCTTGCTCGCCTCTCGTTATCAGTTCTTTCTCTATAAAAACAGAAATAGTCGTCATTCAGCATGCGAAGCGGAGATCATGCCTTCGATTCCATTTTCCAAAAGTGACATAAATGCCAGCACTCCGTAAGACCGAAAATGGTCCCGGGGAAACTTTCCCGGAAGTTCTTCATGTACTGGCACTTCTTCAACTTCATGCAATCCCGCTCCGCCTCATCTGCTCGCCTCTCATGCAGAGAACTTTGCATGGCTACATCAGGTAAAATACGACTGTACAGTGGGCGAAGCGCTTCTCACTTTCCTGAAAACAGATTCTCCTTAATGATTCTGTGAATCTGAGGTCTGGATAACGCCTGATTGGAGAAGTGAAGTGTGTGTGATATTTACTGGCAAGCCTGAAATGCTCTCACGCAATCCACGCTGTATTTTGGCCTGTTTTAAGGGGCGAGAGAATGAGGTTACTGAGCATCATCTCTTCTTCCTTTCCTTTTTATCGTTTCCAAAATTCCTGTAAAAGCCTTTGGGCGGATACTGACCAGTCTATGCGCGTAGGAGAATGGAGAAATTCGAAAAGAATCCGTAGCTCCCGCCATTTTGTCAAAGTCGGTCGCTCGTGCACCCGGTAGAGGAAAGGAATATCCCTCCAGTAATATTCCTCCGCGACGGTCTCATTGCCGCAAGCAAATCCTCGATAATTTTATGGGATTCCTCACGGATGACGGATCGAATTTCGGCAATCTGCCCTCATTGAAAATAATCTTGGACTCCGGAAAAATCAAAGTCCAGCCCACTACGCTCTACGCTTATGACGAAGCAGACGGGAAAGCTCTCGCATAGAAGAAGCAAGTCCTTAAGGGAGATGGGAGAATAGTCTGCCAGTTTCTTCGTTTCTCTTTTCCCATATCTACAAGAAGCTGCAGGCGCTTCTCTGCACCTAGAAGCTGTGCCTGACTCTTTTTCTAAAACTGCAGTCACGCGGTATAGCTCATTCTCTTATCAGGGCAAATGATTCCCGGGCAGATTTCATGGGAGAGCTGTTCGCCGTTCATAGGTAGTCCATGATCGGGAGAGTTAGACAGTCCACCGTCTGAGAGAACAAAATGCCGTTTCAAGCTCTCGCGGAAGCATGGAATCCACTCTGTCCGTTAGATACAGGAGGTTCCACGCTCCAAGGCCCTCAAATCCAGGGAAGAGCCTTCCTTCACATATTCCGTAACATCCGTGATATGTCACATAGAGGCGGTAAGTTTTTCCAGGAAAATATTTCAGAGAGATGGCATCGTCCAAGTCCTTGCATCTTCTCCAAGTCAATGGTAATAGTAGTGATAGCTTTCGAAAAATCTCTTCTTCTGGAACTTAAGATAGACTCCGGTACTTCCATAGGAATCATGCAGCCTCGGCTTTTTACCTCCTCCAGAAAGTCTTCAGGCAGAAAATGCGCGAATGACGGAGATGCATCCCACGCCCGGCTCCGTACTTGTGAGCACCTCAGCAACACCGCAAACAGGATAGGAGGAGGACTCCTCTTTCCGCGGGGAATAGGAGAACGTCGACTTCCCTTTTTCCTCCTTTTGCACTCCGCCATGGAGGTTTTGCCATGACTTTATCCCCGGAAAACTCCGCTGGCCTTTCGGCTGAATATAGAAGGAGAAGGGAGCTTTTTGGATTGTCCGGAAGAGGAAGAGCCCTGCCTTTCCTTCACAAAGTCGAGCACCTCCGTTACGGCGCGCTTTCATGACTTTTACGATTTTCCCTCGGCACTGAAAGAGTCACCCTACTTTTTCCTTGTGATATGGATCTGTACGGTGTCCCGTCCATGGCATTTCCTTCCGAACCCTTCGGGATGTAAATGTCATCGAGTTCCTTTCCGAGAGCTCACAAAGCCGAAGCCTTTTTGCCTTGGAATGAGACACCTTTAGAGTCCGCTCTTTTTGCATTGAAGCTTTACTATGTCCCTTTTCTTCCGGTTTAGCAGTTAGAAGAAGAGTGCCGCCCCTCTTTAGCGGAAAAAGAGAGCAGCCCTTCCTCTACCATTTCTTCTAAAAGTGCGGTGAAGTCTCTTCTTTAGGAATCCCTAAAAATGAATCAGCTCTTTCTCCTTCATTTTCGGAAGAGCTGTCCTTTTTCGATGTCTAAAATGATTTTTCTTTAATTTTTATCTTTTTGCTCTTCGCGCATGCTGCTCCTACTTCTACAAAGTGGCGCAGGCGAAGCCTGAGACATCTGTTCATAACAAAGTATCGCTCGCAAAGCGTGCGGTATCTCGTTTTACAGAGATAGAAAAAGCCTGCAAAACTTGCAGGCTTAAAAACAGTGGAAAAACAGACTTGCAAATGATATCCAAAAAGTAAAGCAACCGCAAAAATGCGACGGTTCCGTACTTGGTAAACTTCTCTAAAGCTTCCTTCCACGGAACGACCTCTGTTTTTCTGCCAATAGGTATCGGTTGAACCGGATAAAGCCCTAAACCGTCACTCTTTCCCTCCTGCATAAGGATAATGGCAGATAAGGCAACACCTAAAAATTACAAATAAAAGTACTAAAAGCGATTTTTGCTATTCTCATGAAAAACCATCCTTTTTATGGAAACAAGCCGATAGACAAAGGCTACAGACTCTAACCCATCTTTGTCAATATCTACGGGAGTATGCATAAGTACATTTATGGTGCAAGAGCGGATTTTTGGAAAATTCAAATTTATTTTTGGAAAATTCAGTTGAAATTCTCCTTTTCCTTTTAAGAAAAAGAGCAGCAGCATTATACTGGAAATGACCATATAAAGAGAGGCTATCTTTTGAGTTTCTTATTAAAAGCTTTTGCAGATACATCATGGTTATAATAGGATAAGGAGAAAACGATGAAAAACATAGAGGTTGTGGCAGCAATTTTTGAGGAAGCGAATACCATTTTCGCTGCTAGAAAAAGGATATGGAGAGTTTAAAAGGCTATTGGGAGTTTCCCGGGGAAAGGTGGAGCCAGGCGAAAGCTGGAGGAAGCCTTAAGGAGGGAAAATTCGGGAAGAGCTGCAAGTAGAAATCAATATAGAAGAAAAATGTACGGTGCTGGACTATGACTATCCGAAAATTTCACCTTACTATGCACTGCTATTTTTGCTCTCGTTTTATCAGGGGAAATCAAATTGGTGGAAGCAACAGACGCTCGTTGGCTTAAGAAGGAAGAGTTGAATACGGTGAAATGGCTTCCTGCGGATATTTCCTCTTATTGAGGAGCTGAAAAAGCAGCTATAATTCATAACAGTATCGCTCGCAAAGCGTGCGGTATCTCGTTGAGGAACTAAAAACAACTATAATTCCTTTACCCGGAAGAGTCTAGGTTAATCTTTATTCAAGAAGAAACCGAATTGGAGGAGACCGAATAAAATGAAATGGTGAGACTTTACGAATCAGCTTGCCAGACTTTGCTTTGATACGCTACTCTCGGAAAAGCACAAAAGTGCTTTTTCTTTTTGAAAAATGCTTTAGCACATAAAGCATAAACGCATAAAGCGTCAAAGCGAAAAATCGAACAGCAGGATTAAGCTATTTGAAATGCAGGAAATGGGAGGGCAAAATGCACAGCGTATTAAATAGAATTATTTTTGTAATCGAATTTATGGCGGGATTTCTCTGGGAGATTTGCTCAAGATTCCGCTTCCGGGCGGAAGTACCTTGGGAGCTTTCTCCATGGTGCTCTTACTCATTCCTGCCGGGATTTATTATACCCTTCGTACAAGTTTCTACCGATTCGCATGTTTTCAGGGAAATGATATCCGTGCTCATCGAAAAGCCGGATGCAAAAGATGCAGGGCGATCTTTCCAAGGGAAAGTTGTCCGGCATTCAGACGCTGATTGTTTCTACGGCAACGAGAGTCGGGATGAGAAATCTTGTGGGCGTTGTTGCGGCAATTTCCGGCGGCGGTGCCGGTGCAGTATTTTGGATGTGGATTACCGCGCTGATCGGTTCCTCCACTGCCTTTGTTGAGGCGACGCTTGCACAGCTTCATAAGAGAAAGGATCCGCTTTACGGCGGGTTCCGCGGCAGCCCCTGCCTACTACATTCATGATTTTTCTTTCATGCATAAGCCGGGGAGAAGCTGGAAGGGGGTTCCGAAGAAGAAAAAGCATTGTCGCCGCTCTTTTTGCGCTTTCCGGTCTGATTTGCTGGGCGGAATCAGCCAGGTTATCAGGAATTCCGTGTCTTCCTCCTTTGAAAATGCCTTTTCCGTAGAAGCCCTTATCTCCAGTATTCTTCTGGTACTTACTGCAGCGGTGATTGTCCTTCGGAAAAATGCAACAGCACGTGTCCTGGATGTGATTGTTTCCCGTTATGGCAGGCTTATATTTTTGCCATGACCGTTTTTGTGATTTTGACGCATTTACCGGCACTTCCGCATGTTTTTGAGCGGATTTTTCGAGGCGTTCGGACTCAGACAAATCGTTTCGGAGGCTTTGCGGCAGTGCTGATGAACGGTGTGAAAAGAGGACTCTTCTCCAACGAGGGCGGGTTCAGGGTTCCGCACCTTGCGCGGCAGCGGCAGCCGATACGGATCATCCTGTGAAAATGGGACTTTTTCAGGGCAATCGGGTATTCATTGATACCATATTCTCTGCTCCTGCACGGCGTTTATTATGTTGCTTACTCCGGAAGGAATGATTAAGGATCTGCAGGGGATGGATATTTACAGATGGCAATGAACTACCACTTTGGTGCTTTTGGAAAAATCTTTATCGCCGTGATTCTATGGCTCTTCAGTTTTTCCACCTTTCTCAGCATTCTGTTTTATACGCGTTCCAATGTTTCTTATCTTTTTGGAGACAATTGGACTTCCCAGACAGCCTATAAGATTTTTGCACTTCTTATGCTCTTCGTCAGAGGTCTTGCACAGTATACCGTGAGTTTGGGATTTAGGAGATGTCGGAATAGGCCTCATGACTATTTTTAATCTTCTTGTGATGTATCCCTTGAGTAAAGAAGCGTTATCGTCTTTGAAGGAGGGTTTGAAGAGAAAGAAAAAAGCAACGGCTGATTTGATGAAACAAGAAGAAATTTGATGAAACAAGAAGAATTTGATGAAACAAGAAGAAATCTCGTCCTTCTTTCCTTGAAACGATTCCTTGGAGTGATAAAAACTTAATCCATTGTCAAAAATGACATTAAAATGATATGATTTTTGTATTGAGTTTCATCATTTTGAATAGGAGGAGAGCTTGAATGGGTGCAGAGGAAAAAGAATGAGAATGAAGTTGTGACTACAACTCCGAACGAGGTTGGAGGAGCGGATTCAGACAGCTTCCGCGCAGGAAAGATACACAAGTAGGGGCGGAAACGTCCGCACAGGGGAGGCGTACAAGCAGAGCCTACGTCATCTGTGCAGGAGAACACAGCCTGAGCCTGTGTTCAGAGTTGAACCGCCGCTTCGGAATACAGAAGAGAAGGCTTCGGAGAGTGCTCAAGAGCAAAGTGCCACAGAGCGGTGCAAGCTGTTGCCGGCAGAGCTTGAACATACGACGGAGCAGGCAGGTGCCTAGTGCCAGAAAGAGACGCTGAGAAAGCGGAAGGCTGTAACACAAAAGAGGTAGAGCAGGCAGTGCCTGTTGTGAAAGAGACAGCCGAGAAAGCGGAAGAAGCTGTAACACAAAGGTGAGAGCAGGCAGTGCCTGTTGTGAAAAGAGACAGCCGAGGAAGGCGGAAGAAGCTGTAACACAAAAGGTAGAGCAGGCGGCACCGGTAGTGCAACAGACTGCGACTGAAGTAAAACAGGCGGTACAACAGGCTGCTGTACAGGCTGAGCAGAAAGTTGAAACAGTTGTGGAGAAGGCGGAAGAGAAAAATTTCCGCAGCGGATCGAATCAAAGAAAAATGTCAATAAGTATAAGCCGGCAAAAGAAGCAAAAAGACTGCGATAGAAAATGGCGGAGACGGCAAAAAGAGCCATTCACCAGTGATTATCGTGATTGTCATTCTGTTCATGCTTTTTAGTACTTGGCCTTGGCTATGCCTTTTTCAAAAGACGTGTAAAGGTTGATTTGGATAGAGTATGTGTCTGTCGAGTTTTTCCGGATATGAAGGATATGGGAAGCGGAAGTTAAGTTTGATGAAGAGGCTTTTTAAAGGATTATAAAAGAAAATCAAAAATCAAGAAAAAAAGAAGAGCGGGCTGACCGATGAGATTTTGGATGATTACACTGCCGAAGAATTTTTATACGATTACTATATTTCCGGCGCCTAGGAACTGGACGGAGAAAACGGAAAGTATAAAAATGATGACAAGGTTCATTTAACATGGAATCTGGATAAAGAACAATATTGAAGAGTGTTCAAAGTGAAAATTCAAGATTCCGCAAAGGAATTTACGGTAAAGGACCTGGAAAAGGTAGAGCTTTGACGCTTTCGAAAACCTCAAAATGGAATTTTGCAGGAACTGCACCGGATGGTCTTGCGGAATGGGAAGCAAGCAGGGATTATGGACGGTTCTAAGGGATTCTATTTTTCCGTAGAACCGCAGGGATGGCCTTTCAATAGGGGACAAGGTGACAGTCAAGGTGGAGCCTGAGGGAATATCTGGATAAGATCATTCAGAAAAACCGGTAAGGCACCAGAAACCGAGAAGGTATATACCGTAGAAGGACTTCTTTCCTACATTCAGTCCGGAGCGCAGGTAGATGATACTCTTCTGAACAGTATGAAGAAGAAGTGGAAGACCTGATTACGAGTGATATTGCAAGAGAAGGTGAGACAGTGGAGGCTTGTCAGTGCGGAATATCGAGGATACTATTTCTTAACGGCAAAGGACTCATTCACGTACTAAGCATAATGTTTTTCTACCCCGTATATAAAGTGAACATTCGTATCAACCTTCCGGAAAAACAATTTCGTACAGGATTACAGCTACTATGTAACAGGCGGATTTGAAAATATTATGGATGAGGGGCAACGAGCAAAGGTAAGTGTGGATGTAAAACGATATGAATACCATTTACAACAGCTTTGTGATTGATACCGGTGTGGGTACATAGGTTTTACCACAAAGTATTACTTGGACGGTTTCGAGACTTTGGACAGCTTAAGAACGGCGGTAGTCAGCAAGAATCTCTCCAACTACAAGGCGGAAGAGAAGATTTTTAAGCAATGAATCCGCTACGGAGACAGAGGCCCTCCCACGGAAACGAGTGGCGCGGAAGAAAGTACGGAAGCGGAAAACTACGACGAATTCATAAGAATAACGCAAAAGAATCTGATGTTTTAAAGGCCTTGCCGCCGGTTTTTGTCCTATAAATCCGGTTTTACAAACGGCAATCGGCATGAAAGTAAAAGGGGCCTTAAGGGGCCCCTTTTAAAAAGAACTGAAAATCTGATTCGAATAAGGTATATTGGAGAACGTTGCGGGATGTAGCGCAGGTGGTAGCGCGCCTTGACTGGGGTCAAGAGGCCGCAGGTTCAAAGTCCTGTCATTCCGAGAAAAACTCTTCCTTTATCGGGAGAGTTTTTTTATGCTTTTCCTTCGGTTATATCCGGTGCATTGTACCATTGAAAATGTTTTTCCTTGCAATAGACGGAAACCTCTTTTGCTTAGCTCCTTATTCGCCATATATTCCAAGATATAGACGGAAAGTCCGGCATCTTTTGCCCTTTTCAAGATAGTCCTGATAGTAGCTCCGCGTGTCGCTGTCTTGTAAGGAGAGTATTCGTATCAAAGTGATAGGCGGTAAAACATCTTCCTGATTCACGCCCTGAAAGAGGAGATCAGTGGCATTCTCTTCTATGGCTCGACTGACATAAGAATCTCCTCCATTCAAAAATAATCGGCATTTTTGTATTTTTGCAAACCGCCTAATACAGCGTCTAAACCCCGATAAATTTTTTTCTTCCAGGAAAAGGTAGTAGACATCAAAAATTGTCTAAGAAGAAGCCGTCAAATCCAAGCTCTACAATCTCTTTCGCGATTTTTCTCGTAATGTAATTTTGCCAGTCCGTATCGGAAACGTCACCCAGGACTCATCTTTCCAATTTTTCGTCAGGGGCGAGGCGAGTTTTTAAATCATAAGTACTCCGGATCATATTCTTCCAGGGCTCCGACATTGATGTAGGCATGGGACTTGGTACCTGCCCGATGCAGGTGCTGCAGGTCTTTTGGTAAAACTTCCGGAGAGGATAACAGTCTTATATTTGGCAAGAAATAAAAGTTGGTCGGTTTCCTTATCGTCGAGTCAACCCCTCTTCCCAGTATCGGAACTCATGGATATTCCCAGGAAAACACCATAATCTTCCCTCTTTCGGGGAAAGCATGGAAAAGAGGAAAAAGCAGGAGAACGAGAAGAAACGGAGCAAAGAGATTGAAGGAATGGTGCAGGCTCTTAGAAGAGAGTATTCTTTTCTTTCCTTTTCGTTCACTGGAATATTTGTTCATGGAATAGCGTCCTTCCTCCGGGAATGTAACGGATGGTCAAGTGTAACATGCCGTCGTAAAACCTTAAATTTCTTTTAGCATATATACTCCTTTCTCGAAATAAGAAGTATTCTGCAAGGCAAATATTTTCAGGACATTTTCATGACATCGAATAAAAATAGGGAAAATTAAAAATAAGTTTCTTTTTCCGGATTATCTGCGATAATAAGCGGGATTGACAAAAGGGACTGAGTGGAATTTCGAAACTTGTCGATAGTATAGAGAACAAAAACGAGATTCACAAGGAGTGGAGTATGAAGAAAAATGGTTAACTGCTGTCATGGTTGCCGGAATGGCTTTGACAATGAGCTTAACAGCCTTTGCAGGATCATGGAAGAAAGGATGCAATCGGCTGGTGGTACGACAACGAAAATGGAACTTACCTTCAGAACGGATGGAGCTGGGTAGACGGCAACCGTGACGGTGTTGCTGAGTGCTATTATTTTTGAAAATAGCGGCTATATCTGACCAGCACCACTACACCGGATGGATATCAGGTAAACGGAGATGGCGCATGGACGGAAAATGGAGTTATGCAGACCAAACAGGCGGCTGCAGCAGTGAATGAGTCGTATTTTTCCAAGTCCGGTTCCAAGAGGGATTGGCTACCAGAGACACCCTACTCAATAACACCTCTGTAAGTGATCTTGGTGTAAAACACATCATTTATAACTACCAAGTGAGGCAGAACTCATGGATAACTTCCGCTAACACGAAGGCGCACGGTGTTAGTGTAACGGCAATCATGTTTCGAATACGCCCGAGAAACAATCCGGAACCCCAGTCTCTTCCGGCAGGCATTACCGGACGGGAAGCAAACTACTATGAAGCTAACGTGACAAAGCCAGGCGGGTATCGATGCAACCACCCGTCTTGCAAACCGTTTTGCTTCTTTATACAGAGATTCTATCGACAACTGGGTAATCAGAGCAAAGTTAACTACGAACGCATGGAACTATACACCGCACAGCAGTGTTGAGATGATGCCGACCAGTATGCTCATGCTTTCCGTATCTGGTACACGGCGATTCAAAGCAGAACAATCCTTCTGTGAAATATGTACATTCCGTTTGACTATGTGTGGACAGAGCAGTTCCGTCCGGCGGATATTATAAGGCAAAGGACCTTTCTTCGCCTCTTAAATGAGCAGACTTCGTGAGCTTGATTACGGTATCGCTTGGCACCTATCCGCAGGGACTGGCTGAGTCCGAACTCAGAGGATGATTCGAAGGCAACGAACGGCGAGAATTCTCTGATTATCAACATGAAGAACATCAGTGTGTTAGCCGACTATTTGCAGAAGCCGGAGTATTTGGCGCAAAGCGGTAAGGTAAGACAGCTGATTCTTTCCGAGCAGGGCTTCAATGCCACGAACGAAGATGTGCAGGCTGACCAGTTGCCAAGGCATACAACATCTGCGAAGAACAACCTATATCGAGACTTTCTTCGCAGAGAGTATGACCAGCCGGGCGAGATGCCAATGTAGGCGGCGCATGCGAGATGCATTTTGGAATCAGAGAAAGCTTACGAGAGGCGGAAGACCGAAAAGGCTACTCCGTATATAAAGAGCTTGCAGTAAAGAGCTAGCAGTAAAAAGAATTTGTAGTAAAAGAGAGCTTGCTGTAAAGGGTAATTTCAAAAAGTGTTCCGTAAAGAGATGACTAGGTTTATAAGGTTTTGTAAAAATAGTTCGCTATCGAGGAGGATGGCGGGCTATTTTAATAACCACTGATAGCACAATTTGTACTGATACCACAGTGGTTACCAAATCGTTGAATGCTCAAATATAATTTAAGCATATAGCGCTCAAGAAGAATAAAGAAATCGGAGGACCAATGAAGGATATAAAAAGGATCCGTTCGATGAATATATAAGAAACTTACCGCCTGCCATCGAAAAGAGCTGGGCAGCGTGCGGTCTACCGCGAGTGGTTTACAGGACGTTGATGGCTCTGAAGCCATCGGAATATCTTTTATGAAACTGCAAAAGAGCATTGATGTAGTGAAATCACTATTGATGAAGCAGGAGCGCTGATTAATAGTTATTACGAGGATAAAGAGGCGTTCAGATTCGGAGGAAGAACGGAAGAAGCAGACAAAGTTTCTGCCAGAATTGCAAAAGTTACTTTCTGATAAAGCCTTCATCGCCTATACAGCACATCTCGATTCATTGAGAATTATTTGTAGGAATTTTATTCTCATGAGGGAAAATTAGAGACTACTATATCACCAAGAAGGAATGGGTATTGATGGTGATACTGTTACCTATGGTTCTGCGACAAATCTTTTGCAGACATTGGACTATGATTTTCTCAAGAAAGAAATTTTAAGTATGATGGACTTAGTCTGGATGAGACAATTCATCACTTGGCGGTATTTTATTTCCAGGCTGTGCAGATTCATGTTTTTGTGAAGGAAACACCAGAACAACAGCCGTATTCTTTTATTAAATATTTAAGGATGCTTTGGATTTTGATGCTGAAAATGATAGTTTTGTTGAAAATTCTTGGTATTTTAGAAGTCTAGTAAGAGCCAATTATACGAACATTCAAAAGGTATTTATGAGACAACTGATTTTTGGAAAAATTTCTAGAAACCTGCTTTTAAATGAGAAGCATGCACTCCATAACAGAGAGATGCATATTAGTGGAAGCTTTTATCGGTTCATGACCCAATAAATGACCCGATAAATACCCAATAAATACTGATAACCCAATAAAATTAGAAGGAAGAGAAAAACAGATTCTGACATAGTATATGAAAATCCATCATCAACCAGAGTCGAAAATAGTAAGAGGATAGGATGCTCGGATTCAACAGTAAAGAGAACACTTCAAAATTAATGGATAAAAGTGCAATTAAGAATTGGGGCAAATAAAAAGGGTGAGTGGATTATTATAAATATAGTAAATAAGAGTCAACTTTTATTATCTGCAGGAATGAAAAACAGGGGGATAAAAATGCAAAACTTTAATTATTGTACACCGACAAGACTCATTTCTCGGAAAGATGTAGTTGAAAAACTTCCTGGAGTGATGGAGCAGTTCGGAAAAAGAATTCTGCTAGCTGCAGAAGCGGAAGCATCAAAAAGATTGGTCTTCTACTGACAAGGTAAAGGAGCTTTTAAAGGACTATGAGGTTATAGGCTTCCCGATATTCAGCCGAATCCAGTATGATCCGAGCGTATTGGATGGCGTGAAAATCTGTATAGAAGAAGGATATCGATGTCATCCTGGCTGTCGGAGGCGGAAGTGTCTTGGATTGCTCTAAAGGCCATTGCTGCCGGAGCAAAATATGAGGGGATCCTTGAGTTTGATCACCTATAAGGTGAAAGCGAAGGAAGCACTTCCGATTGTGGATATTATTACGCTTTCCGCAACGGGAGTGAGTATGATGCAGGGGAGTGATTTCAGAGCGGAGACCAATGATAAGACGGCCTATAGTGATCCGCTTCTCTATCCTGCGGTTTCTCTCCTGGATCCGACTTATACCTTCAGTGTATCGAAGAAACAGACTGCAGCAGGCTGTGCGGATGCCATGAATCACATTATGGAGCAGTATTTGCTGAGGATTCTCACCCTCTTAAACGACGGCTTTTATGGAGGCTGCCTTAAAGAGTCTGATGATTAACTACTAAGGAAATGTTTGGAGAAATCCGGAGACTACACTGCCAGGGCGGAGATGATGCTCTGCTGTACCTACGGCTGTAATCGGATTTATTCCCTTGAAACAGCCAGTCGGCTGGCCCTGCCACGGCATGGAGCATGCACTTTCCGCCTACTATGACATTACCCATGGAGAGGGCTGGCTATTATCACTCGAGATGGATGAAGCATATCTTAAATGACAAGACAGTAGACCAGCTTTGTAAAAGTATGGGCTGTAAATGTATTTGGCATAGATGCTCTCTTGATAAAGTTTGAGATTGCCAGTGCAGGCGATTGATGCAACATACTAAGTTTTTCGAGTCCATCAATATTCCATGCATCTTAGAGATGTGGGAATCGATGAGAAGAGAATCGATGAAATGGCAAAAGCACGTTGCGGAAAAATGAAGGGACTTGAAGAGGTCTGGGCACTCCCCTTTTAGAGAAAGACATTGCAGAGATTTTCAGGAATCACTGTAAGGGCGTGATAGAAATACATAACAGGGGACGTATAACAGAAATGTATAACAGAAATGCATAGCAGGAGATAACAGAAATGCTATACAGGAGATACAAAAAGTCGGAGACCAATTCATGAAAGTATTGATTATTAACGGAAGCTCACTCGCATCGGAGGGCAATACAGAGCATTGCTCTCGAGGAGATGGTAAAGGTATTTGAGCAGGAAAAGTATAGAAGTAGAAGTGGTGCAGATTGGAAATAAAGATATACGAGGCTGCATTTCCTGTGGATATTGTTATAAAAATGGAAAATGTGTCTTTCAATGACCCTGTAAATGAGCTGGCAGAGAAGTTTGAAGCGGCAGATGCTTTAGTAGTGGCATCTCCGGTTTATTACGCTTCCGCAAATGCCACCTTGATTGCTTGCTCAGACAGACTATTTTACAGCACTCATTTTTGATAAGACCATGAAGGTAGAGCCAGTGTGGTTGTGGCAAGACGAGGCGGCTTTATCCGCAACCTTTGATGAATTGAATAAAGTATTTTACCATCTGCGGGAATGCCGGTGGCCTCCAGCCAATACTGGAACAGTGTTCACGGATGCGAAAAGGGAGAGCGAAAGAAGACCTGGAAGGCCTGCAGACCATGAGGAACCTGGCAAGAAATATGGCCTTTTGATGAAGAGCATTGCCCTTGGAAAAGAAAAATATGGTTTACCGGAGCAAGAAGAGGGAATCGCTACAAATTTTGTCCGATAAGGGAAAGCGCTTATCCGAAAGTGTATCAGTGCTTTTGAAAATCATTTGGTAATGCATGGAGGAGAGCATGGAATTTGATGAAAGCCTGCAGCAGTACGTTTATCAGTATGAGACTTGATTTTTCTTGGGATGAAGAGCCTAAAGAGAATATATAAAGAAGGGTGAAAAGCATTAGCAAAGAATTATAAAAGATAATTTGATCGAATAATTGACTTTATCTTGCCTGACCTTAGGGAAATGTACGGAGATATAAGCAAAGAAGATGTAAAAACTAATCTTGGGAAACCTATCATTGACTATAATCAGGAACAGTGACTTACATGTGAGCAGAGTTTTGATGATTGCCATATCTTTGCGTTTGAATTTTCAAATAATACATTTGAGAAGTTGGAACATTTTTCCGTTGACGGATAAATAGCTTTATCGGAGGAAAAACGCATGAACCTACTGGAGTACTGAGGCGTAGAAATAAAATTGACGCTTTCAGAATGGGAAGATTCTTTTTGAGAAAAGGAAAGAGAAATCATTGTCCTAAGGCACGAAGGGAGGCGGAGGAAGTCTCCGAAATGGGTTTTGGGGAATGGATGAGTATTTTTAGCCTATGTGGACTGTGAAACAGGAGAACTACACAAAAGAAGAAGGGCGCATCGAATTTCCGGGTTATGGACAAAGAGGAGCCTCAATTTCAGTTTGAAGAGGAAACCATTTTACAAACTAAGGGTGCGTGAAAAATTGCCGGAGGAAGTTCCTGAGGGAGCTTTTGCCTAGTGAGAACTATAGTTGTAGATATTCTTGAAGAGGATGCAGTTTGTCCTGAGCTTCAGAAATGCTTTATAGAGTATAGAAAACCCCGTGGTTTTGCAGGATGATGTATTGGGTGAGCTAACTTATGATAAGCTGCTTAAGTTTCGAGGGAAATATAGCCTGCTTTGTAGTAAAGATACATATTTCTTTATATGTAGATAAGGATAATAAAAGCAGGTATGCAAAGGCGAAAAGGCTTCTGAAAAACAATGGTCTTTGAACAGGAAAAATGGATGCGGACCTGCGTAATTTTGCTGCCAAAGAGCTTATTAAACTTGCTCAGAATGGGCAGAATCATGAAGAAGAGGCTGCTTTAATTGGAAGAGAAAGCTTTGCCAAAAAATTTAGTCTGAGTTGTTGCTTTTGGGTGACTGCGGGTGGTTCCTACCGCTTATCTGATGATGATGAGCTTTTCTTCACATACATAATCGCAGTTTGGGCGGCAGTCCCAAGAAAGGGCTATTGTCGGCTGATATTGAGGGCAGAGAATACAGAGGATAAGAAGATGTACCTTCATCGCCACACAATAGGGATGTTGTAGCGAGAAGGTATTATTCTCATTTACTGCTAAATTTTAAAAGATAGTAACAGATAACCCCTGCATATACATATTTTGATGGACAATCTAGCTGAGCTTTTCGCTAGCAATATAATATGACTGCAAATGAAGTACATATTCGATACACTTGGCTCAGAATAGGAGGATTGGCATGGGCTATGGCACAGACAATGGTAGAATTACTCGAATGGATGAAAAATTAAAAGAGAAATGGAGAAAAACATGTAAGGATATGCTATCAGTAACTGCAAGCGCATATACTCTGTTTGCAACAAAGAGATTACCATAGAGAACAGAGGATACCTTTTGAAGCGCAGCAGACCCGTTTTTAGTGAAGAAAACATGGATCGTTTAAGAAAGAATATGAAGCTCAGATGGAGAAAACGTGGAACGGCTCATGCGAGGTAAATCGCGATGATTAAAATATTGGACGGATGATGCTTGGGAGAGAATTTGAATATTGGACTGAGCAGGATACGAAAAGACAGAGGAAAATATGAAATTAGATTTTACAAGAACCAAAACTTATCTTGACATATCCTCACAAGTCTAACTCTTAATAGGATGAGCTGCTTATCCATGGTAGTAGTATCTTTATGTGTGTGTTTGGATACCAAGTATCTTACGCGTTATCATACAGATTTTTCAGATCAAAATGATTATGGCAATTGTGCTGATTGTCGTTCCGCTCCTTGTATGCTATTTATAGGATAGTATCTCTTCATAAATGGAGTGAAATTAGAAATTTTGGAAAACGAAGTTGTTCAATACTATACTTATGGAAGTGGAGGACGGAGCGTATGCACATTTTAAATTTAAACTTGAAGACATAGAACAAATAAAAACAGAGAAACGTCCGTTTCATTGTCTGAAAGATGACCATAAAAATTAGAATCCTATTTTTGCGTTTGGTAATGAGAAGAAACTAAATAAGCTGAGAGAATGTAATTGTCATCCCAGATAGAGATCGAGTAGAGCTGATGCAAGAGATAGAACAATTTCCACAGAATGAAAATCAATGAGAAATCGATTTAGCAAGCAACAATGATGAGTGAAAATGTTTCAGTTCGGTCTCAATGGAATATATAGTAGCTTTGAGAGAGCGGTGGAAATCAATGATCAAGGTTGCGAGCAGAGCCTCATTTTATGCTATGGGGTAAGAATAGGAAGTCTATTGAGAGAAGCCCCTTGGAGATGGTATAATATCACGAGTCTATTTACGAGAAATGCAAAGAGATAAGCAGTTCCCATAGAAGGAAGAATAAGGAGTGTAAATATGAAATTAGGGAATCGTAGGTCGTGCAAACGGGAAAGTCACCCTCTTTAATGTGCCATTACCAAGGCCGGTGCGAGGTCGGCAAACTACCCTTCTGCTGCATTGGACCCGAATGTGGGCGTTGTGGCGCCCGGGATGAGCTGCCCGCAACTGCTCCGACCTCATGCTCCGAAGATTACACCTGCGGTGATTGAGTTTGTAGATATTGCGGGACCGTGAGGCGCTTCCAAGGAAGGCACTGCAGACGGTTCGCAGAGCCTTCGAGACGGATGCCGTCGCACGTGGTGCGTGCTGCTTTTGATGATGATAATGCCGCTCATGTGGACGGCTCACGTGGGCTGATTCCGAATATTGAGACGATAGAGCTGGGCCATCGACATCCGACCTGGAAGTTCTGGACCGAGGATGGCAAAGACGAAGAAAACTCGCGAACGACTGATAAGGATGCGAAGAAAGAATACACGCTTCTGGAAAAGCTTCATACTCATCGAAGAGGGAAGCTCTTGCAATCAACTTTGAAGCCGGAAGAGGAAGATGCTGCATTTTGGACGGTTTGGACTGCCACCGCAGCCGGTAATCTGCTGCACTGCAGCAGGGAGGAGAGTCTCTGCCGATGACGGCGCATCGAACATGTGCAGAAGGTAAGAGAGTACGCAAAGAAGAATCATTCGAGGTGTGTGTTTGCGCAGATTTGAGCAGGAGATTTTCCGAGCCTCCGATGAGTGGAAAAGGAGAGTATCTCGGTCTCTTGGGCTTTCCTGAGTCGGGTCTCGACAAGATTGTTCATGTCAGTCTTATTCTCTCCTTGGTTTACCGTCATACCTTACCGCCGGAGAGAAACCAGAGCTTTGGACCATTAAGAAGGGCACCAAGGCGCCTCAGGCGCCGGAAAGTCCACACCGACTTCGAAGAGAGGATTTATCATAGGCGGAAGTGGTAAACCACAAAAGACCTTCTGGATAACGACTTCTTTCCGCGCAAAGAGAAAAGGACTTTAGTGCATGGAAGGAAAAGAATATGCTGATGGTGACGGCGATGTCGTACTGTTCCGCTTTAATGTTTAAGATGGATCTCTACGGTAAAATGAAGCTATAAACAAAAAGCAAATGGGAATAAAGATCTTCACACGAAAAGTCGAGACAAAGAATTTAGTCGGTGAAAACAGGTGTAGAAATACAGCTCGTATGCACCACGTTTTCTTAAATTGTACCTATTTATAGATTTTGCTATAAGAAAAGGTGCGTGAAAAATAGCCGCTTTTCGAAGAATTCGACATATTGTCTTGACTCTTCCTAAAAATCATGCATTACGTAATGGAGAAGTGGGAAAAAGTGGGAGAAAGTGGTAAATTATGTTCACGGAGAGTATGCATCACAATTTAGATACCAAGGGCAGGATGATGGTTCCTGCCAAGTTCCGTGAGGACGGATATAACGTGAATTTACACTGACCCGTTTCCATGACGGCTGCCTCTCTTTACGCCATTCCGGAATGGAAAGTGAGTTGGAGGAAAAGCCGCAGGCGCTGCCTAAGACCAATAAGCAGGCCAGAACTTTAGCCATTTCCTAGGATAGCGCGATTTCGAGTGTGATAAGCAGGCGAATTTCTGATTCAGACACTTGGAAAAGGCTGCTTTGGAAAAGGATGAAGTGTTTTACTCGGTGTGGGAGACCATGCGGAAATTCGTGAAAGCAGAGAAAGTTTGTGGAGGAAAACAATGACTTCGTAATACGAGACAGCTCGCAACAGATGTGGAAGGTTTTAGAATCTAATGTGGAATTTCAAATCAACAGTTATCTTTGCTGTAACGAATGCGAAGGTCTGTCTATCAAGTACGGACGGAATCTATGATGGACAGTACCTGCTGGGAGGAGAGCAGACATTCACTGTCATACTGCGCGCGAGACTGGAGCGACAGGACGGTTAATGAGGACAGAATCAAGGTAGAAGTTACGCGAGAGAAGCTGGCAACAAAGAGACTGGCACGTTTAATACAACGCGTCACAATCAAAAGACCAGCTATGAACATTTCAAGATCCTTTCTACCCTTTCGATACCTGCGGTAGATGTGGGATTTTAGACGCTAGGCGTCTCCAGTTATCAGTTCGATGAGGCAGACAGTTTTTCGTATCGTTTGATGTCTCGCCGATATGCGAATGCCGGTGACGTCGAGATTCTTTACCGCAAAAGATCTCATAAATAGCTACGGTGAAAGGAACTTTATCACATCATAAGAGATCACGGTGAAGATCAAATTTGCATATTGCACAGCACATCGTTTCTGGAGAGAGCCAAAAGCCGATAGAAACCGCACTTTGAACTTTCGGAAGTGATCAGCCATGCCATTCCCATGAAAATGAGGCAGGTGGGCATCGCAAAGAAGACCTTCCAGGCCATTCGGATTGCCTTAAATCGGGAATTCGAGGTTTTGGAAGAATCGTTAGACGGCATGATCAAAGCGGTGACACCCGGAAGGCTGTGCATCATTACCTTCCATTCTCTGGAGGACCGGATCGAAGAGGACGTTTCGAGACCGCTGGAGGGATCCGTGATTTGCCCAGACTTTCCTATATGTACCTGCGGAAGGAAAAGTTCCTGGAAAGGTCATCAGCAGCAATTCTTCCGAGTGACTGGAGAGAAGAAACGAGATCCAAGAGCGAAGTTGGTGATATTTGAAAACAGAGGAGAATCAGATAGAAAATCGGATGGGACCCATCCGGAAGAAGCAAGGGAAAAAGCCGGAATCATCTGAGGAAGATGAGAAAACCGGACAAGAGATTTCAGCCTGGGAGCATAGAAAGAAAGTCATGTTCAGAGTATAAGCAAGGGAGAAAGAGTGAGCAAATGTGAGAGAAGGGATGCGATCACATTGTGGTATAGAAATGTGTTTTGGCAGAAGATGAAGGGGATCAGTATGGCAGGAAGCTGATAAGAAGGCAGACATGAGATCGTGGGTTCAGTGGTAACGAAAGAGGAACTTGCGCCGAGAGAGAAAAGCGTTCAAAAGAAAAGAAAGATGGCACCGAAGAAGAAATACGGCAAGAAAACCGGTTTCATACAGGACAGTCACTGTTTCCCGCGAAGAAACGAGCAAGAATCCTTCGGGAACGAGAGATGGGACATGTCCTGCAGCAAGGAGAGATTGCGGGGAAAGACTTCGGCGAATTTTTGCTTTGGTACCTCTGTAGCATTGTTTATGCTGGTAATGGGAGGACTTTGCTTTTCATTACATCCAGTTGCAGACGGAAGTAAATACACACGGATTCACCGTATAGAACAAAAGCAGAAGCAGATAGAAGTTCTAAAACTGAGGCTGATGCTTTACAAAATGCGATTAATGCCCTCGCTGGATCAGCATTTGCTACGATGGCAGCGGCACTGAATGAGTATATCCAGGAGAAAATCAGGTTATAGAGTATAAGGAAACAAGCAGCGAGTATGTGAGTGCAGTATGAGAGCATCCCAAAGCACGGAGGAACACAAAAGAAAAAGGCGGCAGACTAAGGATTCTGCCGTTTTATATGCAGGAGCTGATGGTGGGATTGTTTGTTTTTAATCCTGCTATTGCGCTTTAGAGTCTTGTTAGTTTTTCAAACGATCGACAGTGAAGAGTACAGCCGAGGTGTTTTGCAGGCGGTCTGGCTACGGTTCCCGTTCCATTCAGCAAGGCGCGGGATATCTTGGACTCGAAACGGCACTTTTGATTTTGGCAACGAGTGAGGTTCACAACTGTGATTATGGACCCGAGCACTGCTTCATCACTTTTCGCGCGGACTGCTATCTGAAAGCAAGCTTGGACGCCTGTAAAAGAGTGTTACAAAGAGGATCAGAGTAGCTAAGCTGTGGAGGTCCGTGCTGAATGAACAGAGGAATCTACGAAATAGTGCGTATTTTACAATTCAAAGGAAGGAAATGAGTTTTGCGAAAGGACGCTCAGAAGTTTATAGTATCAGATGCGGCGTATCGAAAAGACGTGCAAATAAATACGAAATTAAGGGCTTTGGTTTGAGGATAAGTATCAAAGGAGCTATCCTTGCAAAGACCCATTTCACGATCATAGGCTTTCTTCCGCCGGATTAACGAGAACCGGCGAGGTTGAACAATACTACAATACCCTCTGATTGGGTAAACGGAAGAGAGTGACAATACCCGATTCGGACACCAAGCTGCAATGCGTGATTCGCGAGGCGACGGACGGAAAGCAGTATTGTTGACAACCATCAATTTTAATATTCAAAGAACGGTAGAGAAGTATTTTACAGGAATGGCAGAAGGATGACATGGGTTCCAAGATGGCGGCTGCGATTAGCAATCCGACGCGAGAAATTCTCAAGCCATGGCAAGTACGAAACCGCTTTGACTTGAATCATCGAGACTTGGACATGTGGCTTTATCGATAGCCACTGGAGATGGGGAGGGTTCTTTTAAAATATAGAGCTATAACAATCGAGAAATTTCGAGGATAGGTTTCTACGTTTACAGTAATGAGATTATGTCTTTGGGTTGGTTGCCTGGGATCAGATGTGGAATGAGGATTTCGATACCTATAAGACTGTCAATCCAGTGATGCTGATGCAAACTTTTATTCGCTGTCATAAAAGAACAAACTGGAACCATTGATGCGGACAGGCGATTATGCAGTCCTTTGCTTGTTTGCCGTTGTTCGACTTAATTTGAAATATCAACATGTTTCGGCTTCGGTGGCGAAGTTAATTTGCCCGGAGAAGCGGATACCTCGCACCGGACGCAGGCGGATAATCTGGGCTACTAGCATGATTCAACAGTGAACAGCGGTTCCTCTTCCAGACCGCATCGTGAGAATCTTAAATGCCAATGAACAGGACAGACTTCTGATTTCGGGAAGCGCTTTCCATCGGACCGTGGAAAGGACGAAATTCATGCAGTTCAGGTATCATGTGGAAAGGCTGGAACGGCACAAGTGCGTTCAGGTACTAACGTATCATCGGTTTTGCTCGGTGGTTGCTAATCATTTTGAACTGGAAGGTGCCGTGGTTGAACCAAATCTGGGTGATGCGGTTCTTGAATATCCACAGGAGCAGGGACCCAGGGGCTTCCTTGGTTTGGTGCAAACCGTAGACGAAAGACGCGTAGCCGTTGGGCGCCGGCGGTCATCGCCGACTGAAAAATAGGATAACAGGGATGAACAGAAATTAAGGGGAGGCTAAATTATGCTGGGCCTTGCACATTGCGCGGGTTGTGCTGATTTCTCGAGAATGCTGTTCTGCACCAATTAAAATTCGGACGGAAATTGCGGATGACGGGCGCGAAACGTGCCGAAAACAGGACGCTACGATGGGAAATATTCTCTGTCTGTCCAGCGTAACGTCCTTCCTTTTATCAAAGAAGGTGTTTTCAGCCCTATGGGCTCAACTTTGTGTTGTTGATTGGGTCCTCAAAAGATGGCGATGCAGTTCTGGCATTTCTTTGTTTGATGATCTTTTCGTTCCTCCTCATTGTGATCTGGTTCCAACTTCTGAGGATCAACATGACCGGGCAGTGGAGACTTCTAAGTTCTGTTTGTTGTACCGCCAGGTCTTTTATGAATGCAGTTGGCAGACGGTGACCCTGTATTATACTTGATTTTCAGTGGGATATTTTAAAATCACACGAAAGGATTTTCAATGTCATTATCATTTGAACTCTTGGGATGGTGAAACGAAATCTTGCCAATCATCACTGTCTTCGTTTTTGAAATCTGGACATACATCAGGGATAGTTTGATATTGAAATGGATAACAAAATCTGGATGACAGAATAGTAAATAGAAGGATAGATGGTATTGGGCAGAAGTGTGGCAGTTATTCAGTTGAATCTGAATAAATTCAGTCATTTGATCAGTTAACATATCATTGAGCTTTCGCCGTGACGGGGTCTGGAAAGGCGACCAGGTGGAGTCTAGTGGAAGTTTAGTATCAGTTCTACGCAAATCGTTTCTGACATGGTGCAGAACAATCAGCGACATAGTGGTTTTAATCATTATATTATAAGATATCTTAATCAGACAATATATTATGGATAACAAAACAGTTTTCAGAACAGGTTTTCCTGAAAATAAAACTTTCTGTGATTGCTTTGTTAGTGATGTGCGCCATGAAATGGGTGTGCCTGTAAGACCAGTACAGTCACCAGTGAGCTATTCAGCAATGGGTGAGGCTATGACAAACATGTGGATTTTGATGTGAGGTTGAGATCAGTTGGTAATAAGGTGTAAATCAGGCTATAGTGGGATATGAAATTTTGGTTGTGACGCTGGTGAAAGAGGAAGATGAGCAAAAAGAGGTCAAAACATTTTGCTGGTTTCTTGATGCTGCTCTTTGATCTTAATTCTTCAAACTATTATACCAGACAAAGACTTTATGTGGTTTTCTTTAATCATATTTCTTTTGATTATTAGTTTTGATTAGTATTCACTTTTGTCGGGGGTAACCACGGATCTTTGGGTGGATTTCATCTTTTCAGATTGCAGTTTCCAGCTGACAAGCCAGCTGTGACTAATCGTTCTAACAGCTCTCTGATAAGTCATCATTTCATTTTCAGACATATCTTTTGGTTAACAGTAGTGGCGTTACGAACCTTTCAGATGTCTCTTTGTTCTAATAGGCTTTTATTATCATCATTAAATCTTCTGGAGATCGTTTCGGATTCTATCAAATTAGGCAGGACTCATGCCGGCTGCTTGGAGGCTTTCAGAAGACCAGGACAAAATGATATGATTTTCCTGTCTGGGAAAGCTGGTGGGAGCGGTCCGGGCCAAATGCTTCTTCTTTGGTTTTGACAACTCTATAATTCTTAATGGGGTCTTAACTCTTTCTCGTAATCAAGAACGGCCCACATTGCTCTACGTGATCCAAATAAGGTAGCCTGGGCAGCAGTTTCCCAATGCAGGTGCACGTTATCAGTTACAGGAGGACACAATTCTTTGAGGTCAGCGACACAGATCTTGGATTTCTGGATGCTGGAAAGGAGTAATTGTGCAGGACAGAAAAGAGAGCCGGGAAGAAGAAGAAGGAACTCCAGTCTATGAATCTTATTGTTTCTCCTGTTCTTGTTTTAGAGTACCAAATTGTTTCTGAAATCAATGTCTGAAATGAGCGTTACCAAGGAGAAATTGATTCAATAATTCTGAACTTTGGTTGTGTCTCTATATGGAAGACAGAATATTCTCATAAGAGCCTATAGTTATGAAAATATGAGTTGCACTGGGTACATTTCTCAAATTGTATGAGAAAATATGTTCAAGTATATCCAATCTTTATGTGGGGACATTGTGGTGAATTCTTTGAAAAAGATTTTATTCCAGTGCGGATGGATGCAAAGTGAGAGTTTGTATAAGGGCGCTTCCATGAAAATAAGCTATTTTCGGATCATATTCAATTTAAATTCACACTGGGCCGGAAAAATGAGAATGTGACCATAAACGATTACATTTCTCCTCCGGCAACGCTTTACATTGGGAGATAAAATTTTCAGGCGTCATGGACTGGCTGATGGTTTAAGATATCCTTCCGGCTGAGAGAAAGACATTCTGGTGAAGAAGCCCTATGTCTTTAAGGAAAAGCTAGGAAGACAAACACACAGTCTGTGGGAACAGTTACAGTGAGGCATTGTCAAGCCTGGTGTGGCTGCAGTTCATTGGAAGAGGCGAGGCAGGTTGCCAGCTGAGATCAGCACCAAGGCGGCGGAAAGGCAGAATTTTGCTGCTCTGGTTTTTATATTGGCCTGGGTGGAAGGCGGAACCGGAGCTACCTGTATGTGCCAAATTTGAAGGATATAGAATTCTTACCGTAAATTAGGCAAGCCTTTCGTTTTCGATAAGCAGGGCTGATGCACCGGGTGGTGCTAAAGGAGTAGTAGACACTGGTGATTTGAACTAGATTGCTTGGGGGTGCAGAAAGCTTTCGGATGCTTTGAAGAAGAGGCGGACGGTGCAACAGTCGTTCAGTTGATCGCCTAGACTTTGGATGTTCCGCAGTCATGGTGTATCAAGGAACATTAATAATTCTTCCTTCGACTGATGGTGCTGGATTATATCTCCGGTGTCAGCCTGATTAAAACAATCAATTGGAAACTGGTGGAAATACTGATCTTATGGTTTCATCATATTGCAACCGGCATCAAAGAAAATTTGAAACAACGAAACTCAGTTCGTGGAGGTTCATGAACCTGGGCAGCGGAAACAAATTGAACAATTAATTAGCCAGTAGGAAAGCTGGGCGCAAATTGGATTTTGAAAATAAATGTTGGATATCACGCTTTACGTGTCTCAATTATGAACTCTGGGCCTATCTTTTTCTGGGTGGGAAGAGTTCACTTTTCTCTTCATGATGGTTTGCTAACAGAAGAAATGAAAAGAAAGGACACGTTATTTCTATAGGAAAGACAACCTTAATTTCTTCTGGGCTGAGGTCATTCTAGTTTTGGTTTAATAGGTTCTCAGTCAGTCATTGAGATGGTCCTGGCTGGTTGCGTGCATGTGACGAGATCCTGAACAGATGATTGAGATCAGTCTTCTAGTTCAACCGCAAAGGTTTTATTGAAAAAGTGGATCTTATGCAGTGAAAAGTGAAGAGTGTTCAAATCTAATTACATGGAAAACTTTGATGAAAGATGGACTGGACTTCTATTTCTAATGACAAGTGCTCAAGATATCGATAGAACTTATCATTGATTCTTCATTGAACTCTTGGATCAACTCAGATATAGTCTGGATGATATTATCAGGCTGGTGGCCTCCATTTCCTCAGGTGTGGATGAAATTGGCCGGCCTATGGAATCTTCGATCATTTCTCTATCGGAATGCTCATTTGGTGAGCTTCAGTTATTGTCCGCTTTCACTACACACACACATGCAGTATGGAGAGTGGCCTTCAGTGTAGTCGGAAGCCTCCAGTTTGAATTGACCTACAGACTGAAAATGAATGATACAATGTAAGTTCGATGGATATACTTCGCCCTTAGGCTCATTAATTGGATTGAAAATTATGCAAATATGATGAACAATTGATGCTTCTGATATCAACTGTGGGACAGGACAGACCCTTGCTACTACATCTGGTCTATGGTATGGTGCTGGATCAAATAAAGGACCCCATTTACTTGAGATTTTCCAAACAAGATTGGAATGTATCATACAAGACCATTTTCCAAACTATAGAAGACGATTAATTCTATGGAAGAGGAGGTGGAGAGGCCACTTTGGACATGGTTTGCGTTGCTGGTTTCCATACCAAGAACGGTTCATCAGACATTTCTCAGATGCCCCAGCTAGATCGGACATCTCGACATCGTGCCTGCAGGAGGGCTGGGAGATGACCAGACCTTTGACCCAACATGAGGCATCATTTGCGGAAGAGTGGCAAGTGATGATAAGGACCGGTACTTGCGGCGCTGTACTACACGTGCCATAAAGGGCTGGGGTATTCTCTGAAGGCGTTCGGCTTATTATGGGAACCAATGAAAGTGGATCTATGACCTTGAGTATTACTAAGAGGAGAAGGCGGAATGGGCACTTGGATGCAATTCCAATTATAATATTGAAAAAGGGGCTGCTACATGGCACGCTCAGAAAGAAGAACAGGTAGGATACTCTTCTTGCCTGATGCAGCCTTTCGTTCTGACCGTAATGAATTTAGAACCTCAGAAATTCTTGCTAAACTTGGTTCTTCGTTTCCATGTAATCGTTAGTACTGTGCTACACATCTCGGAGAATCTTGAGACTGTCTTTGATGGCTTTCCCTTCCTCGGAGGCGGAGGATAGGAAGACCTTTGAATCCCAGTCTTGAACTCTTCCCTTATGGCGTCTGGTTCCAGCATCGGGACAGCTGCATTGAAAGCAGAGGGCTTCCTATTGCCCAGATATCTTTGCAGTAGGAAAGGAAATACTTGCTCTGTGTGTTCCTATTTGAGCAAAAGGAAAGGTGTGAAGATGTGGCAGGAAAAACCGTAGAAAAGGGCTTTATCTTTGAAGCAGAAGGTGTGGTTCCACCACACCATGTATCTAAGGATTCGGCTTTTATCAAGGCGCTTCTTTGTTATGAAAGGTGACGGGAGAAAGGAGGTGCGCTATCGGGCATTGCTGTCAACAGAACCATTGCTGCCATCGTTGGTAGGACTTTTCTTGCTGGACACAGGTCTATTAAATGGCTAGGTTGGTTTGTCGAAGGGTAGATGATATCTCTGGGACTGAAAAGTAACAGACCGTTGCTGAATAGCGATTCTATCTATTTGAAAAATTACAAAAATTAAAGACTTTGTTTATTAGAGGTTATTAACGGACAAGACACATTTGAGCCTATTTTGAATCAAATTTTCTTCCATCGATCATGGAATGATTGATCAAATTTTATATCTCTCAGATGGGCGTTGAGACAAATCAGGCTTATCCTGGAAGCCTTTCAGGTTTGACCAGTGGTGGGGCCTCACAGCCAAAGTGGGACAGTTAGATCACTCTGAGGTCCTGGTTCTCAGTGCCTGCTGTTTGGTTCTCTGTGCAGACAGTTCACTTCCCTTCCATTTGTTTCCTCAGTGGTCTCTGATTCTTCAGTTTGTAGGCGGAGGACCATTTGAACCTGGACCTTGAGACAGATCTTGGTATGAAAGTGACTACATCGGTCACGGATCTGAAGGCGGAACAACTCTCGCCGTTGATTGATACCAGCTCTTCGCCTTCTCCATGCCAGCTGGATCTGGTTGGCAGAACCTGTGAAATCCCCGGACAGTTTGAAAGAATCTTCAAAGTCAGTTTATCAATAAAAATTATCATCTGTCAGGCCTCTCTTTTGGTATAGAGGAGTTAAGGAGAATCAGTCTACAGGTGTTTCGGAATATTGCTTGCCCTTCTGGTGTTGTGCTGGTGATGTATCTGATTATCCTCTTTTCCATCCTGTATATGGCATTCATGAGGGGCTGACTGGTCCGATGTTATCTTTTATGCCTGCATTCCCGAAATTCTCATTGAATTCATTTGGCTGGTTATCTTTGCAATCCTGACCTCTTTTGTTTTCCTTTTGAGTTCTGCAATAACTCGATTCTCAGTATGCTGGAGAGTCTTTTCAGTGTAGTGGTTGGCGATTTTTAATGTTCTTTTTATACACCTTTCTTCTTCTGGAGCAAGTCAATAGGACTCAGTGCAGAAGAAAAATTACAGGTGGATGAAAAGCCAGACCAACTTTAACAGGCAGGACGTGTGCTTGCCGAATGGGCTATATCTTGCTGCTCTTGAAGTCCTGCCTGTTCTGCAGATCTTCTCTCAAGGGACAGGAGAAGCGACAGTCACAGAGGCTGAAGGGCTTGGTTCGGCGGAAGGCAGGCGGAGGCCGGATCGAAGCGAAGCCAGAGGCTGAGCGGAGGTGAGGCCCAGGTGCGGGTGCAGAGGTGGAGAGAGACTCAGTGGCAGTTGGAAACTGGCTCAGAGCGATTGTTGGTAGAGGATAAAACGGTACCGGAAGGGACATCGCAGGGCATCAAAGGACATCGGAATGGGTACTCAGAGTCGAGAGCCGAAGAAGAATCCGAGAAAGGGCAGAGGAAGTGGCTGAAGAACGGCGTGCGCCACGGACTTATGGGAGGAGATCATGATGTCCACTTTTGCAATGCGGAAAGATACCGCATAGTGATTCAGACCTGCAGATGAAATACAACGTGTGCCAGACAATCATAAATCCTTGACTTTTCAACCTTTGAAAAGACGGAATAACTTCCCTTTAATTGGTAAAGAAGGAATAGGTCGCGTACCGTGTATGACCGCATAAGCTGGGCGCTCACGCTCCTGCAGATGGTTCTGATTTTGAACATGGGTCAGCACAGAGAGATTGGGAAATGAACAGTGGTGATGGTTTTACTCCGTATACGAGTTTGGATGTAATGTTATGGAAATCAAACTCCTGTTCCAATCATGATAAGGAGACGAGAGCATGAAAGAAGCGGTAGAAAACAGAGCATGCTGACGTCTCCTTCATCCATCTACACTCAGGCTTTGAAGGCTCTATGAGGAAGGGTGTCAGGCTCTGCCTTCATTCTCCAGAGCCAGACCTTTGGAAACAAATCGGTTTAAGCATTCTTAACAACGGAAGAAAATTTGACGCTTTACCCAGGTAATCAGCGCGGATTACTATCGGAAAAGGCAGGAAAGCCCGGTGTGGCCTTCTGTTCGTACGAATTTTCGCGCACAAAAGGCGCTGCACCGGGATCAGTTTCACCGTACCTGGGGAGGGAATAGGGCAGAGACTGGGTACAACCTGTCGATGGAGAAAAATGTTTCATATTGAAGAGAATACTGGAGAAAGCCTTTTTGTATTTTTACATTAAAACATGCATCTGGAGAATGAGCTAAGGCAGGAAAGTAGGGAAAATCATAAAAAGAAAGAGTCCATGGAGGAAAGCCGCCGAAACAAGAAGTGGGGAGGGCGATGAACATTACCGGTTGACTAAC